>Ga0315333_10000007_pt1 | contig 53271 bp, 81 predicted proteins | sample M120034915metaG_FD_204521 | JGI IMG/M metagenome (GOLD analysis project Ga0315333, IMG submission 204521) | Ammonia-oxidizing marine archaeal communities from Monterey Bay, California, United States - M1 200m 34915 | ecosystem: Environmental > Aquatic > Marine > Intertidal zone | place: USA...
CTGTATTAGACGGTTTAAGACTTGGTACAGTTCTTGGTAAGAAATTACAAGTTAGAAATGAAGAAAGAACACTTAAGTGGACTCGTCAAGATTCAGGTCGTATTGACAGAAGATTAATTGCTGAATTAGGTTTTGGTAATGAGAATGTTTTTCAGTCGACATTTACAGAAAAATATGATGATGCTTTTCTTCATATTTCAATCGATGCATCAGGTTCTATGGGTGGAGAAAAATGGTCAAACTCAATGAAATCAGCGGCTGCAATGTGTAAAGCTGCTTCTATGGTTGGTAACATTCATGTTCAAGTTAGTATTCGTACAACACACGGTCGTAGAGAAACTAAACCTCTTATCGCTATAATTTACGATTCTAAGGTTAACAAGATTGTACACATCAAGAAATTTTGGAAGCATTTAGATGCAACTGGTACTACACCCGAAGGTCTTTGTTTTGAAGCTATCGAAAAGCAAATAGTTGCTGATTCAAATGGTAGAGACGCATACTTCTTAAATCTTTCAGACGGTATGCCTTACTACGGTGGTGGTGAAATGTATTACTCAGGTGAAAAAGCTCTTAAGCACACCGCAGATAAAGTTAAGTATTTCAAAAACAACATGATCAAAGTTCTTAGCTTCTTTATCACCGATGGATACGATAGAAGAGATACACTAAGAGATTTTAGAAAAATGTACGGTAAAGATGCGGTACAAATTGATCCAACAAGTGTAGTGTCACTAGCAAAAGTATTAAATGCAAAATTTTTAGAGGCTTAATAGTGATTGTCTAGATATTTATTATCGATACGTTTGGAGTATACATCGTTAATCGGAACGGGTTCAAATACTCTACAATCCAAAATTGAGGTATATACGTGAACGCTAAAGATAAACAAGATTTAGAACTAGTACATTATAGGTTAGATGAACTTGATAAGAGAATGCAAGATATGAAGGTTATTATGAGAGACGATCATAAAGAAGTTATTACAGATTTCAAATTTATTAAAGAAAATTTATTTAATCCAAACGAAGGGTTATGGGCAGAAACAAAATTAAATACAACATTCAGAATGAATTCACAGAAGTGGAGAGGTGTGGTAGGTACAGGTTTTGTAGCACTGATAATTGAAAGAGTTTGGGGAATATTCACGAGTTAAGGAGTCACAATGTACGGTGCAATTAGTTATACACCACCAAAGTGGACGGAGAAAGTTCATTTCGGTTATACGATGGCAAGATGTTCAGAAATTGCCTATTTAGATAATACAGAAGCAAAAAAAGAGTATAAACGATTAGGGTTTACTGCTCATAGATTTTTTGATGAGGATGGAGCACAGTGTCACTGTACGTGGAACGATGAATGGTTTGTTATCGCATTTAGAGGAACACAAGGTAAAGAGTGGAGTGATATTAAAGCAGATCTTAGTGTTGATTCAGTTGATGCTAAGGGATTTGTTGGTCGCGTGCAGACTGGATTTCAACATGAGTTGGATAAGCTAATACCAAAATTGTTTAAATTTATAATGAAGAAGTATGATCAGAACCGCAAGATCGTATACACCGGTCATTCTTTAGGTGCTGCGATGGCCACACTTGCGGCATCTAGAGCTGAGACACATGTTGATAGTTTATTTACGTACGGTTCACCACGAGTTGGTAATGAAAAATTTGTAAGTAGTTTGTCTTATTTACCCCATTTTAGATTTGTAAACAATGCTGATACCGTTACAAAGGTACCATTCAGACATTGGGGATACCGTCACCATGGAGAGTTGAGATATATAGATGCTAAGGGTGATGTTGATGCTAAATCACATGTGTGGTCTAGATTTTGGGATAGAATTATTGGAAGATTGGATGGAATATTAAATAGGAATTATTTTGATGGTGTTTCTGATCATTCATGTTCGAATTATTGTGAGCACTTACAAAAGTATGAGGAAGAGTATATTAAAGGAGAAGTATGATGCCGAAAGCAAAGAAAAAAGCCGGATTTAAGGTTAACGAATCGGATATTAGAATTTCAGCGAAGAGAACATCTATAAGACGAGAGACTGCTGATAGAAGAAGGAATAGCAATCCTGGTGATGTCTTTTGGGCAAAGGTCATTAATGGTTTTGAGAATTTCTTAAAATCACCATGGAGCAAATGATGGCAATTAAAATAGTAGCAGAGAGAGTACCACCTGGAGACAGATGGGTACTTACAGATGAAGTGATTCAACCGCATGATGAACAGGTTGTGTTAACGTCTCTAACTGATTGTCTGAACGAGATATTTAAGACTACGGGTGATAGAGTTTTTACAGTCGATGCAGGTAAAGGGAATGTTTCTGTTGAAGAGGAACGAACACGAGGACCAAGAGTGTGGGACTTATACGGTGAAAAATCAGACGACAAAGAAATACTCAGCGGTTGATAAACCAATGTACGTGTTTTCTCTACCCGTATTTGAAGACAAAGAAGTTATTGAAGATAGAGATTGGAGAATCTTAGAAGAGTGGGTTATAATGATGTACGAAGATAGATTTGATTTAACAATGTTAATGTTAGCGAGGGCATAATGAAACATGAAGACTATAGGAAACTGATGAGGACACCTTTCGACGAGTTGTCAGCAGAAGACCAAGAGAAACGAACTAATGAATTTCTTAGACGAATGGAATTAGCATCATCGTTTTTATCACAACTTAAAGATGGTAAAATCCATGATGAGTTTGTAGATTTGATAGAAGATGATGATCCGATGAAGGAAATGATAGAAGTAGTAAAAATAAAAGCAAATGATAATATAGGAGCAGAAGCATGAATTTGACTTGGTTTTATTTACATGTAGTATTAGCAACAATAATACTATATAAAGATTACGATGGTACTCTTGAAGAGTCATTAGATAAATTCGAACAGTCGATAGGGTTGTATACACCACCAGATACTATCGATGCAACACCACCGTATTACATACCACCAATTAGTGAGGAAGATGAAAATGCAGAACGAAGTTAATGTGAATCAACAACAGTTAGATCCAAGTAAGATGTCTGTTGTTAAGTGCAAAGAATGTGATCATGATTTGTGGGAACAAAAATTTGAGATACGTAGAGCATCACCTATTACATCACCTACTGGACAGGAAATGTTTGTACAGATTCCTATGATGGTGTGTAGCAGTTGTGATGTACGGTATCCAGTTAAAGGTGATTTATCGTGAAATATTCTCCCGAGTACTATGAAAAAATAGAACAGTATAAACGTGCTCATACGGAGGGTATGTACACTCGAGGTAGTAGGGACCCAGCCGATAAAATTCCACGAAGAGTAGTTGCACCTTCTATAACGATGCAAGGTGAAGGAATAATGCGGAATGCTAGCTATTTTGCTAACACTACTGTTATTACTCGCATGTTAGGTGGTGAAAGATTTATTAACAGTGTACTAGATTACGGTAGTGGAAAGCCAGTTCCACTTACGTTTACACCAGGTAAAGCTGGAGAGTATGACCCTTCACGAGCAGCTTCTGAGGGTAAGAAGACTCGAGACGATAAACATGTACAAGATTTTTTATATCCACAAAACCAACAGGATTTTATAGAGTATATCGGTGTTGGTAATAATTTCTATCAGTGGGATCCAGCAATACCAGGAATAGATGATCCTCTTCCACCAGGTGCACAGTGGGATCAAGTGTGGTGTTCGGATGTTCTAGAACATATACCAGAACAAGATGTGGATGCAGTACTTGATGATTTATTTGCTCGAGCTCGTATATCATTAGTGATATTGATTAGTGCTAGTCCAGGAAAGCAGATGTTTAGGGATGATGATTACGAATTCGACTATCAGGGAATGAGGGAAGAAGGGGAAGATTTATACAATATTCAACACGTTCCTGAATCGGATAGACAATCACTAAAAGCTGGTGATGATCTTCATTGTACGGTACGGGATGCTAAATGGTGGATAGATAAGATAAATAAACAAGCAAGGGCAAGGAATTGGCAAGATGCAGACGGAAAGTTTTTAAGATGTTCTATTAAAACTGGTCCTGATCAAAAGGGAACGACTTCAGTTCGAGAGACTAGATGGTTTGGAAAGAATCCTAAAGGACTAACACCGGATACTATGCCAGTGATACAGCGGCAAGGTCAGTGGTGGGAAGATTTTGATAGGATACTGATTGAAAAGAAAGTATATGAGATGGCACGGTTTCCAACGTATCGATATGAACAGTGGCCGAAAACTCCTCCGAAAAGGGGTCACGGCAATATGATATACTGGAAAAAGACTGATATGAAAAATCATCAAGCTGGTAAGGCAGCACAGCATAAACCCGGTTCTTGGGAATCATCACGAATAGATAAACCATCGAATAGAAAGAGGAATGCAGACGGTACAATAAAATGAGATTTGCATTGAAAATACTAAAGTACTTTTTAATATCATTCTTCGTTCTATCAGCAGTAAGAGGACAGTATGCGGTAGGAGATACGATAGATAATTTCAGTTTGGAGATTTGTGAGAATGGAGAAGGTACATGGGAGTATCATCAAGATGGTGTAGGTAATGTTGTATGGATGAATCTCTTCACGTCATGGTGACCAAGCTGTCAAGCGGAGGCTCCGTTGTCTGAAAATATGTGGCAAAATTATCAAGACCTACCGGTAGTAGTAATGGGTGTAGGTAGTGATTGGAGTACTTACTCTTGTGAAGGATGGGTTAATGCATTTGGAATAACATATCCAATGTTAGATGATTACGCTTCAACGGTTTATTGGTTATTCGGTGATGGGTATATTCCGCATAACGTTATACTAGATCATCAAGGTGTTGTACTGTATTCACAATCAGGATTTAATTCAAGTGCTATTATAAGTGTCATTAACAGTGCATTAGATAATATAGATGCCGATAATGATGGTGTTTATAATGGTAATGATAACTGTCCAGATGATTACAATCCAGAACAAGAAGACGAGGACGGTGATAGTATCGGTGATGCGTGTGATCCATGTAATAGTTTAGTATTTACCGGTGGAGATTTAAATACCAATCTAACACTTGATATAGCTGACGTCTTACTGTTGGTCAATATACTAATAGACGGTGAAGGACCACAGTGTCAAGTAGAATCAGCTGATATGAATGCTGATGGATTAATAAATGTTTTAGACGTTATAACAATGGTTCAACTAATATTGAACGGTACTGAGGAACAAGCATTGAGATATTTGGAAGAGAATTTTGATTACATCCCAATGACAACGATCGAGTACGAACAACGATGAACGGTCGCGAAATTTTTAACGGTCCGCGTTTCTCGTATATATCACCCAGAGGAGGGTAAAGCATGAACACACGCTCTCGTAAAGATAAGCCGAGATTCCCAAATCTCACAGAGCAGGAACAAGCCTCGATTCACGCATTCAGCGAGATAACCGATGGTATAGATAAGATGATGAACGATATGAAGGACACACGAGAGGCTCGCAAGGTCTCGAAGTACAATCGATACATCTCATGGCTTTGGGAGGTACCTATTAGTATTTTAATAACCGCGTTACTCACGTTTACAATAATCACGTTAGCAGTGGCTACTTTACTGGTCAGCTCCGTAATATTCGTGTGCACGCTTACGGTAACCATAACCGCGTACGCCCTCGACGAGTGTACACACAGCGTAAGGAAGATATGGAAAACTTAAGAAGACCGCTACTCGAAGTACTCAAAGACGCTTGGACCGATGGACCCCAAGGTACCGATTGGCTCGTCTACACGGTAGCCGGAATACTGCTATACAAGGCAGTAAGGTACGTTATACACATACTAACGAGTAACTAGTTACGATCACCGGAACTGCACCAAGAGTCCTGATATAGTCATGGTCGACGATGTTATTTAAAGTAATGTATACTTATGGGTAGCTATATCCTACGTCTGGTGGTTGATCTAGGTACTGTGCGCGCTGTTGTGGTAACTGTTTTCCCCACCCAAAGTATGTATATATGGCAAACAAGTATGACATTATGACACCAAAATACCTTACAAAAAAGCAAGTTGCTGAGCTCATGCACTGCTCGATAAAGACCGTGGACCGCTACCGCCGGGCCGGGATCCTACCGTACATAAAGATGGGTAACACGAGCAATGCGAAGGTACTGTTCGAAGAGCAGGACGTGGCAGACTTCATGGCGCGGCGGAAGTATAACAGCGGGCTGCGTGTACACGGAGAGGGCTGGGACTACAACTCTGGCTTCAAGCCGGGAGGAGAGCTGGTATCTGGTAGTCGGGGAACCAGCGGATCCAGGGACTATATCGGCATGGAAGACTATACCGACGTACCGCCAGACTGGTAAATTATTTTCGCTTTTGTGAAAATAAACATGTACTTATACCGGTTTTTACGTGTATATTCTTATAGAACAAATGACTAAATAATAAGCAACTAGAGGTTACCATGACAAACAACATTATAGTAAAAATTGAATCTGTTTCAGCTACTCGTACCAGGGCCGTAGCGGCCGATGGCACGGATTACTCAGCTGAGATGCCTTCATACAAGCGTAAACAGATCTTAGCCGAGACCGGTTATGCTGTTCGCAAGGAAGGTAGCACTGGAAGAGTCTTCTGGCGTCCAGTGTCTGAAGCTGACTACAACGCTACAAGAGCTGTGGAGACTACGGTTGATGATACTCCCTCGGATCATAAGGAGATTACCAACTATATTCACACATCTTATAAACTTAAGCCTCGCGGCCTGATGATGAACGAGATCAAGTGGAAGTATCTCGTCAGGTCTGCCGTAAGAGGTAAGAACATTATGATGACAGGTCCCGCCGGGTGTGGTAAGACTATGGCTGCTAAAGCTTTAGTCACGTCTCTCGACAGACCTGATTTCTACTTTAACATGGGTTCTACACAGGATCCTAGAGCTTCCCTCATCGGGAACACCCATTTCAATAAAGAGACGGGTACCTACTTCTCAGAGGCCCTCTTCGTGAAGGCTATCCAAACTGAGAATGCAGTGATACTTTTAGACGAGTTATCCAGAGCTCACCCAGACGCATGGAATATTCTAATGACGGTCCTCGACGAAGGACAGCGTTACCTTAGACTGGATGAAGCAGAGGGTCAGTCTACGATCGAAGTGGCAAAGGGTGTCACATTCATCGCAACAGCTAACATTGGTAACGAGTATACCGCAACTCGAGTAATGGATCGGGCGTTAGTTGACAGGTTCACCCAAATTGAAATGGATGTACTTAACCAGGATGATGAGACAACGCTCTTAACAATGATTTATCCAAACGTCAAGGAAGACCTTATTGGTAACGTTGCCGAGTTTGCGTGGGTAACCAGAGTAGAGGCTGGTAACGACGAAGGTAAGCTCAGCACCCATATATCCACTAGGTCAACCGTAGAGATTGCAGGGTTGCTGTACGACGGGTTCAGCCTAGCCGAGGCAGCAGAGGTAGCAGTACTACCCAAGTTCGACAACGCTGGTGGCCTCGAGTCAGAGAGAACCTTCGTAAAGCAGTTACTGCAGAAGTACACCGCAGACGGATCTGCCGAAGAGCTGTTCGCGGACGCAGACGAAGAGGAGTTAGACAATTAATGTGTGTAGCTGGTAACCTCACACTGGGAGCGACGGGTGGTAGCGATGCCACCCCAGCTCTGCACACAGACCGGGTGCCCGGCGGAAATCGGAAACGATTATCGTTTTTTTTCTGGCGCCCAATCAATATTACCACCACTAAGGTTTTGAACCCCAAAGGTAATATATACAACAACCATATAATATGGGGTGGCAGCAGAATGGTCGCTAAGAATTCAAGTCCCGGTCAGGAGGAGGGAGGAAGAGGAATAACTGTCCCAGTTCCCTCCTCGCCGGGCAACCCATTATTTTGTAACTCAATTGGGAGTCCAGTCGACCGGTCAGATATGGAAGGTTCGAGTCCTTTGCAATTGTGTCCATCCCACAACGCTCGCCGCTTGGATGGCTCTGTTGAGTGCGGTGAGTGATATGACTGAGTTTGAATCGGTAGCTTGTAAGGTTTTGGGAATCGTTATATTCCTGTTGTTAGTTATACTGTGGGTACAGCTCTGAAGGTAACTAATGTAGTAGGACCTGAGAGACGTAAGTCTAAGGCTAGGCTCAAGAGAGTTGCTCAGTTGACTAAACCTATGGCTAGACCCAAGTACATGACCAATAACGTAGCCGAAGTTACTAGACCGTATTGGAACCAGCCTATCAGTGGTATCTGTTACGATACTGTTTGGGAACTGGCCGAAGCTATTATACCTGGGGTGTACTGTCATGATAAGCTTAGTAAGCGGAATTTTTACAAGATGAGTAGGGAACAGAACTTTCATTTACGGAGCCTTGACAAGTTAGAGCTTAGGATGCTTGATTGGGCCAGACATGTGGATTATAACCAGGCGGATCCTGAGTTCCGTGAGTTTGCTGAGGACGTGGATTACGTACAGCACGGGCAGAAACTGCTCTTTAAGAGAGCTGTGCAAATCTTCTCTAAGGTGGACAAGCAGAAGTGTAACGAGCTGTACAAGAAGTACTGGCTCCCAATAAAGGTACATCACAGTTATACTAAATGAAGCTATCAGAATACTGTATGCTCCCAGAGGAGGAGAGAATTAAGATGAGTCAACGCTTGGCGTTTCACGAGCTACTGGATGGTAACAAGTTTGAAGGTACTTCCCAAACTACCCAGCAAGGTGAGAAGACTAAGAAGCTTATCCTTAGGATCATTAAGTGGGGTGAGGTCAATAGAGTTCGTAGAGCTCAGTTTGATTACCTACTATCTGACGCCTTCAAGGAAGATTTACATAGGGCCGTTGTCATAGATGGACTGGCCAACACACAAGCTGGTATCTCCAGGGTTGAGAAGAAGGAAGCTAACGAGCTGTGGAACAAGTATGCTAGGAATAACAGACATACATGGCAATCTAGTATAGATGCCGAGGGGATAACACGCAAATTTTAAACGAAGATATATCGCATTTTGAAACATTTACTTGATATATATTACTAACAAGAGGTTATTATGAAAGAACGACTACTCTACTGGTTACATCGTTACGTGAAGCGATTACCATTTTTACCACCCCTTAGTTATGGTTTTTGGGCAAGCTTAGCCTGTCCAGGTAAGGAACCATTACATTTCCACCATGACGGCTGTCCACATTGTGATTGGTCAGACAGTCGAGGTGACTACGCTGGGAGGGTATCATGGCACGTGTAATTACAGGACCAGCAACAAACATTACAAAACATCCTAAGAGCCACGTCCGAGGGTGGTCCTTGGGCTGGGCTGAATTACTAGGTGCTGACATAGACGAGACGTGTTCGGCAGATATTTACGATTACGACGAGATATACCTAGACCATGGAGTTAATTGGGCAGGAAGCCTTAACTTATTTGCAGGTGCTACGGACTCGGTGTTCGAAAGGTTTGATAGACTTATGCAGTTTCACTACGAGTACGGTAAGATAGCGTCTCTCGACTGGGAGATGCCTGATTACGGGAACTTCCTTATGAAGAGATTGAAGGCACCCACCACATCAGATCATATTACGCCAGCTTGGTGTTCTAGGTTATCGGAGGTGTGTAAGGCTATAAAGCATATTAAGCAAACCGATTTAGGAGTGGAATGGTTATCGTGGGGCGACAGTCATACACCCGCATTCGCACCGAAGGGGAGCGCTGTGTCTAAGTTGGACGGGCGAACCTTGTACGGTGTAATAAAGGATAACACGCTTGACAAGATTGAGGTTGACGATCGTATCAAGGGCATCACACTGTGCCTTGGTCACATCGACGTGAGACATCACCTGTGTCGGCCTGAAAGCATTTCGGTTAAGGAGTTATGTGAGGAGTACTTAATAGCGTGCCGTAAACTGCGTGACCGTTTGAATTATTCTCTCACGCGATCCGTTCATATTGAGGTGGTGGCGCCGGTTCCCATCGAGCACGAAGATAGAAAGATACCAAAGACAGGTTACTTTAAGAAGACACCGTTCTACGGGTCTAGGGAAGAGAGACAAGCGAAGACACTAGACATTATGAATTGCTTGATAGGGGGAGAATTTCCGGTTATATCACCACCGGGTTACAGGTACAGTATGGATGGAGAAGAGTATGCTAAAGAGTATATGGAACTAGGTGGTTCAGTACACATGGCTCCGCCTTACTACAGACGTTACGATAAGGAAGAGTGGAAGAATATTAATGTCAAAACCAGATAGGGAGTAATACCATGTGGGATACAGGAATAGAAGCACCAGCACGTTTGGTCTTTAAGAAGAGACATTCATTCGATGAAGACGTACAGGTTGTAGATTATCCCTATGGAATGGTTACTGATTTTGTGTTTATTAATAAGTTAGATGATCATCCCGATAAAGAGTACATAGACACAGAATGTATAAAACATATAGAAGAGCAAGGCGATAGACAGGAACATGATACTAACGTAAAGGGAACTATGACTGACTGGTATTGTGCACATCTACCTGGTTTTAAGGAGTTAGGTTCATTAGCATGTGAGTTCGCCCGCACAGCATATCCTTGGATAACACACCCTATGGCGTGGGATACATGGGGAAATAAGTATACGAGTGAACAATATGCCGCAATACATTGGCACAGACCAGCACAAATATCATGGACGTATTATCCTAAACTTGATCCAGATCATCCAGGTTTATTCTTTCCAGATATGGCAGATGGACATGATGCAAAGCCTGGTATAACAGTTCTTCCAGAAAGCGGAGATATGTTAATGTTTCTAGGAGGGACTAGACATGGTGTAAAGCCTACAAAATTTAAAAATCCGAGATACGTCATAGCAGGTAACATATTCTTTGAATACACTGAGATGACAGATGAACATAGATTGGGACACCATAATAGGGCCAATACGGAGAATAGGAAATCGATCTTAGCTAAAATGGCTAATCCAAATCGTAGTACATCAGCAGACGTAAATCAGGCAAAAACAGTTTTTACAACAGCTAGGATTAAACCGAATGAGTCATAACGTACACGTAACAGATGGTATCAATAAGGATTTAGTAACGCTTGATAGAGAGTGGTACATGGAACAGACCAAAGGATGGAAAGATCCATACGGTTTACCTATGGTAGTACAGCACGATGGATTCAACATTGTTCGGGACGATTTAATGGTTGGAAGTAAGGCTAGGTTTGGTGATTACTTTATGTCTCAAGTTAAGGAAGATACTATAGTATATGTTTGTCCAAGGAAGGGATTAGCTGGATTAGCTGTGCTGAACTTAGCTAAGAGATACAATAAGAAAGTTGTATTGTTTATGCCTGCTAGTAAGGAAATCTCCGATCATCAAGCATGTTGCATAGAGAGAGGTGCTATACCAAAATTTAGGAGAATTGCGGCCATGCCTAATTTAAATAAGATGGCCAAAGAGTACGCCGAAGAGGTAGGAGGATTCTTCGTTCCATTGGGCTTGTATCATCCGTTAGTAGTCGCGGGTGTTGCACGAGTTGCAGATAACTTGACAAAAGTCTATGGAGAACCGAAGGAAGTGTGGTGTGCCATTTCGACTGGAGTCCTCTCACGCGGACTCCAGATCGGGTGGCCAAATGCTACATTCTACTCAATCGCTGTTGCACGTAATCTGAAAGCAGGTGAATTGGGAAGATCGTATGTTGTATCAGATCCTAAGCCGTTTCTAAGAAATGAAAAGGAGGATCTACTACCTCCGTTTCCAACTGTTCCCAACTATGATGGTAAGGTGTGGAAATACATGAAGCATAAGGGTAGTAAAGATGCATGGATGTGGAATGTTGGTATGGAACCAGAATTAAAATCAGAGCAATGGTATCAAACAGTAGATAGTCAACGAGAGTGGGGAGAAATACGGGATTGAGAGTTTTAGATAAGGGTTTCATAGAGGTTATAGATACATTAGGTAATGACCTAACAGTCGTTAACTCTGCTCGAGTTTCATTCGGTAAACGTAAAGAGAAGTTTACCAGTAGCGATGCTAAATTGGTTAAGTACCTAGCAAAGCATAAACACTACTCGCCGTTTAGACATATACAAGCACAGTTCCATATAAAGGCACCTGAGTTTGTAATGAGACAGTGGTATAAACATGTTGTTGGTATTGAAACTACATCTAATTCATCTACTAAGGATCATGCGTGGAATGAGATCTCTGGAAGATACACTCCTGTTATAGATTACTATGTACCTACGGAATATCGTGCACAGTCAGATGATAATAAGCAAGCTAGCGAAGGATTGATAGCAAAACAAGTAACGGCTGAATATGTGTGGGAAGATGCAGTACTATATGCAAAGGAAGCATACACCAAATTATTAGATTTGGATGTAGCTAAGGAACAGGCAAGAGCCATATTACCATTGAGCCAATATACTGAAGTTTACTGGACGGCAAGCTTTCAGGCCATAATGAATTTTATAGAGCTTAGGTATGAGAAGACTGCACAGTGGGAAATACAAGAGTATGCTCGCGTTATGTTAGAACAGGTACATGAACTATTTCCGGAAACAACTAAAGCATGGGTAGATAAATGAATATTGAACCAACTAAGTATTACGATAACTATTTAAAGTATCATCAGCTAGCAGAGAAGCAGCAGAAGGATTGTAATTTAGGTCATACCCTACATGAGGAATGGGACGGTGATGATGATCTACTTAAACAAGTACAACTGTATGATGTTGTAGAAAGAAAGTATGCAGGCTTTAGTCAGATGATTAATGACATCTTCTACGCAGATACTGATGATCATCCTTACATAGATAAGATACGAAGAGGTACAGCTTCGAAGCAAAGATTAGCTTTAGCTCCGATGTGGCGAGGTAAGCATGCAGATTTTAAACTACCAGAATGGTTATACATCTTCATGGTACATAGGTTATGCGGTTCAGCAATTAACTATGCACAGAAACCTTCAGGTTATCATAACTCTATTGTACCTCATTTCTATAAAGATTATACTATAGAGAATATGGTAGAAAGAATTAACAGTGGAGAACACGATCCGTTCTACACATCAATAGGCTATCAGTTTCCTGCATTTCCAAAACCACCAGCAGGATCTAGCTATAAACGTAACGGTGATTACTTCATGTCTGAAATGTTACCTGGTATGATAAGAGAATTTGCTAATTGGTTAGAGCAAGGTGGTAAGAGAGAGATACGAGAAATAGGAGATTGGTTATTTGATTGGAACGTGAAAAATGAATGTCGAAAGTTCAAATTTCAATATGCTGCGTTCATATCTGACATAGCAGATTGGTATCCACAGTACGTTGTTAGGGAGTCGATGTTCTACTATGGCTCTAATGCAGTAGAGTGCATAAAGTATATGGCTAAGCCCACTTCTAGAATGAATAAGATGCAGTTTATGGACGAAGTAATGGAAATGGTTTATAGAGATACTGGTGCAGTTCCTTATAATGCAGAAGATGTGATGTGTGATAGCATTAGGTGGATAGAGAACTACATTAGACCCGGTGAAATGTACGATCATTTAGATTTTAATAAAGTATGGGGTTCATCAAATATAATAGATCATCCGTGTGGTAGACAGAAGATGATGTTAGAACTAGGGTTGGTAAAGGATTTTAATGAATTCAAGTCATTCCCATCAGATACAAAAGTATTAGACATGAATGGCGTAACGGTAAAACAATATAAGGATATGGTTATAGATCACTTATATGAAGGATAGACATGGATTGGATAATGAATCTACTTGGTCATTGGATGTGCCTAAGCCTTGGAGCAATGTTAGGAATGCTGGTTATGGCATTATTCTGTGCTTCAGGCCGGAGCAATGATCATTTAGATAAGGTATTAAGAAATATAGATCACCATTAGTATTTATTGCTAAAGGAGTTGTACATGATAGATTTAGTAACCATTGTTGGAACAGTAGGAATATCATTGGTTTTAGTTATAGTCGGATATGTACTAGCAACGTTTGCTCAGAGAGGACTATTATTAGAGATGAAGGAACAGATACTAGATAAGAATGAAGAAATTCAATATCTTAAAGTTAAGCTCGGTCTTGAAGAAGTAGACTTTGATTATAATGGTTGGTCAGATGATTTGATACCGTTAGATAATAAACCGGTGAAGAACTAGTGGAAGCTGAAAAAACAGGATCAGTTGAAGTTGAAATGAATGGTGGATCTCATGATCACATGAAACCCGATGCCATATACAATAAACCTGAAAACCTAGTATATGTTAAAACTGCTGGAAATACTATTTATGTTGTCTGCGACAGAGAAGATCAGATGGATGTCGTAGTTAAAAAGTTAACAACTCCACAATGCAAGTTAGCTGGTTACGAAGAGTGGGATAAAGATGCAGATAAGAAATGGATACTTACATTTTACTGTATAGATGATAGTCATGAAATTCAACCGGAGTTAAACTAATGCCTAATAGAAAGGCTAAGGATCGTAAGCGAAAGAGATTAAATCTAAATGCAAGATTGAACAAAGAAGGAAGAACAGCTAAGCAAATAGCAAAATACAAAGCTAAAAATCCTGATGCGAATAAAAATAAATTTGGAATAAGTTATAGGTAGCAAATGAAAGCGTACGTTATCTATTTGCCGAAATCACCTAAGAGTGTTGAAGCGGCAAATGTAACTATACAAACTGGTCGAGACATTGCAAAAATCGATGTTGAGTTATGGGAAGGTTTTGATAGGGTTACTGGACCAGAGAAGATGAAAGAAATCGGGTATCTAGAATATGATAGCAGTATGTCATGGGGATACTCAGATGTTGAGGCGGCTATAGGTACATTCTTTAGTCATCATTCTCTATGGGAAACAAGTGTTAGAACAAATGAACACATCTTAATACTAGAACACGATGCACATTTTAAATCTCCTTTAAACCATTTAGACCTGTACAAGAATCATACAGGTGTTATTAATATTGGTAAGCCACAGAGAGGATTACCAAACATTAAAGTATCAGAAAAATGGTATGCAAACAATAAGAAACCATTATTAGATAGGTCTAATTACGAAAGGCCGGCACCGTTCAAAACTTCAGCTCGCGGAATTCGTAATACTAAACCGATTAGGATATGTTGTTTATTTGGAGCTCATGCTTACATCGTATCTCCAAATGCAGCGAAGATATTAATAAGAAAGGCTCGTGAAAGAGGAATGCAACCAGCTGATCTTCACATACAATGTTTTGGATACGATTTAAAACAAGAGCACACGGTTGAAATAGATGATTGTATACCCTTTACCGTACATGAACGGAGTTCGTTCTCACTAATACAAAAGATTGGTCACCCATTTTTTAGATCTGGTTCTAAGTGGGGAAACAAGACTCACTCAGCTGAAACTGCATGGGATGATTATGGATAAATTTGCAGATGAACTAGGAAAGCACGTAAAGGAGATTCCACAGAAAGTAGCAAACGTAAATGTACGGTATAAGAAAGTATGGTCGCAAACTATATTGGACGAACATGGTTATGCTCATTTTCTAAAAGTGGCACAGGATACAAATTTAAAGTATCTGCATTACTATGCTAAGAAAAAGAAGAACAGGATAGAGGCCGATGATGTTAAACGACTGTATAATTTCTATACGTGTACAGTACTGTGGAGTATTTGTGCCTCGTTCATGAAGGGTTATGATCATTTTTATTTACTAAAAAATAAGTGCATATCAGTAGAACCCGATATAGGACCTAAACGTAGATGGGAACTTAAGTTCAATTATCCAAAAGCTAAAGATGATTACTATATGCACGTATTAATTTGTTTAAACGAAGCATCCATACGGGTCTTTGATGTAAACAAAAAAAAGTGGATTGATAAGCAATTAAAGGTTTGGCCTGGAGATGCAATAGTAATGCCAAATGGTGCACAATTGTGCGGAGAGTTGGGTCAGACAGAATACGAAAAACCATTAAGATTTTATCTTGCTTCATATAGCACTAAAGAAAACAAATATACTACAGCAATGTGGAAAGAACCAGTTCATAACGGAATAAATAATAAAAAGTTATAATGCTTACTCAACGATTTAATCCACCAGAAGATTGGTTGGCAACTGAACACTGGAATTATAATCAGTATTTCATGGGCCTTGTAGATATGTTACATTTTATATCTCTACATTTTAAAGTAGTAGATAGATCTAGACCGTTTAGAATGATAGAAATAGGATCATATATGGGGGAATCCACAATGCTATTCGCAGCATCTGGAATATTTGATTCTATATGTGCCATTGATCCGTTTAAGGGAAGTGACCCATCGATGGGTTTAGGAGAGCAAGGATTGAATTGGAAAGACGTTAAAGATGAGTACGATAATAACACAAGATACTTTAGCAACATAACCTTATATGAAGATTACAGTTATAATGTAGTTGAGAAATTTCCAGATGGATATGCAGATTTTATTTATATAGATGGAGCCCACGATTATGAAAGTGTAGTACAGGATTTAGAGTGTTATTTACCTAAAGTTAAGAAGGGCGGACTTATAGGTGGTCATGATTATAATAAGTGGTATGAACCGTATGAGGATGTAATACGAGCAGTTAATCATGTTGTCGGTAAACCAACCAAAGTATTTTTAGATTCTAGCTTTGTAAAAATAATACGTTGAAGATTTTATATGTAAATGACTGGTCGGTAGGATCAGAGTTTTCAGCATCAAACACTGGAAATAGTTATATGTGTGATATGATATTTCATGGTGCTAGGAGTTTATTCGGTACAGATTGTATAGATAGTACTAGGGCCTGGTATATGTATGACGATTCATACGTTGATACAGCTAGACATAAATTATATGGACTTGGTTTTAATTATGCGGCTAAACTTCCTGTTGTAAAAATAGATAGGTCTAGTTTACGTGAGAAAATATTAGACAGATATTTTGATTTAATTATTTACGGTATGGGTAGACAACGATTGAAACCATATTGGGATGATGTAATAAAGGTTTATAAGCGGGAACAGATTGTATTGATTGATGGAAATGATAGAGGTAATATCTTACTCAATGATTCGTTAGTAGAAAAAGCTTTATACTTTAAACGAGAGTTTGTAACTCCATCTAAGTGGCCTAAGGGAGTATTACCTCTTAGTTATTCTATACCAAAATCTCAAGTAGTAACTACACCTGTGCAGAAACTTGGTAAGGATCAGTTCGTATCACCGCCAAATCATGGAGAATATGGTTTTAGAAATGAAGAAGAGTACAATAAAAATTATCAGAAATCTATGTTTGCGCTTACAAGACAAAAGCTCGGATGGGATTGTCTTAGACACTATGAAATTGTTGCTAATGGATGCATACCGATTTTTTACAAGTATTCGTCAATTCCTGATTCAATCATGACAACATGGGATAGATCACTCTTTCGCGATGCATACAAATTAATGTGGGATACAAAGAGTCAAAATACCAGGGTATTAACAAGGTATTATAGAGATTTAGCTGCCGCATTTACAGATCAAATGTTAAAAAGACAAACAACAGAGAAGGCAGTTGAATACATTCTGAATCACGTTAATATTTAATGATATGAATATCGCAGTCATAGCAGGTCATCTTGCATTTGGTTTAATAGCATTCTCGTTCTTGGTTAAAGATATAATGTGGCTTAGGGTTTTATCCATAGTAGCTAGCTTATTTTCTGTATTTTATAATTGGGTTATTCCACCTGAACCTATGTGGATTCCAATAGGCTGGAACTTTGTATTTGTTGGTATAAATGTTTTTAACATAGGCATACTGATATACGAAAAGAGACCAGTTTCCATGGAACCAAAATTACAGGAATTGTACGATACTATGTTTAAGTCAATGACACCAGTAGAGTTTTTAAAAATATCTAAAATAGCTGAGTGGAAGTCTATTAAACCGGGAGAGATTATTATAGAACAGGGTAAAAGGGTTTCTACTTTAAACCTTATCTACAATGGTACTATTGATGTAGCCGTTGATGGTAAATGGGTTGCAGAATTAAAAGACGGTCAGTTCGTTGGAGAAATGAGTTTCTTAACGGAAAAGAAGGCTACAGCCACTTGTATAGTTAAGCACAGTACAGAAATGTTAATGTGGCAACAGCCTGAATTTAAAGAGTTATTGAAGAGAAATCCGTCGTTATACTATTCCATACAATCGTTATTAACATCACAGCTTGTAAAAATTAAGAGCGGAAAATAAATGAAACGGATTACGATTAAAGATAAGAAAATTAGAAGATGGGATCATGGTTTACCTGGTATTGAATGGCCGCACATACTAACAGATCACACGTTTAATGCTCCTTGGCTTATTTGGATTAAGAAAGAATTTAAGAACCTTCTAAAATCAGTAAGCAATGATAAGCTAGGAAAAGATCAAATAAACAGTGATGGTTCTTTTAAACCGGGTGTTAATACTTTTATGACACCAGATGGATTAAAGGAAGTTTCTTCGTTTAGTAAAGTATTAATGTTTCATCCGCATGGAGTAGATAGGTGGGCCGAGACTATTAGAGAATTAATACACTTAAGTCCAGATAGATCAATAATAGAACAGTTACGTAGAACGTATGTCACAATGGTTCAACTAACGCTAGTATTTCCAAATTATATTTATGGATGGCATACGGATACAGATCTTAAACGAGTTAGTGGAGTTTGTTATATCGGGAATAATGGATCGGGTACTATTGTAAAATCTAGCAGTAATATTGTAACTGTTCCATGGAATGATAATAGAGCATTTTGGTTTTGTGGTTCGAGTACAGATAGAGAAGAGGCATCACTGTCTAGTAAACGTAGAAGTGAAGTGTATAGCAATGGAAATGATTTGTTTGAAGATGAGTGTGATCCACTGGTAACGTTTCACATGTATAAGAATGAAACAACTTTACCCAGGAAAATATGCAATGTAAACATTATAACAGCTGCAAACGCTATAGGAATAATAGGATTGTGCGACGATGCTAGTAGATGGGGAAATCATGGAATTCCGTTTAATGATATGTACAATCTATACGGAAGAAATGAAGCCGGCTTACAACTAAACAAATGGGATTTTAGAGTAGCTTCTGCAAAACGTAAAGATAAGAATGTAATACGTTATATATGATATGGCTAAATTAAAAAAAATAGGAAGACATCATAAAATTATGTGGCCTCATCAGGTAACAGATAATACTTGGGATGATCATTGGGAGAAATACCTTAATAAGACGTTTGAAGCTGGAAAGAAAAAAGTTATAGAAGGTTTTCCTAAACAGTTAAACGAGGACGGATCATTTAAACCAGGACATACAGAGTTACGCGGTAAACGAGGAGCAGTTAATGGAGAAGTGATTGAAGAGTTCGAAGATCTTCCTATCAATCACATTTCATTTTATGTTCCATTTTGTGCACCAGCTGAGGGTAGATGGTCTGAAGTAATAGATGATTTATTTTGTCACGCGTGGGATATTGGAAGTATATCTGAAACTGAATATATGTCTAGTTGTTATATGTCATTTATACAGTTGAATATAATTCCCTCGGGATTTTCATACGGATGGCATTTGGATGCAACATATAAATACATAAGTAGTGTTACCTATTGGGGAGAAGATGGTGAAGGTACTATTTTGAAGTCTAATCATAATCAAGCTCAAATAGAATGGAAACATAATAGAGCGTTTTGGTTTGTTAGATCACCGCTTGGTATGGAATTGAAAGACCCGTTATTAAGTAAAGAGTTATTGAATAAGGTATATGAAGATGATACGTATCCATTTCATGAACCGTGTAACGAACAATTAACATGGCACAAGTATGTGAATACCAAATCTGCATTTAGATACTCAGTTAACATGTTTATGATTAATCAAACGGATGCATTGGGATTAATGGGTCTTGATGATCATTTACCAGGAGATATTAACCCACGTCCAAAACCAGTATCATTCGGAGAGTGGTTGATATGGAATATTCCAGACCAATCGCTGGCTAAGAAGAATGGTGAAATATAGGTAGACAAACTAAAATGAAGTTAGGCGTAATGATGGTGCTTCGAAACGAGGCTGATACTATGGATGAATTTCTTCAACATTATATTGGTGAAGGTGTTGATCATTTTTATATTGTTGATAACGAAAGTACAGATAATTTATACGATGTATTGAAACCGTATAAGGATATTGTTGATGTATTTCAATGGAAAGTTGAACGTAGAAATTGGCATCAATATGTTTCGTTTAACGATAACTTTGCTTACTTTCATAGAGGAGCATTTCACTGTGATGCGTACAAATTAATTTTGTCAAAAAGTACATTAGTAAGGAATATGGATTGGGTTATTCAGGTTAATCCCGACGAATACATGTACACAAGACACAGATATAATAACATCAAAGATCTATTAGAACAAGAAGGAAATACATTTACAACCATAAACGTTGCATTAAAAAACTTTGGTCCTGGAAATACAGTAAAGCAGCCAAAAAGTATTGTTGAGGGTTTTACGTGGAGAGCAGGTTATCCATTAACTGGAAGAGGTAGATTGTCTTCTGTAAAATCAATTACTAAAACGGAAGTTTTTGATACTCAACCAAAGATAGATAAAAATATTGGAGTTCATGCTAATAGACTAATTGGAGTAGAAGAACCGGTTACTGCTAATATGAGATTACAATTATTTTCTGGAAGTTCACCAGCACATAAATTTAAAAGCTTAAGAAGTGCAAGCGAACAATGGTACGATCTAGCATTCATTCACTGTAATCATTATCAAATACAGAGTTTGGAACATTGGTGTAAACGTGCAAAAAATATAGTACAGTGGCCTAAACACGGACATCCAGACTATGCTGCAGATGGAATAAAAAGATGGTCCTTTAGGTACGAACGTTTAAGACAACACTTGTTAACTAATGAAACAATAAGTGATAAGCTTAAAGAATCAAGCACTTTTATGGACTGGAAGGCTAAGCGTGATATTGATTCTGCACGAAATATACGTCTTGGTCAGATGAAGCCAAGGTATGTTGAGGGTGAAGGGAATTATGCTTCACTTGAGATTAATAGAAAGAACTGGAGTAGAGCAGATCTTATGTGGTTAACGAATAGATATGAAACACATTGGGCTCATCATGGTAAAGAAGATACAGAATTAAGAGACAGAAAAAAAAATGAAAAAAAGTGAAAATAAACATGTACATTAACCGGTTTTTACGTGTATATTCTACTATAACAAATGATTAAAAAATAAGCAATAGAGGTTACCAATGAAAAATTTAAACGAAACAACATATACAAATAAAAATATCATCGCTTGGACTGATTACTCGGGTGAAAGAACCCGCATTATTGATATTCCATTTATAGATCTCATGAGAAAGACTAAACATATTGAGGCTGGAGTTGAAGCAACTGAAGGTGAAGTTAAAGAAGTTTGTGTCGTTTGGTGGTTGGATGGAGAAGATGTAATGATTGAGCAGATTTACAATAATGATACAGGCGAAGTTTACTTTGAAGACCATACTGAGGATTGGACTGAGGATGATGAAATTCTCATTAATGGAATACTAATGTGGGCTGATATAGAAAGTTATTTAATGAGTACTGTGTATGGTGCTGGATATTAATAGGGGAGAAAATATGCCGTTAACAAAAAAAGAATGGTTAAATGAAACTGTCTGGGTAGATGAGTTTGGTAGACCGTATAATCTATCAGATGTTCCAATGACTTACATGACACGGAGCGAATCATTTAAAAAACAAAAATTTGATAATAAAAAAATAAATAAATTATTTAAAGAGGAAGTGTATGGGGGATTTCGTAGTGTTTAAAGATAAACAAGTAAAAGAAGTATTGGATAAATTGCAAGATGCATCTGATAATATAGAATATGGACTAAGTGAAGTTTACAGTGCTGAATCTAATCTGTCAAGTATTGAGGGTTTAGATGAAGTATCTAGTGCTAAAGATTATGTTAGTCAAGCAGAGTCTTATTTGTATGAGGCAAAGGATCAAATGGTAGAGTTACAAACGATGATTAAAACCATTGGAGCTCTGTCATGAAAATACCGTTAACAGATAATGATCGAGCGCTTGCTAAAAAACATACTAGAAAGGGATTTAAAGGTCGTAAGAAATTTAACGATCCACTTAGGCAATCGTATTACCCAAACCTTTCTGAAATAGCCGTAGCAAAATATTACGGTGTAGAATGGCAACCGTTTGATGGTGTTAGAGGACCGGATGTCTATTTAGTGGACGGAACCGGTGTTCAAGTTAAGTGTGTATTGAGTTCAGATTATTACAAAAAATTTGTAGGATATGAATTAACCAAATGGGAATGGGAACAAAAACGAGGATGTGATAGGGTTGCATTTGTTTTTGTAAACGATAAGGAAGCTGAGATAGTATCTATACTAGATTATAATACTGTTCTACAAAAGTGTATGCCAATGAATAAGTTGATGAGTGGAGATTCTGCTAATCTCAGTGCCGATTGGACTGGTATACCAAAACAGACTTTGAAGGGCCTAGGGATTATGGAGGAATATGAAGTCACCAACTACAATGAATCTGTTTGAGATTTATGAATACATACAAAAATTAGAACGCAGAATAAAAAAAGTCGAAAAGAAACTTAGTCGAAGTCAAAGGAGAAAATAATGATTTTAGATAGTTTACTGGCAGGAGTTATGCTCTTTAGTTCTTTTGCCATGCGATCACCAAATGTACAGCCAAATCCAGATGACTATGAATTTAGTATTGGATTAAGTCATAGTAATTTCTATATTAATCGTCAATGGGAACGAGAACTTGGCGGAAAATATATTGATGATTTAGTTTGGGCAAAGTTAGATCACGTAGGATATTACTTTAAGCCTGAGTACATGAATAAAGAGAGTCAGAAAATTAAGTATATGAAGATGGATTGGCGTAGATCGTGGAAGGATATATCGCTTGGATTTACTACTCGTTCAACAACCGATGCACTAGATGTGTATGATACATTTGCTTCTGTTGGTATAAGCAAGAAGAAAAAATATAAAGATGATAAGATAGAAGTAGAAGTATCATTCGATGGTTATATGCCACCAGACGAGAGTGGAGAAAATACTACATTTGAATACGAAGATAAGTTTAAAATATCTTGGAAGTTAACAGAAAAAGTTAGACTCTATAATATGGGTGAGGTAGCAAAACTCAAAGGTAAAGAGTACTATAAAGCTAAAATAGGAATTGAGGTTTCTTTATGAAAAAATTTGCATCCACAATGATAACAGGAATGATGTGTGCAGCTGTCACCATGTTTTTAACATACTCTATGATACACATGTCAAAGGTAAACAATAAGATAAGCGAATGGGAAGAAGCGTATGACGTAATACATAAAGATGTGTCGACGTTTGTTAAAGTATCTGATCCAAAAACTATTCGTCTGTATGTCAAGGAATTAAATAAGATACTAGATGAAATACACTTCTTAAGTAGAATGGTTGAGAGTGGGCAATTAGCAGATGAAGGATTGACAAAGATACTAAATGAACAAGTCAAAATGAATAAGAAGATTCTAGAGATGGTAACACTGAAAGCTCATAATAAAACTAGAGATGATATTGAAGATTTATCAGATCGAACCGTAGGAGCTTTAGATCAAACGTATGAAGATATGATGGATATTGATGACAAGCTGGATAAGACAAATAAAAAGATTCATCAACAATTAGATAATATACAAGATGAGATTGATGACATCAAAAAATTATTAAAGACAATGAATAAAAAGAAATTTATGCATACACATAAGGAATAGTTATGCCACGATCAAGTTGGGCCTCATTGGGCCAATCTATACAAGAACTGTTAACTACTATTTATCATACTGTGATAGTCGATAAGTTACCAGAAAAATTAAAAAATGATGAGCCGGCTCCATACATTGATGATGTAGATGAGACGGATACTGACAAACCGATGGATTGGTCAGATATTGAATTAGAAGAAGACGAGGAATTTTTAGGAGTATGACTAAATTATCGTTAATGTTTACGTACATGATACTAGGAAATTTCTTAGCATGGTTTCAATTACAAGGTCAGTTTATGAATGGTAAAATATCAGAATTGATGAAACAAGATTGGACAGTTATTATTTTAGGTGTACCGATTGGTTGGTTATTTTGGAGATCAGCAACGTTATCTTATGAATATTTTGGTGCAGTTTGGAACATTAGACTTATTGGGTTTGGTGTTGGAACTGCAATATTTGCAGTGTTAACCATGGCTATATTAAAGGAGCTTCCTGGTTGGCATTCAATAATATCGATAATTTTGGCAGTCGTTATCATTATGTTACAATTTGCCAATTTAAAGTAATTAATAGCAAGCGAGGAAATATGTTAATGGAGAGAAATAGATTATCTGACTATGAAAAATTTATAGTTATGGCAGATAATGTTCGTGGAAGTTTTACAGGAGGCATGCAGGCCTTTATAGGTTTTAAAGAAGTTTTAAAAGCATGTCAAGAATGTAGTAAAAGTGATTCTGATGATTTTACTTGGAATGGAAAAGTTACGGTAAAACCCGTAACAAGAATCGATGCACAAAAAATGCTAGATGATTTCGATAATATCCGGTGGAATCCGTTATTCAGAATAGTTGCAAACAAATTAAATATAGAATTACGATAGTCATAGTGTCATATTAGTTTGCCATATATGGCTTTTAGTATGTCATGATGGCATATAAAAAAGTTTGGCATACTATTTGCACTATATACCCTGGGTACGCTAATGATTTAGGTACCCCATAGTTGATTAAAATAATAACAAAAAAGGAGAACTAAAATGAGTTTAGTTTTAAAACATCCCACCTTTCCCGGGATTTCAAGAGATAACTTTCTAACACCATTCGATCGTCTGTTTGATACGATGTTCGAATCTAACTTTCCAGAAATTGTTGATACTGTCGGCGTAAGACCGTTCGAAGGTACAGCATATCCAAAGGTTAATGTATATGAACACGAGGATAAAGTTGGTGTAGTTGCGGAAATACCTGGTATTTCTAAAGAAGATCTTGCAGTTGATGTAGAAGATAATGTGCTAACAATAAAGGGTTCAAAACATGGAGCTATAGGACGAGCGATGGAAGAAAATGCTACAGTACTTCGTAGAGAGTTAAAGCATTCATCCTTTGAACGTAGGTTTACGTTAGGAGAATCTTTAGACGGTGATAATATAAAAGCACGGTTTAAAGATGGTATTTTGTCTATTGATATTCCTAAGACGGAAATCAAAGAGCCAAAAAAATCCTTTGTTAAAATCTCATAGCTAGTTTAACATTACGGTTACAAAAAAAGATGGAGCGGTGGATTATTCTGCCGCTCTATTTTGATTTGCGAGTATCGTATAGCGGTAATACCCCAGCCTTCCAAGCTGGTGACGTCAGTTCGATTCTGTCTACTCGCTCAACGGGATATTCCAAATGCAGTTAATATCACTTCTTGATACTAACGGACTACATAATATAATTAAATGAAAATAATAAGAGCATCTAACGGCAAATTATATTTAGTATTATATGTATATCATAATGGATTACCTGATGGTCTTACTAATGAAGTTGCAAAGAAACAATGGGGTTGCAATACTATTTTGAGAGGACCGGACGGTATTTATATGTGTAACGAAGTCATTGACGCAGAATTTGAGGATCTATAATGTTGAACGACAGTACAAGAGAAAAGTTATTTGTGCTGTTGATAATGGTTATTATGGCTGTGTCTTTTATATTACACATACCAAAATATATAGAAGTTTGGAATAATACTAAAAGGATCGATAATGGAATTTATTAAGAGTAAAGTGTTTCCTTATATAGTTGCATTGAGTGCAGTGTTAGTTGCTTTTAGTGCGGCTTTCTTTTCTGTATTTGGATTATCAAAATTATTTGCCGGTGCACAGACGTCAGTAGTTATTATGGCTGGAAGCCTTGAATTCGCGAAACTGGTTGCGGCGTCTTTTCTTTATAGATATTGGACAAGAGTACCAGTATTCTTAAAGAACTATTTACTCATCGGCACACTTGTTCTAATTTTAATAACATCAGCAGGAATATTTGGTTTTCTGTCTAATGCGTATCAGGGTGCAACTACAGAATTTGAAAAGCAATCTACTGTACTGATGTTTAAAGAAGATCAGTTAGAGCAGTTAAAGGAAGATAAGATATTTCTTAAACAAGAATTAGAAACTGCAATCTCTGAACTACCAGAGAATTATAGAACAGCAAAGTCAAAATTGAGAGATGAGTATCAACCACAAATATCAGAAATAAATCAAACTATTCTCAATACTAAACAGGAAATAGGAGATTTAAAAACAAAGTTAGTTGATACGGGTGTAGATGTCGGACCTGCAATTTACTTGGCTAGAATATTTAATACAGAAATTGATACGGTTGTAAAGTGGTTCATATTCATATTAATATTTGTGTTTGATCCGTTAGCCGTATCTCTTGTTATCGCAGCAAATATAGCATTTGAGTTGGCGTATACGTCTCGTAAAGAAGAATTATCAGAACCTAAAAAGAAGAGTAACTGGAAATTCTGGGAGATTTATAAGGATAAAAATCCAGATGATGCTACAAAATCAGAATTCGAAGTTAAACGAGTAGATAGAGAAGATAAAAAACTTTAAAAAAAGTGAAAATAAACATGTACATTAACCGGTTTTTGTTTGTATATTCTAATATAATAAATGAGAAATAAATAATGAACTTGAATATAAATAGCCCGTGTCTTATTAGACGTAGCGATAGTGCTGAAACAAGTGGGAAAGGGCGTAAATCCACATCGAAAATTTTTTAAAAAAAGCATGTACAAGTACCGGTTTTATCGTGTAGATTCAACCATAATAAATGAATAATAAATAAACAATAGAGGTTACTAAATGACACTAATCGAACAAGTTAACAACATGAATATAGACGATCTAAGGATGCTAAATAAATTAGCTATTAGTCGTATCAATGAACTTACATCAAACTATCGCTTTAACTTTAAAGCTGGTGATAAAGTTGTAATTGATAATAACGGTCGTGGAGATATTCCTGGAACAGTTATAAAAATTATGCGTAAGAACGTTCAGGTAAAAGCTGACAAAGGATTTGTTACCTATAACGTTACGCCAACTCTTCTAAAACATGTAGGAGTAAAATAATGAATACTTCTGGAATAACAGTTGAATGTAATGATTGCGGTAGGTTTATGACCGTTTCAGATACTGCCACCGGTGGTACCTGTTCAACATGTACGCACAGACGATGTATAGGTTTAATGTCTGATTCTGATCGAGATAAATTATTTGGTGTTTCGCCCGAAAATAGATCTACTAAACCACGTGGATGGAGATGGATGACTGAATTTGTTTTGGCCGATGGTACTGTTTACCATAAAGGTGTTGAGCAGCCTGATCTAAAGGGCACGCGTCCAATTACAGACATAGACGCTTTATATAAAAAGCGTAAGAAGAACAAAGAAGCGTTGCAAAAAAAGGAACATAAGGCTCTTTTAGCCCACGCGAAGAAAGTTAAAGAAGCAAAGTCTGCTGCTGACGCTTTGAAAAAACAAAAGGATTTTTTAAACCATAAAGTAGGAGATAAGTAATGCCTAAGAAGAAGACTAAAGGTCAATTCTCAAATTACAAGAAATGGAAATCCGATGAAGGTTACACATTTTTTGCGAGAGACAAGGATGATGCAAAATTGTATCTTAAAAAGATGGATCATCTTGGTAGTGGTTTCGCAGAGGTGAAGTCTTGAGACCAATTCCAAATTGTTTTATTGAAGATAATCATCTCATCAATAAAAAACTAAAAGAGGTTACAGTTGAAGAAGGATTAGAAATTGCTAAAGAACTTCTTGAAATTATGGCCACGAGAAAAGACGCTATTGGTTTAGCGGCTAATCAGGTTGGTATTGATGCTCGTGTGGCCGTTGTTAATGTTAGAGAACCTCTTATCTTAATTAATCCAGAAATTACTGAAGAGTTTGATGAAATAACATTTTATGAAGGATGCTTATCGTTTCCAAAAAAGGGCGTCTATACTAAACGTTATAGAAATGTTGTTGTTAAGACTGCTCAAGAAGAAAGTGGATGGTACTTTAGTGGTAATGAACAGAGTCATGATGGAAAGGGAAGTTGGGAAAAATCTAAGGTTGATAAAGATAATGAGTTGAGATTATTAGAAGCAGTGGCAGTTCAACACGAAATAGATCATTTAAACGGAATAACTATTCATGACAATGCAACACCATTACAACCAATAATTGCAGAAAAGAAACCTGGTCGTAATGAAAAGTGTCCGTGTGGTAGTGGTAAGAAATATAAAAAGTGTTGTCTCAATAAACCAAAAGCTACAGATCATCAAGATAGACACTGGCAAGATATTGAATATGAAGGAGCCAGAAATGCTCCATTAGAAGAAGGCGGATGGGCTACAAGTAATACTCAAAATGAGTAAGAAAAAAAATGAAACAAAAGCTGTACCCAAAAAAGCTGCTGTCAAATCTTCTTCATCCGGAAAGGGTGATAAACTTAGACGAGGAATAACTCAAGATGAGTGGGGAGAAAAGTGGGAAAAGGTTTTTAGATCGAAAGAGAAGTTGGAAAGAACGGAATCTAGGTCGATACATTCATCAAAGGTTGAAGGAAGAAAATCTAACAAGGAATGATTTAGATGAAAGTACAATTAATTTTTTCTTTCAACAGTTTAAGACAAGAGGTTGCGCAGGTCATTCAGAATGGTCAGAGAGATTTCAGAGAAATATTTGGATAGAAGATGACGAATGAAATTGATTTTATTCCCGAGATTAGAAAATGGAAATGTATTATGGGAGTGCGATAATTGTGGGAAAACGGCTCAAGTTAGTTGCTTTAATACTAGAGCTGTAGCATTAGTTTGCTCTTGCGATATGACATGTCATCCTAAATGTAACAATAGATGGTACTATGATGGATTATATCATGAAACAAAATTAAAAGAGAAGTACGAACCAGATGAATAGATTTATAGATGTTTTTTGGAATAAATATTATGGTCCGGATGAACAATATCCAGATGAAGATAACTATAGAGTTATATCTGCAATTGTTTTTAATAGATCTGTTACACTAATATGTGTATGGAAAAAATTACATTTTTATTTGAGTATGTCAGAAAATTTGCAAACACAATGGGACGAAATGGCAGGACCACCAAAAGAACGTGTATGGGAATTTAGGATTTTATAATGGCAAGAAATATTTGGGGAAATAAAGTAATAAGAAAGGAAGATAGGTATACATCAAAATCAAAGTTTACACAATCGGATATTAGATGGGAACAATTTAAAATCGTTATTTGGTTGGTATTAGGTTATGCTTATTTTCATTTTATAGCAATGGGGTGGACATGGTAGAATTTACAATTATGTTTGTATTCTTTTTGAGTCTTTTTATAGTTCTGTATATGGAATCTAAAAGAAAATGAATATAACATATAAAAATACAATTAATCCAGAGTTAAATTCTAGGGGTAAACCTATTACTTCGTGGATGGAAGACTGGACTTTAAATCATCGTAAGGCGAAGTTTTTTGAGTGGTGTAAAGCATTTGATAAACGTGAAGATGAATTGCTTAGGGATGATTATCAAATATTTTCTCACAGGCTACATTGGCATGAACATCCGTATTGTGAAGATATGAAAGATGTAGATGATTTACATGCACGTATAATGTACACTATGATATTTTCATTTTCTAATGAACATTGGTTAACACATAAAACTCTTAGAAATCATGGAATCAATGGGTTAAAGGAGAGATTTGTAACTGAGCGTCATGCTAGAAATGATTTGTTTCAAATTTATTATCCAAAGGGAACGAATGTAAAAGAGTGGTTATTAGAAGGTCCAAAAAAATGTGCTGATGATATGGTGCACGTGTTAGAAGGAAGACATAAACAATGGACGATGATGGAATTAGCAAAAGTATTTTGTAATTATTTCAAAGAAAATCAGGGATTTAGAGCTCCAATGTATCCGTGTAAAAACTTTGCACGATATATGGCTATGACTTGGCCACAAGACTACAATCCAGAATCTGTTTTATTTGGTGGAACTGGACATTTTGATGGAATGCATCAGATATTTGGTGGTAAAAACTTAATGAATAAAGTTAAGTACGATATAGAAGATGGTGAATTTATTGCAAAAAATAAATATGGAGAATTATGGTTAGATCAAATGTACGAATTAATGGATGATAATCGTAATCCAATGAGGGAACAAAAGTTTTTAAACGTAGAAGATAAAACGTGCTTTTTTTATAAGCATATTGCTATCTCTCATGGTGTTAAAAAACCAACAAAAAGGATTCCGTACGAATGGATATTCCCAAAAGATTTTAGTTTAAGGAAAGTATAATGAAAAAATTAATAATGACCGTATTAGAAGAAGAGTGTTGCAATAAACAAATCAACATGGATTCTATAGCGGCTAGAGAAAGTATAGCCTTAGCGATTATAAACAAAATGAGAAATAGTAGTGGCGGATGGTTCTTGGATTTAGGATCATACCCGCCTAGAAAATCTTCTAAATCTTAATATTTATCTAATATGGGTGTAATTAAAAGTAGAACAGAAGTTCGTGCTCCATACGAAATCGTAAAGAAATTATTTTTAGATCGTGAAGGAAAACTATTTAAGTTTTTAATTCCTTCGTTTTGTGAAGTAACTCATTACAAAGGGATTCGTCGAGGCGCCGTAATTAAATTGAAACTGTTCGATAAACCATGTGAATTTAAAGTGATAACATATTCTACAAATAAAAATAAAACATCGTTCAACTATATTATTACCAAAGGAGACATCTTTAATGCAAAGTTTTGGTCGCATAGGCATTTCATTGAACGATATGAGGACAATACGGTTATAAGAGATGAATTAGCATTTACGTCTAAAAATAAAATACGAGACGCTTTCCTTCATGCATTTTTGTTTTGTTCATTTCGAATAAGATCTTTAAAGTACAAGATCTTTTTATTTTTCAACAAGTAAAGGAGATAATAATGGCACAAAAATCATGGCCCGAAGAGCGGTCTGAGATAGCTATTTGGTTGTCTGGCTTTTTAGGAACGTATAAAAAATGGGTTGATAAGATTTTGGATAATGACGATCATGAAGTAACAAAAAATAAAATAGTAGATTTACTTTCAGATTGGATAGCAAAATTAGAAGAAGAAAGAACGAAGATATTAAAGATGTCAGATACTATTCATGAATCTACAGATGAGTGATATTTATTATTGATGAATAGAATACTTGAACAATCCTCGAATACTACTAGTTATTCAGCCGACCCGGGTGAACCGGATACTGGTTGGGTTCCAGGTGGAGAAGTTAGAATGTTAGGCTTTGAATCCGGAAAACCGGAATCATGGTTTCATCAGCTGGAATTTGAACAGGTAGAATTTCCTGTAGCAGATCATATTTATGGGAAAGGTGTTAAAGCTGTGTATAGCGTTACTAAGAACGTTCAAGTAGTAGATCTTAAAAAGATGATGAAAAGTATTGATGCTGACATTGAAGAAATTAAAAACAATACATCCGTAATGTTGGGTGATTTGAAAAAGAGAAAATAAGATGGAAGAAAAAGATATTTTAAAGGCCATTAATCAAAAATTTAAAGACTTAGCTTTACGTGGTATTTCAATAAAAGCATTACCGCCAATTGGAAAACTCCATTCCTTAGATAGAAAAGCTGTAGAAATAGATTTAAGTAAGGTTGGAGCTGGACTTGATGCAATATTTAAAGTAATGAAAGTTCAGATTTCAGTTGGACATGATAAATTAGGTGCGGCAATTTCTTTACAGTATGATTGGAAATTTTGGAATGGTGGACAAAACGGTCATAGAGCTAGACATATTTATTCATACAGTAAAAAGAAATGGGATATGGGATAATGCCGAAAGAGCTAGAACCAAATCAAGATTTAAAAATTAATGCTGGACTTGTGGGTATGTGGAAAAAAGCTGGCTTACGAGTAAAGAGTTTTAAGGCTACTAAAAAGGGTCACAATGAAATTTGGGCTGGAAAATTTAAAACTAAAAACGCGATACTTCAAATGAGCGTTAATAAGTTTGGTTTTGTATTTTATCATGCTGGAAACAAATCTGTAAACATAGGAAGACTTGATAAGCAACGTAAGATAATAGATTGGATGAAAGCAATAATTAGAAATGCTCCATGGGCCGAATCCGTAAATGAGAGGAAATTAAGTTCTCAACAAAAGAAAGCAATATTGATAGCTATAGAGATGAGTGGTAATATGACTGGAGCTACCAAGAAGATTGAAAAAATTAAAAAAGGTTTATCTAAAGATAAAAAAGTAAGGGATGCTCTTCAGCTTGCAAACGAATCGGTAAATGAAGATATAGTACGCGATGAAGTTCACGCTAAAACAAAAAGAGAACTTAAAGCGGCCATAGCAAAAAGTATGAAAGAAATATTACAGGGTAAAACACCAAAGTATGATATTATTAATGGTATGACCGGAGAGATGATTGGTTGGAAAGATGGTCACGATTATATCTGGCAACCAAGTGCAATTCCGTATGCAGAGAGAGAATTAAAATGATTAAAATAGATGTTAGCGTTGGCGATACAATTAAAGTAGGAAGATTTAAAAACAAATCAATCGTAGTTAAAGAGATTGGTGAAGACGATCACGGCATGCCGACAATTAATGGTCGTTCAGTGGTTACTTTTAGAAAAAATCGGGCCGGTGATATGTACAGAACTAAGGATAAAGTTGAAGCAATGCTTAAGGATATGGGCTTGCCAGATAATAAATAAGTTTTACGAAACTGTGAAGGTATAATTATTAGTATGAATAGATTTCAAGAAATGATAGAAGATTCGTCTCCAATCTTAGATTGGGACACACTATGTAGAGAAGTACGATGGTTGTATAAGAATAATAAGGCCGTGTTAGAAACTGTTAGCGATGGGGAGTTAAACTTAGATGAGACGGCATTAGAAATTTTTCAAGCATTAATATATGATTATGCGCTGTCTAAGTCGGATAATCCTGGTTTTAAATTAAGTTACAAATTAGCTGAGGCGTAAATATGCAAGTGAATATTCCTTACCTTAATGGTGTGGATTCTGATGTAATTTCTATTACACCAATACTAGATTTTTCTGTAAAAGTACCATATATAACTTCAACCATGGAGAGCTACGAGATGAGTACTAAAGATATTATATTGAGACTAGAAGCAGCCATAGAAGATAAAGATTGGGAAGCTGTTGAGTTACTATTAGAAGATTTAAGATTAGACGGTGATTATGATAGAGGATATGATCAATTCGGTGGAGACGAAGAATACTAAAAGATATGGGCCCGCTGGGTATCGACGGGTGTTTTTTGACAATTGAGTGCAGCAGAGTTTGAACAAGACTCGAGACAAAAGGTTCACTAACCAAATTGGCGAATTTTCGCTAGACGGGTTGGTAATAGATTGGCATTTAGCCGATACTGATTCAGCACCACTTGTTGGAGCTGAGCTGGCTTACCAACCGACTTACGCTTACGCTTAGGTCCTTGGGTTGTCTGACACCCGAGTATAAAATAAGTTAGACAAACAACTCTATGTGTGAGAGTATAAACACACCAGTTAATGGATATGTTCTGCAAAAGAAATCCACATGGTTGTTTGCTAGTTGCTACCAATGGAAACTAGCTAAGCTGTAACGACTCATTGTTAATAGCAGGCCGGACGGGAGTTCGAATCTCCCCGGGTCCACAAGATATATGAAAAAAGTTATAAAAAAGTGAAAAAAAGCATGTACATGTATAGTATTTTATGTGTATATTCTAACTAAATAAAACAGGAGTTCGTAGTGAATATGTTAAACAAGTACATTCTATCAATAATAGCCGTTACAATGATAAATGGATACATTAGTGTTCAGTTCATGAAGAGTAATAGAGAAACATACAAGGGTTATTACGATGAATTGATGTATGAGAATCAACAATTAGGACGGGAACTGGATGAATTTTATGCTTATGGTATAAAGGTTGATGTAACAATGTATCAACCAACGCGATATCAAACAGATAGTACACCGAATATTACAGCTGATGGAACTAAAATTCGTATTAATAGTGCATCAGATTATAAGTTCGTTGCTCTTTCTAGAAATCTATTGAAACGGTGGGGTGGACCATTTGATTACGGTGATTTTATTTTAATTAAGGGTACTGGTAGTAAAGATGGAGTATATCAAGTTAGAGATACCATGAATCCAAAATGGGTTAATGTGGTAGATATTTTAGAATCAAAGGGTGTTAAACAATACAAGTATGAAAATTGTGATATTTTTAAATTACCCTGGTTAAAAAAAGAAGAGGAAAATGCATGAAATTAGGTGCTGAACAGATAGTAGAAAATTGGCGACTACTACATGAAGTTATAGATACAACGTTTAAAGATGAACGTTTAGAAAATATAAAAAAGTTACACAATCATTTTGAAGATAGAATGCAGATAGCACCTGCTTCTGCTACAAAATGGTTTCACAACGCATTTCCAGGTGGATATACTTCTCACGTTTTAAATGTGATAAAGTGGTCTTTAGAATACTGGAAATTATTTGAAAAGATGGGAATGCATGTGGATGACTTAGATAAAGAGACGATTGTTTTTTGTGCAATGTTTCATGATCTTGGTAAGATAGGTGATATGGATAATGATTATTATATTACACAGCCAGATGATTGGAAAGCAAAAAAATGGGGTCGACCTTATGATCATAATCCAGAATTGCATTGGATGAATATAGCTGATAGATCGTTTATGATATTAAATCAATTTGGAATAAAGTATTCTCAACAGGAATTTTATGGTATAAAGATGGCAGATGGATTATATGATGAGGCAAATAAACCGTATTTTTTTGAAGGTCAAGAATGGAAAGCAATTAAGACTAATATTGGTTTCATAATACATTATGGAGATTCTTCTGCAACTCGATGGGAAAAGGAACAATACATGTTGTCCGGAGAAAGTGCAGTAGATTTTCCAAAAATTATGAAGGGAATAACCAAAGACGACGAGGTTTTGAAATCTCTCGATGTAGATAAATTAGGAGATTTATTCAAATGATACTTGAAATAATTACAATAGTATTCGGTATAATATTAATTGTACAACTATATGTCATATACAATTTGTATCAGAAGACAGATAGCTTGGAACAATGGGTGGATTCTACGTATATAAATATACAAGAAACATTAGCTGAATTTAGAAAAATAGACTCTACTGGTCATTTCGAAGCAGATGATGAGATAGGTGTAATTTTCACACAATTAAAAGAAACACTAGAAAACCTAGAAAAAATTACAGAGGAATAGAAATGCCCAGAAAACCAAGCAAAACACGAATGTATTTTCACGAAGGTACAGAACAGGGAATTATTGATTATAACAATGCAACATCTTGGAGAGAAAGAAATTTAATATATAACGAACACTTACGCGCTCCGTTTGAAAAATTAGTTGAAAGTATCATACACACGTTTAAGTTTTATTATTTTGATGTTCCAACAGAAGATGTTAAACACGAAGTCATATCGTTTATGATTACTAGATTGGGAAAATATAAACAAGGTAAGGGAAAGGCATTTAGTTATTTTAGTGTAGTTGTAAAAAACTGGTTAATATGTCATAATAACGGCAATTATAAAAAATTAAAAACACACAGCGATGTATTAGATCTTAAACATAAGGATGTTAAGAAAGTTACATACGTAGACGATTCAGAATCTAGACAGGCCGAATCTTACTTTTTTTCTTCGGTTAAAGATTACTGGGAAAATAATATTGATAAAGTATTTAAAAAAGATCGTGATAAAAAGATTGCATATTCTATTCTTGAATTAATGGATAAAGTTGACTCTATTGAAATATTCAATAAAAAAGCACTTTATATTCTATTAAGAGAAATTTCTGGAGCCAAAACCCAACATATAACTAAAGTTTTAAATGTAATGAAGGGTCACTTTGCCAATTTACATAAGCAATGGATCACAACAGGCTCTATTAATACAATATCTACCCTACGTCGTTTTTCATAGACTAGTATATTTATAATCAAAAGGATGTTCTAAGATGTCTGCTGATTATGAAATATACAAAGGGAAAACAATTGCCGATCTATTTAAGAAGATAGACGACAATTCCAAACGCAATAAAATTCAAATAGAATCTCTTATTCAAGAGATGATGGTCTATATTAAAGATCCACAAAGCGCTCAAACATTATTTCCAATGATTAGCGATTTCATGGAAGCTAACATCAGAAATGATGAGCTACTAGTTAAGTTAGGAGCAGTAGTTCAACGAGTTATGCAAGCAGAATCCAAAAACCAAGAGGGTGAATATGGTCTATCAGATAAAGAGAAAGATCAAATTTTAGGAAAAATAGAAGAAGCAGCACAAAATATTCAAGGTGAAATAGACGATATTCAATTGGATATTACAAGCAAGTCCAAATAGGGGACAACATGCAATCAAAAACAATCGCTGGTATCTTTGTAGATAACATTGCAGATAGTAGCAATCCAGAATTAAACCTTTCAGATGCGTTAGCAACTGAGAAGGGTGCTAGAGACATTGCCTCTCAGATGATTGCCGCATCACAAACGGTATCTATTCAAGCAGTTCCGTGTGAAGTAGATGCAGTACTTTATAACGAAGATGATTTAGATAAATTTGGATTGAAAAGTTCAGCATTTATTGGTGGTATTAAATGTACTCCAATATATTCTGCACATGAACTTGGTAGAGGTGGATCCGGATGGGTTTTTCCAGTAGATCCTCATATAAAATATTATCCAATAATTGGTGAACTGGTTCCCGTTGTAACTTTTGGTGGACAGTCATATTATTATCCTCCAATAAATTCAAAGAATAATGTTAATCACAATGCAATGGCAAAAATTACTGCTAAGAGCGGAACTGGAAAATATGATAAGTCTAAAATAAAGGCATTTCTAAGTGGAGGAAGAGATAAGGATGCATTTGAAGTTTCTGAATTTCCTCGTCCAGTTAAACAATATCCAGGTGATTGGGCTATTAACGGTCGTAACGATCAATCTATACGAATAGGAAAAGCAGCAGAGCAAGACGGTACATCATATTCTGTTATGAAATTTAGAATTGCAAAAGAAGAAAAGAAAGCAAAGAATTTATTTCTTCCACTTGAAGAAAATCCGAATGAAGATGTAGCTTCAATATACATGATGAGAAATGAAGATCTTGAGTTAAATGTAATTCCAAAGGTAGATGATGAAACTACTCCAGTTAATTTTAGTGGAGAACAAATTTTAATAGATTCAAAAAAGTTAATTTTTAATTCAAAATTAGGTGGAAACATAAACATTTTTTCAGGAAAGAATTTTAATTTTGTAGCAAGGAATACAGTTAATCTTGTTGGCGAATATATTAGGATTGGAGATGTAAATGTTGATAAAATGCAAAGTGCAGTTATGGGAGAACTTCTTTGTGAATTTTTAGCAGAACTTTTACAAGAAATTAATAGATTTGCAGGAAAGGTTAGTGGAGCAACGGGTATTGGGAATATCGGAATAACCGTTCCAATTCCAGCATTAATGGGTGCGGGATCAGGATTACAAGCATATATTTCAGAACATACGAAAGAGTCGTTACAAAAACGATTATTGAGTGGTAACATTAAATTGTCAAGAAGAAAAAGAAATTTAAAAAGAGGATTAAGAGAAGGAATTGGTAATGGCTGATTTATATTGTAAAAATATTACGTCATTAAAAAGACATCTTCCTCAAAATGCTAAACTTCTATTGGGAGATCAGATTACTGGAGGTTCTGCAATTAAAGAAAGTCATGGTGATAAATCGGCTTCAGGAATAAGTGATGCGGAGTTAGAAAAAAATAAGATTGCTTCTTCCATTTATGGTCTTAGCGGAAATATGGTAGAACTGTTTCCACTTGGCAGTGTATTGGGTCCTGGAGATTTTGTTTCAGAGGATGGATTTATCGCAGGTTCGGATGGAGTAGATGTTATTCACTCTGGTTATGGTGGTGAAGCTCGAGCTTTTGCACCTGGAACACATTTACGTGATGGAGATATTGTTATAAATGGTAAATTTAGAGATGCAGATGGTAATTTAATAGAAGCACCGGCTGTCGCATCAAATGGAAGTACAGTATCAGATGAAGGTGCCGTAGTTTCTCCAGGTGGTGCAGATCCTGAAGCGGATGAATACTGTTCACTACAAGAATTGGCTGGAAGACCAGAAGAAGGTTCGTTTTTAGATGATTTGGCTCAGGATTTAGATATTGATTTAGACATTCCTGGTTTAGACTTTGCATGGTGGGTAAAAATACAGAAAAAAATAAATGAGTTAACTGCATTACAAGGAAAATTTCTTGCTAAAACAAAGAATTTGGTTTCGTTAATAGAATTAGACCCTGAAGATGCATGCAAGTATGTTCCTGATATTAGTAAATTATTAGAGCTCATGCAAAAAGTTCAAAGAACCATTAGCAAAATTAAAAAAATATTGAGAGCAGTTAATAAATTAATTAAAAAAATGAAAAAGGCTATTAAACTTATTAAGTGGCTGTTTGCTCCAATTAGATTGGTAGAAGCATTCCTATTTTGTTTACAAATAATAGAAGGAATGGCAATAATGTTAGATCAAGCATACAAAAATTTAACAGATACAAGCAAATTACTTCCACAATTGATTTCTTTGTTGAAAAAACTTTTAGCACAATGTGCAACAAACAGAGGAGCCGAAGCAGGATTAAGTGCAGAAGAATGTGCAAAATTGGGTGGAGTTTTGGTAGATAGAAGAGCAGGCGATATGGGACCCACCACCGGTGGAAGATTAGCGAATGCATTAGATGAATTGGCTGATGGTCTTGGTGATGAGTATGGCGATGATGATTACATGAGACCAGGACTTGGATTAAATGTAGGAGATCAAGTTAATAGTGGATCTGTTGTTCGACATTCGAATCCACCAGTAATAATCAATATTTATGGTTCAGCTGGTGATGGAAGTGGAGATGGAAGTGGTGATGGAAGTGGAGATGGAAGTGGTGATGGAAGTGGAACATCGGTCCAAGCACCATTTATAGTTCCAGATGATGAATTAGATTATAGTGCCGGAGATGAAGGAGCCGCTGGATTATCAGATAATGCAGTATTATCAGAAGAGGAATTAGAAGCACTGTTAGATTCTCAATTAATAGATTTAAATGATTGTATGACAGAATTAGATGATATGGATAAAGCAAACAATTTTGTTTAGTCATATATATTATTAAGAATGAAGGGTATTACCATGAAAAAAGATACAACTAAAGCATTAAGGGGCATAATAAAAAAGATGGTGTCAGAGGAAGTTTCTAAACAAATAAAATATGTTATAAAGGAATTAACTGATCCAACACCAGTTGATGCAATTGGTAAAGAAGAGCATCAACCAAAGTATACTGAAACTAAAAAATATACTGATGATCCTATTTTAAACGAAGTTTTAAATAATACAGAGGGTGGTATATCTAATGGTGCTCCAGCTGGATTTGAAGAATATCCAACTTTGGGCGGTGGTGCTGTTGACAGTGTAGAAAAATTAGCAGGAATGCAATCTTCTATGCAACCAGTACAAGACACGGCTAATATGCCAGATTTTATGAAAAAAGCTTTTAGCGGACATTCAGCAAAAGTAGTTAAGGCAATAGATAATAAGCATGGCACTAGAACTTAAACGATTAATAAAAAATTTAGCAAACTTAAAGCATAGACAAACTTTGAAAAATAAGTTTTTGAAGACTAAGCCTAAAATTCAAGAAATGAAACAAAATGTTGAAAAGGCTAATGAAGAAGCGATTGCATTTCATGATTATGTTAAAAGGGCAGAAGTTGGAATGGATCCTGCTGGAGTTATTCCTCCAATGGAAAAAAATTCATTTAACCCTCTTGTTGAAACATTAACTACTTTAGTGTCCAATACATCATTGACTTCAACGCAAAGAATAGCGTTAGTTGCTTCTCTTGAATCATCGTTGGATATAGGTATTGCTGTTACAAATAGTGGTCAACGATATTTAACTACAAGGGCACGAGCAACTGAACTTGGAGCTTCGTTTACAGAAATGAATTCAACCCTTGCTAACGTGCTTAGTGGCGGAAAAGGAACACTTAAATAATGGCATTAGAAAATCCAAGAACAACAACAGTTAGGTTAAGAGATAAAGATCCGGATTCGAAAATAGGAATAACATTACCTATTCAACGGGGACAAAACGGGTTTTTTCAACAATCAAGTACACTGCTAGAACAAACAAAAAGTAATTTAAAAAATTTATTATTAACGGTTAAGGGCGAAAGATTAGCTCAACCAGAATTTGGAAGTAATATTTATAATATTTTATTTGAAAATATGGATACAGGTTTTTCTAAAAAAATAGAAGATTCTATTAGAGAAGCGGTAGCAAAATGGTTGCCGCATGTTATTCTAAATGCAGTAATTATAGATGCTTCACATAATACAAATACTGTGAATATATCTGTACAATATTCGTTAGTTAATGATGCGTCAGCATTAGAATCATTGTCTTTAAATTTAATACGAGCTGGAGATTAATATGGCGAGTGTAAAAACTAGGCCTAAAGAGGTAAACTATTTAAGTAAAAATTTTACAGGATTCAAATCCGATTTGATGGAGTTTGCTAAAACTTACTTTCCAACTTCGTATGCAGATTTTAATGAGACGTCTCCTGGAATGATGTTTATTGAAATGGCATCGTATGTTGGTGATGTTCTTTCATTTTATATAGACGAACAGTTTAGAGAGTCGTTACTGGTATACGCAGAAGAAAGAAAAACTATTTTTGATATTGCTCAATCGTATGGGTATAAACCAATAATGTCAACGCCGTCTGTAGCCAATCTAGATTTTTTTCAAACTGTTCCAACAACTGGTACTGGTGCAAATATAAAACCAAATTATGATTATGGTCATATTATTAAAGTTGGGTCAGTAGTAGAAAGCGAAGAATATGCTAGAACTTTTAGAACGTTAAACGAAGTTGATTTTAAACATTCAAGTTCTATGGATCTTACTACTACATCTATTTACGAGCTAGATGACGATGGTGTTACTCCAACAAAATATTTATTAAAAAAATCGTGTAAAGCAGTTAGCGGAACAGAAAAAACAGAAACGTTTGAATTTGGAACTGCTGTTGCTTATGATCAAATTAAATTGGGAAATGGTCCAGTATTAGAAGTATTATCCGTTGAAGATGCAGATGGCAATAACTGGTACGAGGTAGAATCTTTAGCACAAGATATAATTTACGATGATGTTGAAAATACTGCAGAGTTTGATGAAAATTTAGCGGCGTATAATGAAACAGTTCCATATATTTTAAAATTAATACGAACACAAAAGAGATTTAAAACTAAATTAGATGTTGATGGAAAAACTATATTACAGTTTGGATCTGGAACAGCTACTTCTGCAGATGAAGAAGTAATACCAAATCCAACAACAGTAGGAAATTCTTTTACTAATAGTAATTACCTAAACAATAATAGTGCACTGGATCCAGCAAATTTTTTGACTACGGCAGTATACGGAGCAGCGCCGTCTAATACAACTCTTACAATTAAGTATTCAGTTGGTGGAGGTGTAGAATCTAATGTTCCTTCTAATAGTATAACAACCAAAAGAAGCCTAATAACTGTTATTAATTCTTCTGGGTTAGACACTGCACTGGTTCAAGAATCTTTTAGATCTATTGCTGTTAATAATCCTGTTCCAGCAACCGGTGGGAGAGGAGAAGAATCTTTAGCAGAAATCAAAGAGAATACTAGACAGTATTTTCAAGCACAAAATAGAGCAGTTTCTAAAGAAGATTATATTACAAGAGTTTATAATTTACCTCCAAAGTATGGTAATATTGCAAAGGTTTATATAACGCAAGATGATCAGATCAATTCTGGAGAAGGAGTAATTCAAGAACAAACAATTACTCAAGAAACATTAGATGATTTTGGTGGAGAAATACCAATATCAAAGGTTCAGCAAAGAATGCCTAATCCAATGGCTTTGAATTTTTATGTTCTTGGATATGATCAAAATAAACAATTAACAACGGTTAATCAAGCTACAAAGAAAAATATTAAAACGTATTTGGGGCCATACAGAATTTTAACAGATGCAGTTAATTTAAAAGATGCGTACGTTATTAATGTCGGTATTAGGTTTTCGATTTATGTCAAGAAAGGGTTTAATAAGCAAGAAATTATATTAAAATGTATTGATAATGTTAGAAACTATTTTGATCCAGATCTATGGCAAATAAATCAACCCATAATATTAGCTGATATTGCATACGAAATATCTTTGGTTGAAGGAGTTAACAATGTAGTTCCTCCAATAAACAACAATCCTTCTGGGAATTTAATTGTTTTGGAAAATAAATTTTCTCAGGCTTTAGGTTATTCGGGAAATATTTATGACATTCAATCTGCTACTAAGAATGGAATAGTTTATCCGTCTTTAGATCCAGCCATATTTGAATTAAAATTCCCATCAATTGATATTGTTGGTAAAGTTCTAGGAGATTATTAATGGCTCATTATTTTGAATATGCCGATAAAGATGCAACTATATTGAGAGGTGCAACGGAAGTTGCAACTGGTAGTTGGAAAAATACCGGAATGGATGAAATATTAGAAGTTGGTAAAAATTTTACATCTGGTACTACATCGTTTAATCAAGTTAATAGATCACTCATTAAATTTTCGACAACTATATTGTCTCAATCTGTTGCTGATGGAACTATTGGAGCAGGTGTTACATTTTATTTAAACATGTATGATGCTGGTGCCACGGAATTAAATCGAGATAACACACTGTATACGTATGCTGTTTCACAAAGTTGGGACGAAGGTGATGGAAAAGCAACTGATCTTCCACAAACAGAAAATGGAGTAAGTTGGAGATATAGAACTGCAGATACTGGTTCTGAATGGGGACACGTTGATAGTGGTAGTTGGGGCGGAACTTACTATTCAGGATCAGAATACACAGGTTCTCAAACATTTAACAAGAATGATTCAGTTGATATGAGAATGAATGTTACCAACATTGTAAACCATTGGATTAGTGGAAGTATTAGCAATGAAGGTTTTTTAGTACGACGAGGGTTGAGTGAAGAAACTAGTAGTGTACATAGTGGAAATTTTAAATTCTTTTCATCTGATACTCATACAGTTTTTCAACCCAGATTAGAAGCAGTATGGAATGATTCTGTTTATGATACTGGTTCATTGAGTGGATTGACTTCTACACAAATAGAAAGACTAACTATAAACATAGAAAATTTTAAACCAAAATATAAGAAAGGTACACTATCAACAATTAGAATTAAGGGAAGAGAAAAATATCCTGCCAAAACACATTCTGTAACATCATCGTATATGGATGTAAAATATTTGCCAAGCGGATCTAGCTATTATTCTATAGTTGATAACAGAACAAGTACTACAATTATACCATTCGGATCAGGATCTATTATTAGTTGTGATTCTAATGGGAATTATATTAATTTAAGAACTGAAGCATTAGAAGTAGAAAGAGTTTACGAAATACAGTTTAAAATAGAAAGCGGTTCGGGTATTAATAAAACTGTACAATATTTTGATGGAAATCATCAATTCTTGGTAGTAAAATAATGGATTTCGATTGGTTAAATAGTCTTGGATATTTTGAAGTTATAGAAATGTCTTTTTGGATGGGTGTGATGTATTTTGGAAAATGTTGGATAGACAATTACTTTAAAGGAAAATAGATAATGCCATATAGTCAAGAAGAATTAGAAGCAAACGAACATTATACTTCCTTAAAAGTTCGAGATGAAATAAAATATAATCAAGAATACGTATTTTCCAGAGATAAGTGGCTTGCTAAAGGTGGTGAAGCACATGATTCATTTAGAAATGAAGATGACGTTATTCAATTGTATGAAGATCCAGAAACGGGTGACTCATTTCCTACACCAAATCAACATTTACGGATTTGGTTATACCAAGTAAGATATAGAACCAACGCAGCCACTAAGGATATACTGGATAGAGAATTTAAGGAGTTCTAATGCCTAGCTCAAAAACACGCAGGTCAACAGATATTCCTAAAAAGTTATATGATCTAATAGCATTACCAGATGCAAATGATTATACAACATATAGGGATGGTGTACAATATCCTCAATTTTCAGGAGAAGGTTATACGTCCGTAAAGTGGCCTGATGCTCTATTCGGTTTAGATCCTAATGATATTATTAGAATAAACATTTATGGAAACAATAACGAATTAATTGCTACAGAATATGTTACCCATGATAAATTCGAATCGTTTATAAATTCAAGTATTCCGAGTCATCCAGCTATTGTTAGTTTGGATGCTGGTAAAATTTTAAGAGATCTCGGCTATCGTAGAGGAAGATTTCATTTGACTTTTGATTTTATGAGGATAGAAGCTGGAGGACCATTTCCGTTATTGGTTAATGGAGCAGAAAGGATATTTAAAGGTTCTTTTGAAGAAACTGAAGGCAGTATTTTTGCAGCGGAACCGCATATTGATTCTGAAACAAATGAAGGCGATCCACTATATGTAAAAGAAAATAAATTTATTCTTCAAGAAATATCATCTGGTAAGGATGAAGTTATAGTATCTCCGGCGTTTATTAACGATGAGAGTTATAGGGAACGATTTAGAATGGCAGCATATAACTGTCTTAATTGGTTTCCAGAAGAAGGAATGACGGCTGGGTTTCCTGGAATAACATCAAATTTTATAACATTCAATACTGGAACAAATTTACCAAGAAATTGGGTCAATGGAACAATAAGAATTAATGATGCTTATTTTATGGGAAAAAGAATAACCCCTGAAGAAACTGATGTTTTAGTAGTAGAACCAGAAATTGATATAGAAAGCAGAAGACCAAATTTGCTTGGCGATATGAATATGGATAGTTTATTTGGATGGGCAGCTCATGGATCATGGCCAAATGCTGGAGTACTGCTAAGCGATAACGGTTTCGGACACAGAGCATTGTTTTTAGATGCCGTAGCCGAACCAAATCCAGCAGGTCAATTGGCAATCAGAGCAATTATACAGAATACTATCCACTTAGATTATGAGAGTCGCCATCCAAGTTCTCTTGTTGGAACTAACTTATCTTTTAATTTAAAATCATTCGATTGTCCAGTTGATCTAGAAGGAGTAACCTTTACAACTAGCGCGTATGTAAATGCACCGTCTGGAAGTATTGTACGATTAAGAGCTCACTCTGGTCCATGGGGAATAAGTGGAAATGATGCAGTGTCCGGACCATATACTGCTACTGGTGAATGGCAAAGAATTTCTCATACTTTTACTCTAACAAATACATCAACTAGGGCTTTACAAATAAGATGTCAATGGGATCCAAGAAATGCAGGAATAGATCCCTCTCAAGAATCAAGTTTGGGTCAATATGCTACGTGGGCTGGAGCTCAGTTAGAACAGGGTTCTTCTATGACACCGTTTACTCGATCACAAGGTTTTGAAGATGGAACAGTAGAAGTTGCAATAAACGGTACTATTAAATTTCAAGATCCGGATGGGGTTTTAATGAATGCAGTTTTTGCAGACGGTGATGATACGTTTACTCCAATTATGACTGGAGGAACTTTAAAAATTCATGATGCAATTGCGATTGATGATTTATCTGAAGTTACAATGTTTAGCGATGCAGACATAGAAACAATATTCGAACCAACAGTTATTCCGAAAGATGGTGACGAAGGAAAACCAGGTGGTTTCTCACCAGAAGGATGGGATCAAGAATTAAATGGACAAGCTATAGCTGTAAGAGATGAAAATGGTGATTTTATATGGAGTAGTGGATATAACGCATTTGGATCTGGAAACAAATGGTCTAATGCTGGTACCGCAAAACATGGATACCAAGCCCAATGGAGAAAGGGTAAGGGAGTCGATGGTGGTCCAGCTATGTTTTTCCCAGATTTAAATTATCAAAGTTATATTTTAGAAGCTATGAGAGCGGCTGCTTTAGAGGAGTGGTCAAATCCAGCTAAGAGTTGGTATCTTACTCGGGGATTGGCTGATCCTCGTTTTGATAACAATACACAGTTGGCTAGTTGGTGGCCACATAGATGGATGGGAATTGCATGTGGATGGAATACTATTGGAGCATTGGCTGCGTATGGTGTAAAACCAGGAGATACTATTAAAGTAAGTTGGATGCAAAAATCGGCTCCGGTAAATTTTGATCAGGGTGGTAGAAAAGGTGCAATGATTGGACTAGATCACTTTTTACTTGATGAATTAACACCTCCAGAGCCTCCAGTAGTTGAAGCAAGTGAAGTGTACGAAATGGATAAAGCAATTTACGAAGCGATGAGTGAAGTAAATGTGTTTGATATAGCTACTGATTGGTTCGATCCGGAAGAAATTGTAGAGGGTGAATACGTTAATATAAGACCAGATTCGGGTGATACACCAGAGGGTTTCTATGTAGTATCACCTTCAGATTATCCAGAAGCAAAACCTCCACCACCCGCTCATAACTCTCCAGGAGCAAGAAGTCCAAGCGGAATATGGCTAGTAACGGATTTAGATGAGCAAGAACGTAGGGGAATATTAGATGAAATAGAAGAACTAGAACGGGAAGATTATGAATCCGGACATTTTAAAGAAGGTGCGTACATAGCTCAAAGAGCAAAATTACAACAAAGATTAAATAGCATGAATCAGGGTGGAAGTGCCAGAAAATCTTGGACATTAGATGGCGAAGTATCAAGTGATTTTGAGTGGAATCAGAGTCAGAATCAGTGGATTTTAAGAGTAGGTGTAGAGAATCGAATGGTGGGTGAGGTTAGACCAGGTTTTGTTAATATAAATGGTGCATTGGTTGAAAGTGAGGCGTTTGGTTGGAGATGGAATGGTAGTTCATGGGAATCAAACTATGTTTACTTAGGAAATTTGGGTTCCACTACAACGGGTCTTTTTAGAATAGTTTCACACGATGGATTTTTATTTGAAGCTTCTAATGTAAGTTTTTATCCAAGTAGGGATGATTGGGTTTCAACAAAAAATATTTCAGCAGATGAAAATTGGACTTGGAAAGGAATTGATGGATGGGTTTTAGATGATAGTGTTGAAACAGAAGAAACGGCTGATGGAAGACATATTGTAAGAGTTAAAACGATGAGATTGGATAGAGCGCACATTAGTGGTGGTGATAATGAGGGAGATGGAACCACTATGCACTATCTTCCATGTAGTCTATACAATGAATGGGAAGAAGTATCGTTTGATTTTGTAGTAAGTGAAGAGTTTAGTTTAGAAGATAACACGTGTTTACGAGTATACGGACATAAAGGTGATTACGGAACACTTTATGTTGATAGTATACGAATAGATTTACTTATGACTTCAGAAATGAGAGCATCAGTTGATGATACAGCATTATTGGCACCATTAGAACTAGTAATTGATGAAGTTGTTGATTCTAATACTATTAGAGTACAGAACACTTACGAGGAAGCAGCGGAACAACAAGGATCTGTTCTTTCTAATTTTAGAGTTAATAAATATTCTACATTTGATAGAGGATTTGAAGTCGATTATGTTAGTGTTCCAGCTAGTGAAGATAATGTCTACGCAAGATACGAGGGAAAAGTTTTAGATGTTGTTAACGATGATGCACCAAAAAAGATTGTAGTTGATAAAACATATCAAGAATTTGGACAAGAAATAAATGCAATAATGTCAGGATCGGAAGCAGTTAACGCAACTACTGCATTTGAAGATTATTTTGTTAGATATCGAATAAATGATCCAGATAATTTATACACATATATGATTACTGGTCCTGATTCTAAAACGCTGATTACAAATTTTAAACCGGTAAATTCTGAAAATTATCCGGGATCAATAGCATATAAATTATTAGAACCACTTTCTGATGATTTTGAACCACTAGACATGGTTTATATTGCAAAAGAAGTTACACCGTCGTTAACAGAAACTGTAGATTTAATACCGTTTTTAGATGAAAAAATATCAGATACAGTATTAAGGTTACCTAGATTTCAAGATTTAGAGTCTCCAATTAGAGAACGACAAACAGAATATTTATCTCATACTGATATTGTTGGAAACGGTAAATGGGTTAGAGAACAATTAGAAAATAAATTATTAAGTGGAAGTCTTGAAACAGCAAAAATTAATGTAGATTACAGGCAATATAAAAACTTTGTACATTTTGGTTCAGCCGAAAAACGATTGTACAATATGAAAACAAAGCTTACTAATTTAGAATTGTATCAAAATTATAGTTCATCATTAACTGGAGATTTAAGTGGATCAGGATATTTAGGAAGTTCACAAGGGACTTCAGTTAGTGGATCTGCAGTTGATATTCAAAAATGGGAGGATTCAGCTAGAGAGGTTATTAATGCTTTTGATGATTTTGAAGAATACATGTACGTTCAAAGTTCTTCATATATTACCAGTTCAATAGGAGAATTTTATGATAACGCTGCTCCTAAATTATCCGGTGATGGTACACTAACCAATCCGTATCAGCTGTATTCAGTTTCTAGTTCTGTATTTACTACGTGGTACAGTGCTTCTCAAGTAACTGCTAAAGTTTATGATAGAAATAATGCAAATAGATTGGTTAACTTATTACCAGAGCATATTTCTTATGATCAAACAAATAATCAATTCTTAACATTTATGGATATGATTGGTCATCATTACGATAATATTTGGTCCCATGTTGTTGCATTAACTGATGTACATGATAGAACAGAAGATGTAACTAAAGGAATTTCTCAAGCTCTAGTAGAACCGGTTGCAAAGGGATTTGGTTTTGAAATGCAAGAAGGAAGAGATCTTGTTAGATTACCTCAATATTATTTAGGATTACAAGAGTCCGGTTCTCAAACTGGAGTATTCAATGTTAGATGGAGTAAGAAATCTCAAAAAGATGTAACAAGAGAAATATGGAATAGAATTCTTGCATCGATGCCTTACATATTAAAATCTAAAGGTACCAAACAGGGATTAAAAGCAATAATTGCAGCGTATGGTATACCAACATCAATATTGAGAACGCAAGAATACGGTGGACCTAAGATCGCTGGAGAAAAAGATTACGAAATAAAACAAAGATTTACAAAAGCATTAGACTTTCAGGGTGGTCAATATCTTGAAGCACCGTGGTATCATACTGGATTTGGACGAACACCAGATACAATTGAAATGAGATTTAAAACACCGTATGAAGTTGATACTGTGCTAGCGCAAAAGGTTAATTCTACGGATGGAATAGATGCTTCGATTTATATTACAAACGTAACAGCATCGGATGCTAAAGGTAGAGTTGAATTTGTAATGAGTAGTAGTGGTCATGGTGAATACAGTATGAGTTTAGGGGAATACTCTGTATATAACGATGAATATTGGTCATTAATGTTAAGACGTAGAAGTACAATATCATCGTCAATATCAAGTTCTTATGATAGTATGCATGTTCTAACTGATGCTGATCCGTTAACTCAAAGTTTTGATTTATTCTTGGGTTATTATGATTCAGGAATAGATGAAGTTGTAGTTGCAAAATCTGCTAGCATGGATATATCAGGAAGTTTATTAGCAAATTATTATAGAACAAGTAGTGTTGCCGGAGATGATAATTGGTATTTTGGTGGTAAGCGAAACGATGCTAGAAGAGGGTCTAGATTTTCTGGTTCGATGATGGAAATAAGATATTGGGGAACACCGTTAACATCATCTGCATTTTATAACCATGTAGCGGCTCCAAAAGCAGTAAATGGAAATCATATTAGTTCATCGTATTATGATATGTCATATAGACTTTCATTAGATGATTACATTAATTTGAGTACTACTCCGTATGGTTTAAAAGATTATTCACTTACAGATGGTCAATTATATGCAACTGGATCTGGATTTGCAAATGAAATTAATTTTAGTAATGTATCAGATAGACAGAAAGCATTTACTCCGGCAATTGGATTGGGAAAGAAATCTAATAAGATAAGAATTGAAGGTAGTATATTAAAAACTCCCGATGGATTACCAGCAGTTTTAAGTCCTACAGAAAGAGTTGAACTTGGTTCTTACGACTTAGCAGCAAATGATTCTAATAAGTTGGGAATATTCTTTGCACCGAGCGATGTTATAAACGAAGATATTATATTATCATTAGCAGATATGGATTTTGGTTCTTATCTTGGAGATCCTCGAGATGATTTTGAAGAAGATTACTATTATGGAAGATTTAAACGAGTAGCAGATACATATTGGCAAAAATGGACAACAAAGCAGGGATTCTGGGATTATATTAAATTGATCAAATATTATGATTTAAGTTTATTCGATCATCTTAGAAGAGCTGCGCCAGCTAGAGCTAAGAAAAATATTGGTCTTCTTATTGAACCAACAATATTAGAACGATCTAAAGTTGTTGTGGGTGCTCCTCCATCCATGGAAGATTTAAAGAAAAGAGCCATATTAGATCTGACACATCGTTTTCCTGTTTCAGGTTCTCAGCAAAGATATAGAGGAATATTAGATTATATAGAATCGTATCAAGTAAGTGGATCTGATGTATTACAAAGAAATGGAATTTTAGATACAGATCTTGGTGGTGAAATAACAAGTACTAAAGAAATAAGAGAGGCTTTATTTCATTGGGATTCTACTCAACCTACCGGTAGTAATTTATTGGAATACGGAACAATACCACTTCCTGGAACTGCAGTGACTGCATCTTCAGAACGTATTGATTTCGAAACTTCCGGTTCGGATGGAGTAATAGCAACAAATATTTCTAGCTTTAATTTTCAAACTTTACAGGAACCAGTAGATTCGTACAATGATTATAGTGGTTCGTCAATATCAACTGGTGGCGGGGATACTATTTTCTTTGAAGTATTACCGCCAAATGTAACGGGTTCAAGATTGGCGAGATACAATCAAGATACTATTCCGTATTTTTCATCCAGTTTATCAGCATCTTATAATTTATCGTATTCATCTTCTTTAGAACAGAGTGAATATGAATCCGTGTATGATTCTCATACAGCATTAGAAAATTTAGCGTATAATGGATGTAAAGAGGATGGTTCAACTGTACCGTTTGGAGAACAATTAAGTGTTGAAATTTTCGAAACTAATCCGTATCAAGTTAAGACTGATTCTACTGGTGGCACATATCTAGACACTGAATTAAAAGGTGAATAAAATACTTAGAGTAATATTTATAAACAAATGAGTTCTACGTAATAATTTTAGGAGAATATTAAAATGGGATACCTCAATAATGCAACAACTGTCTTGGACGCGATCCTCACGAAAAAAGGTCGAGAGTTACTAGCTCGCGGACAAAACGAGTTTAGTATCACTAAATTTGCTTTGGCTGATGACGAAGTTGACTACAGCCTTTGGGATCCCGGACATCCATTAGGATCTGACTACTATGGTCAGGTTATAGAAAACCTACCACTTCTGGAGCCTACTCCGGATACGAATACCATTATGCGATATAAGCTAGTAACAAGAGCTGTTGGTACACGAAAAATGTCGACACTTCTTGGTATAGAATCTTCTTATACTGTGGAATGGAGTTCAGCGGGTAATGAAGCATCAACTGCTGGTCCGATATCACCAACTACAACGAATGTTCCAAATGATGGAACAACAGATCCAGCTGGATATTCGTTTACTGTTCTTAATTCATCGATATCTTACTTGACATCTCCAAGTAATGATGGTGGAGTAGGTGGTGGCGGAAGCATTGATTATACAGCTTCTACACAAAATATTAGTCAAACTGTTTTTGGTAATAGTGTTACTATTCATCCAAAAGCAATTAATGATCCAGGTGCGGCTGCCGATCCAACCACAACACTGATCGTCACTGGCCTTAGTTATGGAGCAACGTTTGCTTCAACTATCACTATAGGCTACGTAGACGAATCATAATATAAGGAAACTTGCCGATGGCGTTTCTAGATAATACTTCACTCATAGTAGATGCGGTGCTAACAGATAAGGGACGAGAAATGTTAGCTAGTAATTCGTTCAGCATCGTTAAGTTTGCTTTGGGTGATGATGAAATTGATTATACAATGTACGATGAGTCCAACTCTAATGGACCCAATTTTTATGGTATATCAATTGAGAATATGCCAATATTAGAATCATCTACATATTCAGATACTGCGTTAAAGTATAAGTTAACAACCTTAAAACCAACAACAAAGCAACTTCCAGAAATGGGAGCTAGTGTTCCATTGACTATATCGTTAACTGGAGATGGAGCAGTTAGTGCAGATTATGCTATGATTTCTCCATCAACTTTAAGGTTTGATGAAGATGAAGAATATATGTTTGAACTTCAAGATGATTCATTTGTTGATTTAATACTTGGTGATTACGCAGATCAAGTTAAAAAAGTTGCTCATAAAGTAATATTTGAACAATTAACTATTGATGGTGATCCTGTTCCTAAAGATGCTTATCAAAGCATTTTATTTGGGGCTAAGAAAACTCCTCTACCACTGAAAAGAAGTGAGCAAGATTTATTTGCAGATTTATATAAATTTTATATTCCACCAAATAAATTTGGTGATATAACAGTTTCAGCAGTTAGAGCAGAAGGTGAACTTTATTTTAAAGGAGTTTCCGGTCCAACACAGCTTATAACATCAGAAAATTTAATCTATTCAGAAGCAGGAATTGTAGTTAGTGTTGAAGGTGCTGGTATAATTTCTCTTGGTTTAACTGATTCCAGTGGAAAGGGTACAACAGATGAAGGCGATGTACCAGCTTCCGAAGGTGAAATAGTATTTGCTACAATTTTAAAAGAGAATAGAAAAATATTAGTTGAAAAAGAAAAGGGCGGATTTAAAGCATTAGGAATCGCAGCAAATAGTAAAGTAATTGTAACGTATACAACTAAAGGTAAAGTACAAAGCATTACTATGTATGCACAATCAATAAATGCACAGAAAAC
>Ga0315333_10000010_pt1 | contig 47292 bp, 29 predicted proteins | sample M120034915metaG_FD_204521 | JGI IMG/M metagenome (GOLD analysis project Ga0315333, IMG submission 204521) | Ammonia-oxidizing marine archaeal communities from Monterey Bay, California, United States - M1 200m 34915 | ecosystem: Environmental > Aquatic > Marine > Intertidal zone | place: USA...
AAAACAATTTGACAAGTATATGCCGGCGGTTATCGACGGGAAAACTCCAGCAAAGAAGAAGGCAACATTAACAGAATCAGAGGCAAGACAAGTAGCAATAACAGGCAACAAAGAAGAATCTAACGTTAGTAGTGTAAGCTCGGAAGCAACAAGTAATATTGTTGACATTCGAAGACTTGCAGGATTGAATTAAGGAGAAAACAATGTCAGAACTACTAGAAAATCGCTGGCAGGATACCAAAACCGCTCTTTTAGAAGGCCTTAACGGTAACAAGAAAGCAGTGATGGCAAGTACTCTTGAAAACACACGCAAGTGGTTGAATGAGACTGCTACCGCTGGATCTACATCAGCAGGTAATGTTGCAACTCTTAACAGAGTTATCCTTCCGGTAATAAGACGGGTTATGCCGACTGTAATAGCTAATGAATTGGTTGGAGTACAACCAATGACTGGCCCAGTTGGACAGATCCATACATTAAGAGTTCGTTATGCAGATTCGTCTGATGGTAACGAAGTAGGTGAAGAAGCACTTTCACCATTTAAGATTGCGGCGGCTTACGCAGGTAATGCCACAGACGCTACACCAGGAGGAGCCTCAACGGCTGTTCTTGAAGGTGACGCTGGCAAACGCTTGAGCATCCAAATCTTAAAACAAACTGTCGAAGCAAAGACTAGAAAGCTATCAGCTCGCTGGACTTTTGAATCGGCACAAGATGCACAAGCACAGCAAGGCATCGACATCGAAGCAGAAATTATGGCGGCATTAGCCCAAGAAATTACTGCTGAAATCGATCAAGAAGTTCTTGCATCTTTACGTGCTTTAGCAGGTACTCAGAACCAACAAGCATACGATCAAAATGCTGTTAGTGGTACTGCAACATTCGTCGGTGACGAACACGCGGCTTTGGCTGTAATGGTTAACCGTGTTGCAAACACTATCGCTCAGCGTACACGTCGTGGTGCTGGTAACTGGGCTGTGGTTTCACCACACGCTCTAACTGTTTTACAATCAGCTACAACTTCAGCGTTCGCAAGAACAACTGAAGGCACTTTTGAAGCTCCAACAAATACTAAATTTGTAGGAACACTTAACGGTGCAATGAAAGTATATGTTGACTCATATGCGGCTGACACTACAGCAGTACTAGTTGGTTACAAAGGAACAAGTGAAGCGGACGCTCCATCATTCTACTGCCCATACATCCCATTGATGTCAAGCGGTGTTGTGTTGGATCCAAGCACATTTGAACCAGTTGTGAGTTTCATGACTAGATACGGATATGTTGAGTTAAACAACACAGCATCTTCACTAGGTAATGCGGCTGACTACTTGGGTACAGTAACCATCGCGAACGTAACATTCTCTTAATAGAGATATTACAAGTGATTATGAAAGGGCGGCTTAGGTCGCCCTTTCTTTTCTATTTTGGATAAATTAATCCACAGAAATTTTTAAAAAAGACTTGACTTATTAATAAAAGATGTTATTATTATTATAACAATTAGGCATGACGGTGTCTGGTTGGGATTTGTGCAAGGAAGAGCCTCTTACCAGAGGGGCGAACTTGATTGTACAGGGGTGGTACCCAGGGTGGGTAGCTGAAAGGCGCTTGTCCAAATCGGCTTCACTAGCCGGGTGCGAGTTCTCCAGGTCATAGAATAGGTATCTGCGGACTGGAGTTGGAGGTGTAACCAAGTCCTCCCAAATCCACTTAATTATTACCTAAAAGCCCATAACAGTATATAAAAGCTGTTTTGGGCTTTCTCTTGATAAATATGTTTGAGTAACCGAGCCCTGCGATAGGGACTTATGGGGACACAACCCCGTAAACTTAGAACGTTTAATAGGAGAAAACAAATGGGAAGACCACTAAACAAAAGATATTTTGCAGATTTAACTGCTGGACCAACAGCAAGTGCTTCTGAAATCAAAGTAAACTTTCATAACGGAACGGCAGTAAAAGAAGGACACATTATTAGGCAAAAAGGATCTAAAAGATTCATAGTTGCTGAAACTGGTACTCCTGATGTTGAAGTTACGTGTACACTAAAAACTGGCATATTACCAGCGGCTTTAAGTGCTGGCGAAATGTCAATTTCAGCTTTAGGCAGTGATGCAGAAGTTTATGGAGTTAGCAAAATTGCTGGCCATAAAGTTACACTTGCACAACCAAGTGCAACTGGATCTAATGCACTAGACGGTGAATCACAAGCATGGCAAATGGGATCAGCCGCATCTTCAGGCGTAGTTAGAATTGAAGAAGCAGGCGACGACGATGTTGCCGCAGGTGCTGATGACGACGACTTTACTGATGATGCATAAACACTAGTTTTTAGGATTGAATTAACTAGAATTGGAAGCCCGGACTATGTTCGGGCTTTCTCTTTTAATGATAAATACTAGTAATAAGGAGAATAAAATGGGAAGACCAGTAAATAAACGATACTTTGGAGAAGGCAATGGAAAGCTCCAAGTAACACGCCATTTTTTCACCGACGAAGGATCAGAGGCATCAACAAAGTGTTGGATTTTAGCACAACGTTCTGTAAATAAATTTAAAGTATCAAATGGTACACATACAGAGATTTTAGAATTAGTTAACAAATCCGCAGGTACATTAGTGGCTGGGGAAATGTCAATAGACGGAGTACTAGATGATTCAACAGTTGTACAAGTTACAAAAATTTGGAACAATAATGTTCAGTACGAAGGTACAACACGAGGGAAAATGGTTATCGGCGGAAGTGACGCAGGTGGCGAAGACGATGCAACTGCAAATACTGTAACAGTTGATGGGCAATAATCAATGGCAAAAAAAATAACTACAAGCGGAGATTATACTGTAAAAGTAGCTGATTCAGGGACAATTACTCTTGACACAGGGATTAAAATTGGCCAAGTTCAGATTACCGGTAACCTTGTTGTTAACGGCGAACAAACAATTGTAAACTCAGCTGAGCTGAATATTAACGACAATATTATTGTTCTTAACGCAGGCGAAACAGGAATAGGAGTTACACTAGACGAATCAGGAATAAGAATTGAACGCGGCAGTTTAGCTGACGTGCAATTTCTTTTTAATGAAAATATTGTTTGGAACGACCCAGTAAGTAATTTAACAAAAACCGGCGCTTTTGTTCTTAAAGACGAAGCTGGTGGCAACATTGGATTAGAAGTAAGAAGTATTAGTACAGGCGGCGGAGACTTGTTTTTAATTAATGCTGGTACTGGTGTAGTTAGCGTTAGTGGTACTAACAATTATGAAACACAAGTTGATAGTCATGGTGATGATGCCCTTACTAATAAAAAATATGTTGACGATAAAATAACAAACAGCCTTCTTAGTGTAAACATTAAAAAAATTAGAGACGGAGCTATAACTCTTACAGATGTTGTTGCCGCTGATGTTGAAACTACAGGACAACCTAGTAATGTAAAAGTAACTGTTGATGGAAATAATAACGTAACATTTCACCCAGGACTAACAGAACTTCACGATCTAAGAATTTTTGATAGCACAATTGAAACTTTTGTTAGTTCAAGCGATTTAACATTATCAGCACCTGGAACAGGCTCAGTTATTATTGACGATCAATTACATATTTTAAGTACACCTAGCCCAGATGATGCTACAGTAGATCCTACGGCACCATCAGATGGATTAAAATTATATGTTAAAACACCAGGAATAGGTAAAACTGGCTTATTTTATGTAAATAGTAGTAACGTTAGAGACGAAATTTTAAGTAAAAACAGATCTTTACTTTTAAGTATGATCTTTTAAGGATAGGAAAAAATGGCAATAGCACAAAAACTTTTATCAGCAGTTGACCAAGATATATTAACTGTACCAGCTGGAAAATCCTATGCTATTACAACTATTATGGTTTGTAATCATGCAGGGTTTTTAGCGGCAGGTACTAATGATACATCATTTGATTTACACTTTGTAAAAGACACCGAACCTAAAGGTGATGTTAATATGGTAGTTAAAGAACTTCCAGTCCCAGGTGGTGAAACATTTACATTTGATTCTGAAAAAATTATTTTAGAAGCTGGTGATAAAGTTGTAAGTGTTTCTCAAGCACCTTTGAATTTAGCTATTACTGTTAGTTACTTGGAAGTATAATGAGATTCCTAAGACAACAATCCACACAAAATCGCGGCATCTATGGCAATAAAGATATCCGTAAAAGTATTTACGGTTTAGTGACTGTTGACAGTACTGATAAAATGGCCATTCCAAAAGGAACACAAGCACAATTAATTACATCATCACAAGCAGATGGACAAATTCGTTACAATACTGATACTGATGTATTTGAAAATCGTCAAGCTGGGCAATGGGCACCTGTTAGACGTTTCGAACCAGCAAACGTTGTTCAACAGGCAATGGGTAACGGTGACGACGTTGAAACAAAATTTGGCCCATTAGTTAACGGCGATACTTATAATCCAATACCTAAAGCCGCAGAAAATATTATAGTTCTTATTGAAAACGTATTTCAACTAGCAACTACAAACTACGAACTAGAACAAAATCCTCCAGGAAAAGCTGTTGGCTGGTATGTAGTATTCGGAACACCAGTTCCAACAGGTAAACCAGTAACAGTCCTACATAACTTCGACAAGTAACTTCCGATAAATACTGTAAGTAGAGGGAAGTTATATGGCACAAGTTGCAAGAATCTCAGGTCCGCTATTAGCGGCAAATCTAAAAAGAACACAAGCTAACCTAGCCTTTGATAATGACTTATTATATATAGGTCATTTAACAGGTAAAATAGGTGTTAGAAAATCTTCCCCTGGAGTTGAGTTAGATGTATTTGGTCAAACAAATCTATCTCCTTATCTTAATAGTGACACAGTAACTAGTGGAAACCTTAAAGTTGATACAACTGGTATAACATCACTAGTTGGTGATATAATTTTAGATTCTTTAGGAACAATCCACGCAGACGAATTACATACTGACAACTTAACATTTAATGATAATTATATTGGAAGTAAAGCTAATTCTAATATTGTACTAGATCCAAACGGTACAGGAACTGTTGAATTCCCTAGTACAAAAATTGCTGGTAATGTTAGTACAACTGGAAATATAACTATTCCAGGTAATATAACTGTTGGTGGTACAATGAATTTAGGAGACCAACCAACAGATACAATTGATTTTGATTTTGTTTCACTTGCACAAGATTTTAAGCCACACACTTCAGCAGGTGCTCATAGTTTAGGAAGTGCAACTAGAATATGGAATAATGTAACTGCCGGTAAAGCAGTTATAGGTGACATTGAAATAGATAATGATTTCATAACAACTTCAACACTTAACAATAATTTAACACTTAGACCTAGTGGTACAGGAAGTATTATTATAGATGAACTAGATATTAATGGACATAACATTATATCTGTTGCTAATCTACAAATTTCACCTGGTGGTGGAAATATTACATTTAGTTCTACATCAGCATTAAGAGTTCCAGATGGTACAGAAGCACAAAGAACCAACTTAAATCGTGATGTTAGGTACAATACAACTACTAATTTCTTTGAGTTATTTTCAACTGCATATACGCCATTAAGAGGTATATGGAGTGAAAATAGACAAACTTATGTACTAGCAAATGCTGGTAATGATTTCAGCTTTGTTACTAATGGTGTAACAAATACAACATTATCTAGTGATGCATTAACAACTAATAAACTAATATCACAAAATACTGTAGAGATAGATGGAAATACTATTTCTTCTGCAACAACAAATGCTGATTTTAATTTAACTGCAACTGGAACTGTTAATATAGCCAATTTTCAATTTAATGCAAGTACTATACACAACACAATTGACCAAGCATTTAAAATTTCTAAAACAGGTAATACTGGATACATTCACTTTGATGCTGTTGGTGGAGCTGTTGTTCCTGCAGGATCAACTGCACAACGTCCATCTGGTGTTATAGGACAAACACGTTTTAATACTGACCTAGCTTACATGGAAACTTACGACGGTTCAGAATGGGCCAACATCGCAGGTGTTGGTGGTGGTATTACTGAAACCTACATGGAAGAATTGGTCAATATATATACCATTGCACTTGCATAATTTCCAAAAACGATAAATACAATTGTCATAGTACAAGACCAATAGGAGGAGAGAGACCTCTTATGTATTATGGGACATACTGCGGTTAACCGGCAATGATATCTAGGTTAGAGGGACAGGATCCCCGTATTAGGAGAAAAAAGTGGCTGTAGGTCGAATATCAGGTCCGCTACTAAAGGCAAATCTCATCAGAAACGGTGTGGATTTAGCATTTGAGACGGATTTACTTTATCTGGATGTTAATAACACCAGAATCGGAATCAAAACCGCCAATCCTCAATACGCACTAGACGTCAACGGAACTACAAGATCAACTGACATCATTACAACAGGAACAGCATTTATCGGAGATGTACGAATTTCTGGTAATACAGTTCATACTGTTGATAACGTATTAAACCTCACAACTGTCGGCACAGACAAAGTTGTTGCATTAAAAACTTTTGAAATAGATGATTTAAGATTTGATACTAACGTAATTTCTACGACAGTATCTAATTCAAATATTGACATTATACCTAACGGAACAGGCGAAGTTGATATTCAAGCAAACACTAACATTACTGGTAATTTAGATGTTACAGGAAATGTTAACGCTACAGGAGATGTTACTGTAGGCGGAAATGTACAACTTGGTGATGAAACTACTGATACTATTAGCATTATAGCTGGAATTACTAGTGATATTAAACCGGCAGAAACAGCAAAATATAATTTAGGAACACCAGCACAACGTTGGAATAGTATACATACTGCAAGTGCATATATTGATGATATTCAAATTGATACTGGTGTTATTCAAAATACAGTATCCAATGCAAACTTAGAATTACGCACAAACGGATCTGGTGCTATTATCATTGATGACTTTATCATAAAAAATAACCAGATACAAACAGCTTCTAGTGATATTACAATGACTCCAGGAAGTGGAATCGTTGATATTAATACTACAGGAAGTGTTAGAATTCCGGCAGGATCAACAGCTCAAAGACCTTCTGTACCAGCAGTAGGTATGATACGTTATAATACAACTACAAGCAGATTTGAAGGATATGACGGTAACTGGATTGTATTAACAGGTGTATTTGATTTAGATGCTGATACGTATATTACAGCAGAATTAACACCAGGCGCTAATGATAACATTATTAGATTTTATTCAGCAGGAACTGAAATTGCAAGTATTACACAAACAGAATTTAATGTATCAAAACTTAACGTAGATGACATTCAAATTGATGGTAATACTATTAGTACAACTACTTTAAACACAGATTTAAACTTGCTACCAAACGGTACAGGTGGAGTTAATATTGACAATATTAAGATCAGTGGAAGCGAAATAAATAACACAGTAAGCGGTGCGGCTACTAGATTTACTAGTACAGGCACTGGTTATGTAGAAATTGTAGGGGTTGACGGAGTTGTACTTCCAGTAGGAACATCAGCTCAAAGACATCCAAGTCCAGTATTAGGAATGACACGCTGGAACACTACAGACGGTAGGTTAGAGATTTTTAACGCAGTAACTTGGGAATCAGTTGCAGGAACATCTGGTTCTGTATCAACAACAGATGCTGAAAATATTGCATTACAAGTTGTATTAAGTTTAGGATAAAATAGATGGCAACATTTTTTAAAAATAAGATAGTAAAAAACGTAGGAACTGTACCTGTAGAAGTTTATTTGGCGCCGTCGGCGGCGAAGGCTACTGGAATTGGTTTAAGTATTGCTAATCTATTAGACGGTAATACACGAGTTAGTATCACAATTAAAGATGATACTAGTGTTACAGGATATTATGTTAAAGATGTTATGATTGCCCCGAATGCAAGTTTGCGAGCAATTAATGGTGGTGAAAAATTAATTTTGCCTGGAGATAATTCTTTATTTGTGTCGGCAGATCAAGACGACGCAGTTGATGTTATCTTTAGCTTTGTGGAGATTGTATAATGAGTTATGTAGGTTCAGAACCCTTACAAAGACAAACTGGTGAACGTTATTTTTATGCTTTACGTAGAGATGATGATGGCCAAATGTTTATAGCTAAAGTTGATGTAGCATCTCCAACAGATGCAGTAGCAATTAACAAACCAGGTGGAACAGTTGATAACTTTCCTGATTTCCAAGATGGTGCAGATTTCTTTGAAGGAAGAAATCCAAATCATAATTTAGTTTATGAAAACTTAAACTTTGAACAAATGCGTTGGGATGATAAAAACATTTATTACTTTATAAACGACGAAGGCGAATTTGTTTTAAGAATTAATACACCATACACTTATACAAGTGGAATATCAGATGACTTTAAGGATGACCAGTTTATAACAGGATACTAAGATGGCTGAATTTAATATTGCAAGAATAAGATATACATGGAAAAACTATTGGACTGGTGCCACGGTTTATGTTAAAGATGATATTATACGAGTAGGAGGTAATACCTATCTCTGTATGATTGGCCATACTTCTCATTCAACTACTTTCTTAGAAGATTTAAATTATACACCAAAGTCTTATTGGCTATTACATACTGAAGGGTATGAATGGAAAGGCGATTGGTTAGCAAATACAAGATATGTAAAAAATGATTTATTAAAATACAATAGTATTATTTACAGAGTTTTAACTGAACACGTTTCTGGAGGCACTAGTATTAGTGGTGATGAAGCTAAACTTTTAGCTTATGCTAAAACGCCTAACTGGCGTAACGAATGGTTACCACTAACTCAATATAGAATTGATGATATTATACGTTATAGTGGTTATGTTTATAAATGTTTAGTAGAACATACATCTTCAACAACAATCGGTGGATTAGAAGTTGATCAAGCTAAATGGGAAATTGTATTTCGTGGAGACTCTTGGAACACAGATTGGGATATTAATACAAGATACAAAAAAGATGATGTTGTACGTTATGGCGGTATTGTTTATAGAACTGTAACAGGACATACATCTGCCGCAACATTTACTTTAGGTTTAGAAAACGATCAAGCCAAATGGGCAAAAGTAATTGACGGTGTTGATTATAAAGGACATTGGCAAGGAGCAGATGATTCAACTGGACTACGTTATAAAATAGGTGACATTGTAACACATGGACCTACATTATGGCGCTGTAAAGAATATCATACTACACAAGCAGACTTTGACGAAGCTAAATTTGATATATGGATGCCTGGAGTAGGATTTGAATCTGTATGGGTTGATGACGTAGATTATCAACCAGGCGACATTGTACAATATGGCGGATACACATATACGTCAATGACAAATAATAAAAATTCAAAACCAAGTGTTACAGGTGTATTTTATGATGGAGAAAGTTTACAAGGATTATATGACTGGGAGTTATTAACTACTGGTTGGAATATGCGTGGCGAATGGGATAACGCTATTGACTATAGAACAGGTGATATTGTTAGACGTTACGGATGGGTATATATTTCTGTTAGAGATAGTACCGGCGAAGAACCCGATTCATTAGATCCAGAACATCGTTCTTATTACAATCCAGGAGAAAATACAGATCCAAATAGTGTACCAATGTATTGGCAACTTGTTAATACTGGACCCTATTATAGAGGTCAATGGATTAATACTAGTGGCACAATTTATACACTAGGTGATATTGTTGTACATAAAAGTACTACTTGGGTTTGTAAACAAAGACACGAAAGTGATGATTCAACACTTGTTGAACCTGATTTAGATGCAACGAATAGTTATTGGGACAAATTAATCCAAGGTTCTTTAACTAACGTTTTACAATATAAAGGTGATATAAGAACTCATAACGGTACCGATACAGAAAGACTTGCTATTGGTAATCCAGGTGAAGCATTAAAAGTTGTTGGATCAAGTGGTACATGGGAAGGTTTAGGACAAGTAGCTAAAGTTTACTTTGTATCTCCATCAGGTAAAGATTCAATAGGAAGTGGATTAAGTATTAGTGCTCCATTTAAAACAATAAAATTTTGTTGTCAATATATTTTTGCAGACGAAGCCAATAGAGCTCCTGGAACAATTTATATTTCAACAGGTGTATACGAAGAAGTTTTACCTATTCAAGTTCCAAAAGGAATAATGTTACATGGTGACGGTAGACGTTCTGTAATAGTTAGACCTGCCACAGGATACGAAAGTTCAGATATGTTTTGGCTTAGAGATACTACTGGTATTAGAGGTATGACAATGCAAGGTAAAGTTGGGGCATTAACCGGAAAAGATACTTATGGAACTCAAAGACCAACAGGCGGATCTTATATAGCATTCGATCCAGGGTCTGGTCCAACTGATGAAAGTGTTTGGATTAAAGAACGTTCACCTTATATAAAAAATATAAGTTCATTTGGTGCTGGAGTTACTGGATTAAGACTTGACGGATCATTACATAACGGCGGACTTAAAACAGTTCTTGCTAATGATATGACAAACTTTCTTGATGATGGTATTAGTGTATGGCTTTCTGCAGATGCTAGAGCAGAACTTGTTTCGGTATTTTCATACTATTGTCACATAGGATATCTATGTACTGACGGTGGAAAAATTAGAGGAACTAATGGAAACAATTCATACGGAAAATTTGGTTCAGCGGCAATTGGAGTACTTGCAACTGAAACACCAATAACTGCAAAAGCAGATAACCGATATTACCAAGCGTCAGCTCCTGAAGTTTATAATAATGCAGATAATATTTTTGCTATAGGATATACTCATGCAGGACAAGATTACATTAATGCAAACTTTACTATAACTGGATCAGGACTAGGTGTTGCTGTTGATAATACATATACAGATACACGTAGTGGTGGAGTTAGTGAAATTAGATTATTAGATCCAGGCGATTCTAGTGCTTCAGGTGGTAGAGGACATTTAAGTGGTGTAAGAAACTCTGCACAAACTGGTACAACTATTTCAATTACTATTGCTCAATCAGATATTAATACTGCGGCAGAATATGCCGGTAGAGCTTTTCTAACATTTGATACTATTAGTGCGGCGGCGGCAGGACGACCAGAAGGTATATATCCTAATGTGCCAGGAACAACAAATGGTAGAGGATATATTCCACAACAAGGATTTTCAGTTATTGTTGACGGAACTGGAGCAGTAACACAAATTACTCCTTTAGATGGAAGTCATAGTCATAGAGTTGGTGATACAATTACTATTTCTAATGTTAACCTTGGTAATGTTGGTGGCGTACCAAATGTAACGTTTAGGTGTGCAACTGTAACTGGCGGTATGAGAATTTATTTAGAAGAAGGTAAAGGTAGAGGACAGTTTGGTATCGTTGATGAATATTTTCCAGGAACAAAACTTATTAACGTATTAAGAGAAAGCGACGGAAAACGTGGCTGGGATCATGTTGTTTCAGGATGGCCTATTGCAACTGTACTAGACGGAACTACGGCTTATAGGATTGAACCTAGAGTTACAATTGACAATCCACCATACACAACTGGAACAGTTAATACTAGCGTAGGAGGAGTATTCCAAGCGGCTTCAGGCCACGGAGATACATTAGTAGCATTTACAAGTGCAACTGAAAAAGCATTATTTTCAAACTTATTAGGAACAGTATGGTCAAATGCACCAACTGATGCTAATTGGGTTACTCCACAAGCAGTAATAAAATGTAAAGGTAAATTAAAATATTATATTGGTGTTGGTAATGGTGGATATGTTAACTTGTCAACAGCAGGAACAGCCTGGGCAACTACGGCTTATACTATTGCAACAGCAAATTATGTTGACATTTGTGAAGGACCACATACTGATTCAACTCATACAGTAATTACAATTGCAGACGACAGTAATAATGTACAAATTAGTAATACTGACGGAACAACATGGACAGCTAGTGCTATTAGTGGTGGCGGTACAGGTTTTAAATGGATTGCTTATGGTAATGGTAAATGGATGGTTGTTAAACCAGATGGTACAGCTTACTATAGTCTTAATAATGGAACAAGTTGGGTAGCAGATAATAATATTTGTCCGTCAACGTATGACGTAACAGGATTTGCTTGGGGCAATAATAGATTTGTAGCGGCTTGTAAACCTAACGGAACATTTACAGTAACTAATTTAGATCCTTCAACTACAATGATTAGTGACGGAGCATCTAGTACTACTGCAACATTTGGATTAGCATCAACGTTCTTCTTTAGTTTTACAGATTATTCAACTACTGCATTAAGTTCAATATGGAACGAATCAGATAAAACTAATATTCTTGATGAGAACGAATGGTATATTAGTTATCGAGACGGATTATTTGTAGCAGTAAGTAGTGTGGGTAACATAAGAACTGGTGATGGTGGTAATGTTTGGATTGAACAAGCTCAACTTACACCTGGAACAGCTTTTAAATCTAACTTTAAAGCCTATACTACATCAGAAGGTCCACAATGGCCAATATTAGATACTGCTGAACAAACAACTTATGTTAATTTAAAATATGGAGCAACGCCACAAGTTAGAGCAACTGTAGACACAGGTAGAATTACAAAATTATTAATAACTGAACCTGGAAGTGGTTATAAAGAAAATACGCCACCAGGGTTTACTGTTACAGATACACAAGTAACAGAACAAGCATCAGTTGCCGTAAGAATTAGAAATGGTGTATTAGCTCAACCTAGTTTTAGAAGTAGAGGTGCGAGTTATACTAAATTTAATCAAGTAGCAATTACTGGTGACGGTTTTGCTGATCAATTCCAAACTGGTTTACATTTTATTGTTAAAGAACTAACACAATTACCTGGACCAGGAGATAACTTAACATTTGCAAGTATTAATGATGTAATTTATAAAGTTGGAACTGCTGAAACATTAAGCGGAACTGCACCTAATATTACTGCAAAAATTTCACTGGCACCTACTATGGGTAATGCTGAATCACCAGAACATGAAGAAGCTATAATTATTAGACAAAATTATAGTCAAGTTAGATTAACTGGACACGATTTCTTAGATGTTGGTACTGGAAATACTACAACAACAGGATATCCAACATTGTATACTGAAGGGTATTCATCAGTTTATCCACCAGAACAGCAAAATGAAACTATTGAGTTTGCTGGAGGTAGAGTATTTTATGCTTCAACTGACCAAGATGGTAACTTTAGAGTTGGTGAACTATTTAAAGTTGAACAGAGTACTGGTGTTGTAACAATTAATGCTTCGCAATTTGATTTACAAGGATTACAAGAACTAAGACTAGGAGCTATTATTGTTGGCGGAACACAAGCAGTTATTAGAGAATTTTCTAAAGAATCAACATTTGTTGCAAATTCAAATAGTATTGTTCCAACACAAAAAGCTATAGCTAGTTACATAACAAGCAGAATTAGTGGAGGTGGATCAAACGTATCCGCTAACGCCGTTTTAGCTGGTGTAATTAAACTTCATAATTTAAACGAGCTTACACACGTGGGAGGGTCGGCTATTACGGTTGACGTAATCATGCATATGCAGGGTGTAAGCGGATATCCATTAGCGATGGCATATTTTAACAATGGAATCTTTTCAAGTAACTTCCAAGAAGCATATGAAGACGTAGATGGGATATATGAAGGGAGCTTGTCATAATGAATGATTTGAAACATATGATAAATACTAACAACGTGCATTTAGGAAGAAAAAATGGCTGAATTTAAACTAGGAAGAATAAGATTTGTATGGAAAGGTGCTTGGGTAGCCAGCACCGAATATTTCAGAGATGATATAATTCGCTACGGCGGACGAACATATATTTGTGTATCAGGGCATACTTCAGCAACATTATTCATTACAGACGAAGCAACTAAATGGCAAAAATTTTCCGATGGTTCTGAATGGCAAAGTGACTGGACTTCAGGTGCTACTTACAAAGTTAACGACATTGTAAAATACGGTGGATATCTATATATTTGTAACACAGGACATATATCAGAAACTCCGGGTGGTAAACTAGAAACTGATCAAGCAAAATGGGATTTATTTTCTGAAGGTTTTGCTTGGAAAGATATTTGGACAACTAGTACACATTATAAAATTAACGACATTGTAAAATATGGTGGAACACTTTATCTATGTACAGATCCACATACATCTTCGGCAACATTTGCAAGTGACATTGATGGATTAGAAGCCGACGCGGCAAAATGGGATACATTTGCACAAGGCCAAGATTGGAAAACTGATTGGGTTGAAGCAACAAGATATAAAAAACACGACGAAGTAAAATACGGTGGTATTCTTTATATTTGTAACCAAGGACACATTTCTGGAACAACTGCACAAGGTATAGAAGCAGATCAAACTAAATGGGATTATTTACATAAAGGCGTAGAATATCTTTCAGTACACGCAAGTACAACAAGATATAAACTTAATGACGTTGTTAAGTATGGTGGCGGATTATGGATTTGTAATAATTTCCACACATCAACAACAACTCTAGCCGCAGATGTAACAATATCAGGTAACATAGCAACAATTGGTACCATTAGTGGTGCTGATGCAACACGTACCGCTGGAACTTATAATGATGTAGCAGGTACATCAAGTGGTCCAGGCGATGTGGCAAACACAAGATTTAATATTGTTATTGATGGATCAGGCGCGGCATCATCAGTTACAATTGTTCATGGTGGTAGTGGACACGTAGCCACAAACGTAATTTCAATTCCTAATACAGAAATTGGTGGATCAGGTGCAACACTTACATTTAACGTTGCAACAATTCAAGGTGTTACACAATGGTCTGAATTTGTTGCAGGTTTAGAATTTGAAGACAGTTGGTCTTCAGCAACAAATTATCAACCAGGTGACTTTGTAACTTACGGTGGTTACTCTTATATTTCAAAATCAAATAATAGTAACATAGTTCCGTTTGGTAACGCAGGCGACTGGGATTTATTTACAACTGGATTTAACTTACAAGGTGATTACAATAACGGTACTGCTTATAAAGTAGGTGATGTTATTAGACTTGGTGGTTACACATATCTTGCTAAAGCAAATACAACAGGTAACAGACCACCTAATGCAACTTACTGGGAAAGATTAAACCAAGGTATTGAATGGAAAGATGCCTGGGCGGATGCAACACTTTATGATGCCGGCGATGCTGTAAGAGGTATAGGAAATATTAACTCTTATATTTGTATACTAGCACACACATCAGATGAAGTTTCTGCACAAAACAGACCAGATCAAGATACATTAGGAACTTACTGGCAATTATTAAGTGGTGGTGTTGAATCAGGAAACTTAACTACTGTTGGTGATTTAGTTTACTACGGTGGAGCAGGTCCTGTTAGACTACCAATTGGTACTCCAGGACAAGTATTAAAAGTTAATGCGGCAGGTGATGCTCCGGAATGGGCATACTTTGGCCAAGTTGAAGGTGTTTACTATGTAGCTCCAAGTGGAGTTGACGGTGTAGCACCAGTAGACGGAGTTACACTTGATAAACCTTGGAAATCAGTTAGATATGCATTAAACGAAATTAGAAAAGGTCCTAGAAATCCAGATGCGGCAATTTTATTAAAACGTAACAAAGCATTTATTGCCGAGGAAGCTGGCGTACAATATGTTGCTTGGAAAATAGCAAATAACTCAGCACCTTTTAGTACAGGTTATACACATGACGCGGCAAAATGTAAACGTGACATGGGACAAATTATTGATGGGTTCCTTTACGATATTGGCCATGGTGATAATCGACGTTCAAGAGAAAATGCTTTATCATTCTTTTCAACCGCTGGTGCAAGTTATATTGCAGGACAAACATCACAAACAGTTGATGTAATTAATTACATGGTGTCAATTATTGATACTACTATTAGAAACTTAACACCGACAATAAATTATCAAACATTAAATGGTATTGCTGGTGGATCACAAGTTATACAAAAAATTGATGCAACAAAAACTGCTGAAGATGGTGTTTATACATCAATTCAATCATTAGCGGCAATAATTACTGATGCAATTACGGCAGGAGTTATTACTAATATACCAGTAGAAGTATTTGCATACAATACATTATTTGTAAAAACAGGAATATATAAAGAAACATTACCAATGATTATTCCTGAAGGAACAGCAGTTATTGGTGATGAATTACGTTCAACAGAAATTAATGCATTAGGTTCAGCAGATTCTGTAACTACTCTTGCACACACAACATTAACACTTAATGGATTATTACATATTAAATCTATTATTGATGATATTATTACTAATAATGCAATTACAAAAACTGCGGCAAGTCCCCATTTAACAATGGATGCTTATAGTGCCGCTGATGCTAGTAGAACATTAGGAACATACACAGGTGTAACAGGTACAAGTTCTGGAACAGGTACTGTAGGAACATTTGATATCGTTGTTGGTGCCGGCGGCGCAATTACAAGTGTTACAGTTATTACAGGCGGTCATGGACACGTAATTAATAATACAATTACAATTACAGATGCTAACTTAGGTGGCGGCGGTGGCGCAAACTTTACAATGGATGTTGCAACAGTTGGTACAGGTAATGTAAAAACACAAGACGTAGCATTACCGGCAGGTTCAGCTGGGGCAGGCACAAGAGCACAACAATTATTCCAAGACATTCATGATAAAATTAACATTGAAGTATTTGGTGTAGGTACAGAACCAAAATTAACAGGTAAAACTGGAAGAGATGCAACACAAGGTTATGTTGATGCAAGATTAAGAATTCTTGAAAATTTAGATTTTATTGCTGACGAAGTTGTAGCATACTTACAAACAACTTATACTAGTGTTTACGATTTTACTAAAGATGCAAAATGTAGAAGCGATATGAAAGCATATCTAGATGCAGTTCTACATGATATGGAAAATTATGGAAATTACAAATCATTCTTATATGGACGATGGTCTTCAAACGCTGTTAAAGGTTCGAAGCACGAAGATATGTATTATTGCCATAACGCAACTGGAATACGTAATCAAACATTAAAAGGATTAAAAGGTACATTTTATAAAGCAAGTGTTACAACAACAGTTGCACATGGTAAAGAAAACGGAGAGTTAATTGAAATTAGAGATTTGAGCGTTGGTTGTTCATTAGGTACTAAAACATATCCATTAGCTCCTACAGTTTTTACTCCATCGGCGGCAACATTTGATCCGGCAACAGGAGTAATGGAATTAACTATTGGTACTCACGCTTTAACAACTGATCATTTCATTAAAATTGCTCCATTAGGGTTAACATTTACTTGTGCTCACGATAGCCATGCAACAAACCATAGCTATCCGAGATCAGGTGGAGCTGACACAGTATATAATAAATCAGTTGCAATTACGGCTGTAAGTGCGACAACAATTACAGTAAACGTTGGAACATCAAGTAATACAACGGCACATACTTTTGTAAGTGCTACTACTAATAGTATAACACATGATGTATCTGGATTTACAGTTTTAGGAAGTGGCTTAACAGGAACTGCATTTGAAATTGACATTGGAACAAGTGGTATTGCACAAACTTATGTTAGTGGTGGTACAGTTGTTAAATCCGATGGAACTAGATTAGCAATAACAGGATTTTCTTATGTTATAGGCACAGGTATTGCTACAATTACTACAGCAACACATAGCTTATCAGCAAGTAATGTAGTAAATGTATACGGTATAGTAACAAGTTGTGCATATGGAACTAAAGTTTATCCACAAATGGCAAATTCAGGAACATATCCTGTAACTAGAAAAGTTAGCGATACAGAACTTAACTTCTTCTTACCAGATAGTGATGTTGATGACCATGCTTGGTTAAGTGGTGGTACAGTTAAAACAGCAACAATTACTAATGTAGGTAGTGCAACAAATATTACAGCATTTAACTATGCAAATACTAGTGGATATACAACTGTTACATCTACAGCACACGGATTAGCTATAGGCGACTATGTAAGAATTCAAAGTGTAAAAGTTTCTTGTACACAAGGCTCAAAAGTTTATCCTGATCCACATACAAGTTCAGCAGTCTTTATAGTTTACGATGTTATTGATGCTAATACTTTTGCTTTCGGAATGGATAAGAGTACATTCGTTCATACTTATGATAGCGGTGGTACTGTACAAAAAGTTACATATACAGCAACAGATTCTAAAACAGTAGCTGGATTTAGATATTCACCAAAAGGACTTGAAAATGATTACGGAACAAAACGTCCAAACTCAGGTGCTTTTGTATCGTTAGACCCAAGTTGGGGACCAAATGATAAAGAAGCGTTCATTCACTTAAAATCACCTTATATACAAAACGTTACTAACATAGGTGAAAAATGTGTTGGATTAAAAATTGATGGTGACTTACACTCAGGTGGACTTGATTCTTTTGTTGCAAACGACTTTACACAAATTGATGACGAAGGTATTTCTATATGGTGTACTAACTTAGGTAGAGTAGAACTTGTTTCGGTCTTTACATACTATGGACACATTGGATACCTTGCAGAAAACGGCGGAAAAATTCGTGCTACAAACGGAAATAACTCCTACGGAGATTTTGGGTCAGTATCAGAAGGTATTGACTTAACAGAAGAGGCAATTGTAGCATACGTTGATAATAGATCATACCAAGCAATAATTGGTAATGTTATAGTTGACAATAATAAAATTATTGCAGTTGAATATACTAATGCAGGACGTGATTATGTAACAGGAAATACAACTTATCTATTCTCAGGAGATGGTTATGGTATCACAGGTACAACTGCGGCAACTGTTACTGGCGGCGTTATGCAAGTTAGACTAACTGGTAGTTCAAGTACATTTGGTGGTGCAGATTATATTACAGCTGGTAATACAATTCAAGCTGGAACAGATACACAAATTACATTATCAAATACTGATACTGCTATAAGTTCAGCATACATCGGAATGGCAATTGTACTTACAAGTGGTAAAGGTGCAGGACAAATTGCATACATTGATACATATAACGCGGCAACAAAAGTTGCTACAGTTAAAAAACCAAGCGACGATACTGCTGGTTGGAATCATATGACTGGCGCGACAATTGAAACATTATTAGATAACACAACAACTTATAGTGTTGAACCGAGAGTAACATTTTCTGCTCCAGGAGGAGACGGATCAACAGCAACATCATCAGCTAAAGGTAGAACAAAAGTTGTAGATGGAAAAATAGTTGAAGTTAGACTTTATGATCCAGGTGCAAGTTATGTATCAACACCAACTGTTACATTTACAGATCCTAATAATACAGCAGATGCGACATACGAAGTTTATATCGGTGATAATGTATTAACACAACCTACATTTACTGATGCAGGAACAGGATGGACAACTGTAAGTGCTACTGTACTTGATTCAGGACAGACAAAAAATATTACAGGTGTAACATATACAGCTAACCCATTTGCAGTAATATTACTTGAAGCAAATAAAGAATATATTAAAGATGAAGTTACAGCCTGGATTGATTCTCAAATTGCAGGTGGTAGTAATCCAAGTCTATGGGATGACTTTGTACATGATAAAGTTAAATGTGAAAGAGATATTGGGTACCTAGTTGATGCATTCGTTCATGATATAAAATACGGAAGTAACAGAGATACAGTTACAGCCGCTCGAAGATATTGGATCGGAACTAACTTTGTTGGTGGTGAAGCACCTCAAATAGTTGCGGCATACGAACAAATGAGAACTATTATTTTAGATTATATCTTAGATAATACTGCATATACTTCATTACAATCTGAGACTACACAAACTACAAATGGTAACAACGGTGAAGCAGTAGCTCAAACTAGATGCGGTGAATTAATTACAATCATTACACAAGTTGTTACACACGGACTATCAGTAATACCAGCAAGTGGTAGCGATGGTATTGTAGATATTACTGTTACAGGACATAGTATTTTAGGTAAATCCAAAATAGCAATTTCAGATATTGTAGGAACAAACCAATTAAACAACAATAGTTTTTATGTTGGTGTTGTTGATGTTGATACTTTAAGATTATACATTGATGAAAACTTATTATATCCAGTAGTAGGAGATACTTTCTCTGCATATATTTCCGATGGTACAATTACTTATGGTGGTGGTTATAGAGAACAAAAACAAGATGGAAAATATTTACAAGTTGAATCAATGTTAGCAATTCCTCAATCAGGAGCAAATGTTGAATTTGATAGTGTACCAAATACTTGGTTTAAATTAGTTTCAGTTACAAACTTAACAGGAAGTAAACCTTACTCTGCACTATTACAATTAAGTCCAAACGTAGAGATTCCACAATCACCACTACATGGTGAAAAGATAACAATTAGAATTCGATATAGTCAAGTACGACTAACTGGACACGACTTTTTGGATGTTGGTACTGGTAACTTTATTAGTACAAATTATCCAGGAATACCACAGAGACCATCAGATCAATTAGATGAAACTGTTGATAGTGGTGGTGGGCGTGTGTTTATGACATCAACTGACCAAGACGGTAACTTTAGAGTTGGCGACTTATTTACAGTTGAACAGGCAACAGGTATAGCAACTCTAAATGCTGATGCATTTAGTATTTCAGGCTTACAAGAACTACAATTAGGTAGTGTTGAGCTTGGTACTGCTGGTGCTACTATTAATGAATTTAGTACAGATGGCACATTTACAGCAAATAGTGATCAAATCGTTCCTACGCAACGTGCAATCAAGACATTTATTACGTCCCAAATTGGTGGTGGAGCTTCGGAATTGAACGTAAATAGTGTAACTGCAGGAATTATTAATATTCAAGGCAATACAATCACCACAACGACAGGTGCTAGAATAAATACAACTGCAACAATGCATTTCTCAGCTGGAGTAAGTGGAGCCCCTGTAGCGATGCAACAGTTTTTACTGAGTTAAAGGAGAGAATAAATGGCCACAGGACGATTAGGAATAGCAGATTTGGCAGGAGGCGTAAATACGTCTCTTTACACCGTTCCGGCTAACACTTTTTCAATTGTTAGTTTGAATATGGTGAACAGAGGTTATACTGCTTTAGCCGTTAGAGTCGCAGTTTGTAGTACAGCTACACCATCTGCCGCTGAATGGATAGAGTATGATGTTGAGCTTCTGTCAAAAGGAGTGCTAGAAAGAACAGGTATTGCAATGGCGGCAGGGCAAATACTTGTGGTATATTCCAGTGCCGTAAGTGTAAGTGCAGTTTGTTTTGGAATAGAAACATCGACTGCATAAGATAAATATAAACAGTTAAAGGATAAAACACAATGGGAAGATACATATCAACAACAGGAACGTCAAGTGCGGTGATTGTAGAGAAATCTACTACGTACACGGCGCAAGTTAATGAGAGAGTCTTAGCCAATACATCAGGCGGAGCGTGGACTTTGACGCTTCCAGTTAGTACTTCGTTGTTGGTAAACGACGTTGTGCAAGTGATGGATCCTACGGGGAGCTTTGGCTCAAATAATTTAACCGTAGCGAGAAATGGCGCTAAGATCCAAAACCTGAATGAAGATTTGACCATGAACATTAACCACGTAGCTATTACCTTTATATACACAGGTACTACTTACGGTTGGGTAATGTCTGGTACATAAGATAAAAAAGAGGACGATCTGAAATGTCAAGTTTGAGAACATTATTAGGAGATACTATAGGAGGTGGCTCTCTGCCACAGAAAATCTTCTATGTATACAACAACAATAGAGGAATGAGTAATGGAGGTTGTTGCTGTTATTGGACAGTACCAGCTGATATTAAAAACGCTACATTTGAAGTTTGGGGCGGAGGCGGAGCAGGCTCAGGAGCTTGTTGTTGTCAATGGTCTCAAGATGGAGCTGGAACAGGTGCGTATGCAATTACACACGTTACATCTCCAACATTAGCTGGGAACACATATACAATTTGTGCCGCAGGTAATGGTTCATGTTGCCAAGCTCATTGTTTAGGATATACAGGTTACAAAAGTTATGTTACAGGCTCAAGTATTCCAAGTACTTGTGCTAATGGTGGCTGTGGTGGTACAACTATGTGTCACGCTCACCATGCCTATAATTGCTGTCACGGATGGCATTGTATAGAAGGCGGAACTAACGGTAATTTTAAACTTGGACGTGGACGAGATCATGCAATGAACACACATTATTGTCACAACCAAATGTGGGATCAAATTGGTGGTGGAGTTAAATCAAGTATGAGTAGAAAAAGTACAGATTTTTGCTCTGCTACAATGGTTTGTTCAGGCTGTGGTTGGGGTTGTTCAGATGACTATCCGTCAGGTGGAAGTTATAATGCAACTGTTTGCGGAAATCCATGTTGCTGGGGACAATGGTCTTCAGGAGGAATGGTCAAAATAACATATAGTTAAATTATGGACCTATTAAATAAGAAGGATAAATATTAAAAAGGAAATAAATTATGAAGCAAATTACTAAAGAATTTACATACGATATACCAGATGATTATTTGGAACAAACAAATAATAATGGTGATACCGCTACTGCTTCTTATACAGGTCCGGAAAAGTTGTGGGTCTTTGTAGCAGAGGCTAGTGGTGAGAATAAAAGTGATGCTATGCAGATCGATGAAAACTGGGACGATAATGGAATGCTGGCACCAGAAGGTGAAACAAAAGTTGAACTAGATTGTGCTGGAGCAGACACGTTGATGTGTGCAATATTCCTACCACATACAGTTACACTTACACAAACAGGCGTTGAAACTGCATTGCCAGAAGGTTATGGAAAATACATTCACCCGTGGCCACCATATCCAGATCACGCTTATGAAAGAGAATTAGTTAAGTACAACGAAGATACAGCAGATGTTTCAGACACACCTGATAAAGTACACAGAAATGGTGACTGGACATTAACTTGGAAGCAACCTTGGGTAACTTGGGACACTCAGACAGATCTTAGAAATAACTTGTTAGATATGAGTGATAGTAAAGTATCATTTGATCAACCAGATAGTGTTAAAGATCCTTGGGTTGAATGGCGACAAAAACTTAGAGAGATTCCAGTAACATTTAAAAGAGGCGAGGCAGACGAATGGCCCGCACACATGGTAAAATTTCCACCACAACCAACAAAAGGTGGATATGCTGAACCACCAGCAATTGATGGTGAAGGTATAGGTTAAGGAGAATATAAAGAATGTCCGCATTAAGAACATTACTTGAACTAGGGTCAGACGTAGGCGCAAAGGCTTTAAGGTCTATTTACGTTTTTCATTCTAGTTGGGATTCTAACAGAAATAGTAATCCAGGATGTTGTTGCGCCTGGACAGTTCCAACAGATACGCTATGGGCGGCTTTTGAAGTTTGGGGTGCAGGCGGAGACGGTGGCGGAGTATGTTGCTGTATGCAAGGATTTCCAGGAGGCTCTGGATCTTACGGACGTAAGATGGCAGAAGTTCTTCCAAGTCAAACATTTACATTATGTGCAGGCGCGGCAGGATGTTGCAGACCAGTAATGGGCTGTACAGGTTGCGGAAGTTATGCTTGTTCATCAACTGGTTGTTGTAACGGAACATATTTTTGTTTATGTGCATCAGGAGGCGGTTACGGATGTGGCGCTTGTCACTTTGGAGCGGCTTCAGGAACATATTGCGGATGTCCAACTTACTCATGTGGATGCGTACAAGGAGCAGACTTTTCAGTTTGTGGATTTAATGGCGGTGGAGCAGGTACATCAATGTGTGCAAGTTCAGCCTTCCAATTAATGCAATCAGCACCAATGGCACAATTAGGTGCAAGAATGAGTAGAGATCAATGTTATAAAAATCATGGAAGAGGTAATGCAGGACCGGCAACGTTCCCAGGTGGTGGTGGCGGAACAGGTACCACACACGATGGAACTTGTTATTGTGGCGGCCCAGGAGCAGGAGGTTTGGTTGTTGTTTATTATCAATCAGATATATAAGGATAAGATATTATGTCAGAGTTAAAAGATTTTTTGCCAGGTTACGATATTACTACATCAGCACCCGCGGCGTTTACTGTATCTTATGAATGGAACTGGGATCATAACGAAGCATGGCCACGCCAAGCACACGGAACACCACCTCAATCAAGATATTGCTGTACTAATAATGGCGGAAAATGTTGTCATTGGACAGTACCTGCAGGAGCAAGTTACGTAGTTTTCGAAATATGGGGCGGAGGTTCTTCAGGACAAGGTAGTTGTTGCTGTATGGAAGGTTATGCGGCAGACTCAGGAAGTTACGGACTTCGAACATCTGCGGTAGTGGCAGGCGATACATTTACAATTTGTGCAGGTGGATCACTTTGTTGTAGACCTGAGCAATCAAATTACGTTGGATGTCCAAGTTATGTTATGGGAACTCCAACAGGATTAAGTTGTTTTTGTGCAAAAGCCTGCGGAGGAATTTGTACAAATTGTGCTCAATGTCACGGTTACTTTGGTTGTTATAGTTGTTGCATAAACTGTTATAACTGTTCACAACAACCTAATAACGTTGACTTCGGAATTTCAGGAATTAAAGGATCAGCACAAAGATCATACCACTGCGGAGACAGGGGATTACAATACATACCAGTTGCACCAATGGCACAATCAGGACCTAAAATGGGACCAAATGGTTGTTGTACACGAGGCGGTGATATGTTTGGCTCATGGCCAGGTGGAGCAGGATCATCTGCTCAAGCATACGGCGGCGGATGTTGCTGTGGCTCACCAGGAGCCGGCGGAGCAGTTTATGTTGTATACTACTAGGATGAACAATGGCTTTTAAACACATAGAACAGAAATTTTCATATGATATGCCAGATTCATATCTTTCACAATCTTTTAGTGAAGGTAAGAAAGGTACTCATACATATAAAGGTCCTGAAAAATTATGGATCTTTATAGATAAGATGTCAAATGTAAGATCTGGAGACGTTGGTTATAACGAGTTAGAACCTGATTATGTACCAGATGCAAATAGTTACAAAGTCTTAATTGATTGTGTTGAACATCCATTAATTTGTGAATTACTAGAACCTGATGTTGATGATTTATTTTTAGACAGCAGACCTTATATTGAAGAAACATTACCAGTAAAAAGAAAAAATGGTGAATTCTTTACACACGCAGAACCAGAATTTCCAACACCTGACCATACATTTGAAATGGCTGAAGTAGAATTTAATCCAACCGGCCACGATCCTAAAACAGGAATAGGCGGAACTTGGGTTTATCCTTTGCCTATAAAAAAGCCACACGTTAGTTGGTACTCATTAAAAAATACACGTTGGGGTAAATTAAGTGGAAGTGATGGTCATGTTCACGATGATATGCCAGCATCTTTAAAAGAAGAATGGGTTGAATATAGAAAAGTTCTTAGAGAAATTCCAGCATTATATGGAGCTTCATTTGATGTAAGCATTGATGCAGGTGGAACAGGTTATGCAGTAGGCGATAAATTTGTAGTTGATAAATCAGTATTTGGATTTAAAGAAGGTGATCTTGGAAAAGATGATGACCTTTGTCAACCTATGGGATGGAGACCAGGCTTTGATCACTATGATAGTGCATTAACACACCGTGGAGATATTCCAAAAAAGACAGATCCTAAAACAGCTATTTTAGAAGCCCCAGGTATAAGAATGGTAGGTGATAATCCAGAAATTCCAGAAGGTATTATTAAAGAAGTTTCTACACAAGAAGCAACTCCAGGTCTACGAAATCCAGTTAGTCATGAAAAAATGACACTTGATCTTACAATTATTGTAGAAGCAGTAGATGGTGATGGTGCTATTACAGAAGTAAGAACACGTAACGCATTTATGGGTAGACATATTAAAGAAGCACAAACACACGCTAACGTGGCAAATACTGCAACTACTGATGCAGGAACAGGTGCAGAATTTACTTTATCTAAAGTAAAACGTATTGAACCATGGAAATGTAGACTTCCAGATGCTCCAAATGATCCAGAAGCACAATGGGAAGGTAAACGAATTCACAGATACTTAACTGATGAAGAACGTGAAGATCCTAGTGATGGACATTACATGGAACACACATATCACCCTGTAACAAATCATTATATTCCACCCGAAATAGGCGGAAATTACTTCGCTAAAGACCTAGCTAGATTAAGTCTAAGTACTGACGCTACATCATTTGATGATGGTATTGCTGATGGCTTACCTGCGGCACCTACAGATGCTAGAGGTAAGATTAGAGTAGCTGGTACTGTTACAGCCAGAAAACAATCCTAATAAATCTAAATCCTTTAAATATTTGAACGTACACTTGTACGAGTGTATTACAATCTATTATAAAGGATAACGGATGTCAGAAAAACGAAATACAGCCATTTTTATTAACGGTGGTGCCGGCCGAGTAATAGCATCAATTCCTGCTTTAGAACGATTTACAGAAGAAAATCCAGATGACGATTTTGTTATTGTATGTGAAGGCGGGACAGACTTTTATAAAGGACATTCTACCCTTCATGCTAGAGCATATGATGTTTGGCACAAAAATTTATTTCAAGAAAAATTAATTAATATGAACTTATGTACACCAGAGCCTTATAGGGTCTGGGAGTATTATAATCAAAAATGTAGTATTGCTGAAGCATATGATATTGGTATTAACAATAAAGGCTTACGTGATCTACCTCGCCCAAGAATAATTCTTAATAGACAAGAAGTAATGTTTGGACAACAACTTATTAACGAAGTTAAAGAAAAAACTAAAAAAGATAAGGTTATAGTTTTCCAACCATACGGCAGGGCAATTCAAAATAAAGACGGCATGGTCTCGGATGGAACTGGACGTAGTTTTGAAGCCGATAATGCTGTTAGTATAATTAGAAAACTTTCAAATAAAGTTGGAGTAATTCATATGGCAGAATTTCATATGGATTTTAGTAAACATAATGTAAAAAATGCAATAGCTTGTCCACAAGGTGCAGACTTAAGAGCATGGTCAGGTATTATAAATGCGGCAGACTATTTCTTAGGTTGTGATAGTGCCGGACAACATATAGTTCATGCATTAGATAAAAAAGCTACAGTTGTTATAGGATCAACTTTTTCTATAAATGTTTCTTATCCAGACGATAAAAACTTTGACATTTTAGATATGGGGGAAACTAAAAGAGTTTATTCTCCTATTCGTATTACCGCAGATGAATTTTCAGATAGAAATAACGATGGTATTATGACGATGAATGATAAAATAGAAGATGTTATTATAGAATCTGTAATGAACGGCGTTAAAGGAAAGAAGAAAGTTGGTTCTAAATATGCAAAGGAAGAATAATGAAACGGTTATTCGCATTTGGCTGTTCATTCACTAACTATGCGTGGCCAAGTTATGCAGATTTCTTAGGTTGTGAATTTGACAAATATGAAAATTGGGGATTCCCAGGATTTGGAAATCGTGCTATAGCAGAACGTGTAGCAGAATGTCACGCAAAAAATAATTTTAATAAAGACGATACTGTTTTAGTTCAATGGACTAGTCATACTCGTAATGACTTTCATACCTTTAAAGAAATAGAATACAGCAAAGATAAATTTACTCACGGTTGGTTTAGACCTACAAATAAAATAGGATGGAAAACACAAGGTAATATTTTCGGAGGTGGCAACTTAGAATTAAATTATGATTCTAAATGGATTAATAATTTCTGGGATGAATATAGTTATTTTATGTATTCTATGAATGAAATATTACTTACCCAAGGATTATTAGATTCAACTAGTTGCAAATGGCGTATGATTACTATTAGTGATATAGCAAAACTAGGAAGTGATACGCCAGTAACTGCGGGTGAAACAGTTAATAATAACAAAAAAACTGCTTGGGGAGAAAAGCCTGAATTTAATTGTTATCGTGAAACAATATTTGAAGGAAAATATAAAGATAATTGGCTTGAACCTTTAGGAAATTTTGCTTGGAGCAGGCCAAGTGATTTATATATGTTTAGAGGTCCTAATGATCCTGAACCATACCAAGATTTTCATCCTAGTAATAAACATCATTATGATTATATGACTGAAGTTGTTTGTCCAAGTTTAGGATTAACAAATTATAATAATACCAAACAACAAAGTATGTATGAAAAAATTACAAGGCTTAAAAAACAAAATGAAGACTTTATTAGCTTTGAAGAAAGCATTATACACGATACACCGCACAAAGGATATATAGGATTTTAATATGGATAAAAAACCAGTATGGATTGCCGGTATAGCTCGAGGGCATAATTCCGGAGTATGTTTATTAAAAGACGGTGAAGTTGTTTTTGCAATTGAAGAAGAAAGATTAACTCGTCGAAAATACGATGGAGGTCCTCTTGCTTCTATGGTTAAAATTTTAGAGTATACTGATAAAATTGACTTTTTAGTTGTAGCACATACACAAACTTTACAACAAGCAGGTAAAATAGATTTTAGTGGTGATGATGTTTATACAGGATTAGCAAGAAAGTTAGGCTTAATAAGTAGAAGTGACTATGATATTTACGGTGCAGGGCATCCTCAAGTAATAGATTTAAGTCATCTTCATCATAAGTTACACGCCGCTTGTGCATTTTATAGAAGTGGGTTTGATAGTGCCGCGGCACTTATTATTGACGGAGCAGGAACATTTCTTGAATTTGGATTTTATGGTTCTCATAAAACCTTCCGTATTAATGAGGAAGGAACATTATGTTTTGAAACTGAAAGTATTTTTAAATGCGATTATCCTAGTACTTTTAGAACTCTTTATAAACACGTTGGTGTTAGAGGTCCAATGACTACTAGTGTAACTGAAGACTTTAGTAGTAAAATGTATGATGAACATGAAAATGATACTCATGTAATGCATATGACAGAAAATGCAGGCATTGTAAAAGCATACGAGGCAGTAACTGAATATTGTGGATTTCAATTTATTGAAGCAGGTAAAACTATGGGATTATTTCCTTATGGTAAACCTAATCCACAAGTTCCAAAGATATTTAGACACGATACAAAAGACCCAATTGCAGATAGACAAGTTATTGTACCACAATATCCAAATGGTGCCAATGTTAATTTACACGCCTTTGATTATCTTTCTCCAGGAGAAGTCGGTTGGAATATTGATGTAACTGAATATGATAATCGTCGAGATTTAGCGTATGCTGTACAAACAGAAACACAAGAAGAAGTTGTAAAACTTATAAGAAAAACTGTTGAATTAACTAAAAGAAATAAAGTAGTTATTAGTGGAGGTTATGGATTAAATTGTGTTGCAAACTATCATTACTTAGGCGCACTAAAAGATGAAGATATCGAAATTTATGTTGAACCAGTTTCAAATGATGCTGGAACGGCAATGGGTGCGGCACTTTATTTTTATAGAAAATTAACTAAAGATGATACTGTACATCCACAAGTAGATACATTATTTGAAGGACCAGCACAATGTTATTCTAACGACGACATTGAAAGCCTTACAACAAAATATAATGCGTTACTTGAAGACTGTGATGATGAAAAAGTTGTAGACTTATTAACAACTAAAAATATTGTTACTATTTTTCAAGGTAAATCAGAAAACGGTCCTAGAGCATTAGGTAATAGAAGTATTATTTTTGATCCTACTTATAAAGATGGTAAGGAATATGTTAATAAAGTAAAACGTAGAGAATATTTTAGACCTTTTGCTGGCTCTATTTTAGAAGAATATGGGCAAGAATGGTTTGATTTACGAGGCATGAAAAATTCACCAACAATGATGTATGCTGTAAATTGTCAACCAGGAATTGCTGAAAAAATTCCAAGTATTATTCACGTAGATGGTACGTGTCGTATTCAAACTGTTAACGAAAAACAGAATAAAAACTATTATAATTTAATTAAAGCATTCCACAAAAGAACTGAAATTCCAATAGTGTTTAATACTAGTTTTAATTTAGCTGGAGAACCACTAGTTGAAACACTTGATGATGCTGTGAGAACTCTTGCTAATAGTGAAATTGAGTACCTATACCTACCAGAGTATAAAAAACTTATAACACTTAAAAATGACTAACCTTTATGAAGATTATAGAATTGTTACGTATTATGATGTAAAGATTTATTGGAATATCAATTCTGACGGTTTTGGCGAAACCATGATTGATGATTTTTTAAATGCAACATCATTTATAACTCAAGATAGAAATTTTAATCATGCATTAGAATGGTGCTCAGGGCCTGGGTATTGGGGCTTTGGTTTATTAGGTACACACAAAGTTAAAAAACTTACACTATCTGATATTTACGAGCCTGTTAAAGGTCCTATAGCAAAAACTATTTCTGAAAATAATTACCAAGAAAAAGCACAATTTATTGTAAGTGATAATTTTAAGAATATACCCAAACAATCATTTGATTTAATAGTTAGCAATCCACCCCATTTTGACATAGACCCAGTCCTGATTCATCCGAATGTAGAGAAATATAAAGATAAAGGCTGGAAAATTCACGAAAATTTCTTCAATAACGTAAACGAATACTTGGCCGATGACGGTATAATTATACTGGCGGAAAATATACACGGGTCAAATGTTGATACATTTAGAAGCATGATTGAGAAAAACAACCTGCAAATAACCCATCATTTTAATAGCCAACAAGGGTCAGATAATAGTATGTGGTATCTTGCTATTGCAAAAAACCCTGCCTAAGCTATCCTTATGTTTTTAGGTAAATATATAAAACAAGAGGATTATAATGTTTGATATTAGTCGCTATTTTCGTCGAGGAGCAAATAACTCTATTGAGTTTAAAAACGGTGCTAACCTTAGTTACGCCGGCCCTTCACATACCTTGGTTAATTCAGGTACAGAACTAGATCGTTGGTATGTAGGTGAATTTATGGGTGCAGAATATACTATTACGTGTGATGTAGATTCAGTACGTAAAGAAGTAATAAAAGCTATAGCTACTGCTAGTCCTCAACGTGCTAACATTATTATTTACGGACGAAGTAATCTAGGGGCAGATTTACTTGAATTAGAAGTTGAAGTTACTGACTCGTTCTTTAGTTTAATAGCATATCCTAGAGAACAAGACGATTCAACAGTAATCCAAGGAGCAAAAATGATCTTCAGTGCAAATTATTATAAAACACTAAACGAGGCCACAGCAAGTTAATGTCGATAAATACGTATGGAGAAGATAAATGCCTGTAATTAAATCGCCTTTTGAAGCACAACACGGATATAAAAGTCCAGGATTTACTGTTGATGAGCTCGGTAATGTTACCGTTCGTACATTATCATATACTGTACAGGAAGAAGTAGAAATTAGTGGCGATTTTATTATGCGCCAAACAGGGACCGGACAATGGTCTGCTTTTACTATTGATGGTTACTTTATTGAAGGTACAACTACCTTAGAAGAAAATCCAGGACTTGCTTTAACTAGAGATCAAACGTATACATTTACTTTGCTTCTAACTGAAGGTGGCGGAGATATTAGTTTCAATCTTTATTATGATAATCCAGGTGACCCGGATGGGGCAAAACTATCTTATAGTGATGGAATTAAATGGACCAACTCCAGTGGTGGCGGCGAATTAACAGAAGGTGACGCACAAGGACAAGCAACAGGTATAGTAACATTTACAATTCCAGCTAACGCACCAAGTCCATTATACTATGCAGATGGAGATCAAACTCCAATAGGAACTATAGTAGTTGCAGATCCAACTATTTCAGGTATTGGATCTTTTAGTACTATTCTTACTACAGGTAATTTAACTGCACAAGGTGAAGGTGCAACTATAACATTAGCACCGACTGGATCAGGAACAGTTATTATTAATCCTGTTGGCGGCGGAACATTAAGTAACATGAACATTAATGCTTTAAAGCTAACTACGTCTGATGATGTTACTCTAAGCGGAACAGATTCTGTAATAAAAGTAAATCCTACAGGACAAGGAACAGTTGATATACGTCCAGCAAAAACTGGTGAAATAAATAATGTAGCAATTGGAACAGCGGCGGCGGCAAATGGTAGTTTTTTAGATATAACTTCTTCGTCAGGTACGTTAAATAACACAGTAATAGGAAACATAACACCAGCAACTGCATCATTTACAAGTGCGACAGCGGCACAACCGCCACAGAGAGCAACACAGGTTACTAATAAAAAATATGTAGATCTGACTGCATCAGCATTAGCAATTGCGTTAGGGGTATAATTTAGATGGCTAAAACAAAAGTAGAACAATATATATTTCAAGCAGGTATTCCAATTAAAGACAATCGCTATCATATGGCGCATGAATTAATTACGAATAATGTTGAATTTATCTGCGACGAAGTTACGGCTTGGATTGCTGAACAAGTTAAGACGGAGCCTAAATATCCAGATGCTTATACGTCAATTGTAGCGAATAAAGAATTTTTAAAAGATGAAGTAATGTCTTGGTTTGATGTTGCTTATCCTGGTGTTCACGATTTAACTTATAGTGCATCAGCGGCAACATATGATCCAGCAACAGGAATATTAGTATTAACTATTGGATCACACGGTTTCCAAGTTGGTAGTACTCTTAGAATTGCTACAGACAGTTTAACATTTACTTGTGCATTAGACAGTCATGCAACAAATCATAGCTATCCGAGAGCAACTGGTTCAAATGCACCAGGTGGATGGGATTATGCCTACAATGTACCAGTTTCAGTTACAGCATTTACAGGATCAACTGTTACTGTAAATATTGGTATATCAAGTGATACGTCAGCACATACTTTTGTAAGTGCTACTGCTGATGGAATAATAAGTAATGAACGTCATGAAAAATGTGAACGCGACACAGGTTATAATATTGATGCTATAACAACAGATTTATATAACGGTGGTAATTCAAAATCTGTTGAAACTGCAAGAAAATATTGGGAAGGTACTAATACAAACCTTGGTAGTAGCAATGAACAAACGTATGCTACTTTAGTTAATAATAAATTATTAGAAATAATTAACGGTTATATTTTAACAAATACTGGATGGACAACTGCACAAGTTCCGCCAGTAACTACACAAGATGTTAGTAATCCGATTGGTGAATCTAATGCAAAAAATAGAGTAACAGAACTACATAGTATTCTTAATGATGTTACTATAAACGGACTTGATAATCTTCCAGCAGTGACACCTTCTTGGTCACATTATACTTACGATGGAGAATTATGTGAAAGAGATACACGTCTTAACTTACAAGGTGTCGACGGCGACGGCGGAATACTTTATGATTTAAGATATGGTGGTAATGAACAAACACGTTATACTGCTAGTAAATATTGGATTAATGCAACACCTCAAATTGATGGTAATAGAAGTCCTGAACTTTTTGCTAAAAATTATGTACGTGATTTAATTAATAATTATATTTTACTACAACCAGTAACGGCACAAACATATCCTTATGCTATAGCATTACTTGAAGCAAATAAACAATACATAGCAGACGAAGCCACAGCATGGTTTGATTTAAACTTCCCTGGAGTGCATACTGGCACACGCCATACAAAATGTATAAGAGATACAAAATATAATATTGAAGCACTTACATCAGATATCTATACTGGCAGTAATTTTAAAATTATTGATATGGTTCATAGATACTGGAGTGGAACTTCTTCACAACTTCCAGGTGGTGAGACAATTCTTACAACAGCAGTTAGTCATGGTAGATCTGTAGATGATGTAATTGAAATTCGAGGCATGGTGTTAAGTTGTCCTATGGGCACTAAAACATATCCGGTAGCTGACTTTACTCAAGGACATTCAAGTAACCAATCATTTGCAGTTAGATCACAAAACTTAACTGCGACAACATTTGAAATTTTCCTTGGAACTAGTTCAGTTGCTCAAACTTATATTAGGGGCGGCGTAGCTATTCCTCAAGCGGGAACACAACTTAATAACAGACTTGATATTCGAAATTTTGATTATGATACAGTCTCAGGTGTTGTTACAATTACAACAATGGGCGGTGCTACTGTTACGGCGGCGGCACACGGTAGAAGTAAGGGTGATTTAATTGCGGTAAATGGTGCTGTATTAAGTTGTTCTATGGGTAGTAAAACATATCCAGTAAATAGTTTTTCAACAGCACATTCAACTAACCAAACATTTACAGTTAGTGCAAATAATGTAACTACAGACACGTTTGAAGTTTTCTTTGGAATAAGTGCAATTGCAACTACTTATGTTAGTGGTGGTACAATTGTTAAAGCTGGTAATATTAGACTACCAATTGCAGATTTTAATTATACTCCAGGAGCAACTCATAGTGTATCAGCCGCAATATATGATCCTACTTCAGGAGTATTAGAATTAACTATTGGAACACATGACTTTGAAGTTGGTAATAATATTAATATTACTACAAACAGTTTAACGTTTACTTGTGCTTTAGATAGTCATTCAACAAATCATACATATCCAAGAGCAACTGGATCAAATGCACCAGGTGGGGCTGACTATGCCTATGAGACACCAGTTGAAATTACAGCTAAAACATCAACAACAGTTTCTGTAAATGTTGGTGTATCAAGTAATACATCAGCACATACTTTTGTAAGTGCTACTGCTAATAATATAACATCAATACCTGCGGCTAATAGTGTATCAGATGCAGTATATACACCAGCAACAGGAATAATGCAATTAACTATTGGAGCACATAGTTACAAAACTGGCGACACTATTAAAATTGCTACAAATAGTTTAACATTTACTTGTGCTTTAGATAGTCATGCAACAAATCATACATATCCAAGAGCAACTGGATCAGCGGCACCAGGGGGTGCTGACTACGCCTACAATACCAACCAAACAATTACATCAGTAGATGCGACATCTATTACTGTAAATGTTGGTATATCAAGTAATACATCAGCACATACTTTTGTAAGTGCTACAACTCATTGTATAACAAATTCAATAGGATCAGCAGGTAAGTGTGTTATTACTGTGGCAAATCACGGATTATCAGCAAATGATACTATAGATATACGTGGTGTTGTTATGGATTGTGTTTATGGAACTAAAGTATATCCAGCAATACCTCATGCAGGAATTTATCCAGTAACAAAAGTTACTGACGCTGATACATTAGATTTTTACTTACCACCTAGTGAAATTGATCATACTTATGTTAGTGGTGGTACAGTAAAACCAGCAACGTTATCTAACGTTGGTAGTTCAACAGTAATTACGGCTTTTGCTTATAATAATGATACGGCACTTATTACTATTACTTCAACAAGTCACGGACTTGCTGTAGGTGATCTTGTTAAATTAGCAGACATTACACTTTCTTGTAACACCGGAACAAAAGTTTATCCTGATTCAAAAGTATCTTCAGGTGTATTTTATGTTTACGATGTTCCTAATACTAACACAATTATTATTGGTATGGATAGAAGTAATGTTGCACATACTTACGTTAGTGGTGGTACTTGTCAAAAAGTTACATACGCTACAAGTACTTCTGTTAATATAAGTAATTTTGTATTTGATACACATTCAGGACACGGATTATCAGCAAATGATAATGTACTATTACGCGGTATTGTAACAGATTGTGCATATGGAACTAAAATATATCCAGCACTAGTACACGCAGGACTTTATCCTATAACTAAAACAGATACTGCTGATACATTAGAATTCTTCTTACCACCTAGTAATATTGCTCACACGTATGTTAGTGGTGGTACAGTAAATGATGTAACAGTTACAGATGTTGGTAGTGCGGCAAATATTACAGGATTTGTTTACGATAAAGAAATAGCAACATTTACTATTACTACTACAGGAATTAGTACTCCTTATAGTGTAGCAGGAGCAACATACACTCCTACAACAGGAGTAATGGACCTAGTAATTGGAGTACATACTTTAGAAGTTGGTGACAAGATTAATATTACTGCAACAAGTTTAACTTTTACTTGTGCCTTTGATAATAATGCTACTCAACATAGCTATCCAAGAGCAACTGGATCAAATGCACCAGGTGGGGCTGACTATGCCTATAATGAACCAGTAGAAATACTTTCTAAAACAGCATCAACAATTACAATAAACGTTGGTACAGGAAATATTAAATCTTATACTCCAACAGCGGCAACATACATACCTACAACAGGTGTGCTGGAATTAACAATTGGAGCACATACTTTAGTAACTGGTAATTATGTTGACATTGATGCAACAAGTTTAAATTTCACTTGTACTTTTGATAATAATGTTACTACATCTAGCTATCCGAGAGCAACTGGTTCAAATGCACCAGGTGGTGCAGATTATTTTTATAATACACCATGTCAAGTTACAGCCACTTCAGCAACAACAATTACATTAAATGTTGGTGCTGGAAACGTTAAAACTTATACTCCGACAGGAGCAACATATAATCCAACAACAGGTGTAATGGAATTAACTATTGGCTCACATAGTTTAGTGGCCGGTAAGTACGTTGATATTGCTACAAATAGTTTATCCTTTACTTGTGCTTTAGATAGTAACGCTACAACTAAAACATATCCAAGACCAAGTGGTTCAGCGGCACCAGGTGGATATGACTATGCTTATAATACACCAGTTGAAATTACAGGTGTAACTGCAACATCTATTACAATCAACGTTGGTGTATCAAGTAATACATCAGCACATACGTTTGTAAGTGCTACATCTGGATGTATATCAAATTCAAATGCACATACATTTACAAGTGCTACTGCTGATTGTATATCACACGCAGAAGCACATACATTTGTAAGTGCTACTGCTGATTGTGTAGCAAAAGCAGGACACGGACTAGAAGTAGGTGATAAAGTTAGAGTAGCTGGTATTCAAATGTCATGTCAATATGGCAATAAAACATATCCTGAAAATAATTCCGGTATTTTTATAGTTTATGATGTGCCTAGTATTAATACATTTATACTTGGTTCAGATAAAAGTGAAATTGATCATACTTGGATAGGTGGTGGTACATGGCAAAAAATTACATATACTACAAGTAATCCTACTAACATATCTAATTTTGCTTTTGGCCCAAGTGAAAGAACTTATGCAGTTGCAGTTAACCAGAAAACAGAAGAAATAATTAATGATTACATTTTTACTAATACTGCATGGACATCATTACAATTCGGTACAACACAAACTATTACTTCCAATAATGCAGAAGTAGGAGCATCTAGTAGAATAACATCATTGATGGACTCTATTAATAATGTTACTGTAAATGGATTAGACTATCTACCAACTCCAGGATATGCCGCGGCAGGTTATACACCTTTACAAACAACAACTTCACAATATTTTAATACGTCTAGTGTTGCAGAAAGTGCCGCTAGTGCAGTTATTACAGATAGATTTGGTATTATTACTGATGTAATCGAAAATGGCCTTGACAATGTTCCAGAACTTGATAGAGCAAAAATTAGTGCTATTAAGTTACAAACTCGTGTACCAACAAATGATTTATTGTTAATTACTGATACAACTGTTAATGAAGTTTTGTTTAACTTTACTGACTCTGAAAGAGGAGCTAGTGTTAAATTTATAACAGATGAAGAAAGATTAACAAAAGGTGTTGAAGACGATTTTCCGAAGTTCTTAGAAAGAACTGGAACTATTACAACAATTTATTTAGACGTCAACACAGATACGCCTACATATAGTCCTAATGCTCGTGTTCAATTAGAAGCAAATAAAGAATTTTTACAAAAAGAAGCAACGGCTTGGATTGGTAATAAAATTTCAACTGCTACTACATATCCTTATGCTAAAGCATTGATAGATGCAAATAAAGAGTGGTTAGCAGATGAAGTAATGGCTTGGTTTGACATAACTTATCCAAATGCTCACAGTACTATACAACATGAAAAATGTGAAAGAGATACAAAATTTAATATTGATGCAATTGCGTATGACATCTATAATGGTAGTAATACTAAAACTAGAGATACTGCAAAAAAATATTGGGAAGGTACTAATTCATTATTAGCTAATTCCGGCGGAGCATTTACTGAAACTACTACAAGTGAGATTAGTTATGCTATTGCTGTTAATAATAAATTAAGAGATTTAATTGTTGATAACATATTAACAAATACTGTATATACAACACAACAAAATCCTATTGTTACAGTACAATCTACTACATCTAATAACGGTGAAACAAAAACTTTATCTAGAGTAACAGATTTAATTGGAACTTTTACAAGTGTTATACAAAATGGAATTTCAGCATTACCAAATTCTATTCCAGCTTGGAGCGATTATACATATAATGGTCCAAAATGTGAAAGAGATGTTGGATACCAAATTGATGCTCTTATTCATGATATTAAGTATGGTGGTAATGCTGAAACTTATAGGAACGCTGAAAAGTATTGGATCCAAGCAACACCACAAATTGATGGTGATCGTTCACATGAAACATTTACTAAAGATCATGTAAGATATTTAATTAATGATTATATATTTAAAAATGTAACTTATCCTACCTTACAAGTAGGTGGAGGTGCTGTCGCTCAAAATGTAATTTATACAGCGGCTGAACTCGGTGTTGACACTAGAGTTAGTGAACTTTTTGCAATTATTAATAATGTTATTACTAACGGTACTGGTTCATTACCTGTTAAAGACGAACCTAAAGTATTTGCTGACACAGATGATATTCAGATCTTTATTGATCAAGGTGACTTAAAAGTTAGACCATATGACTTTGGTACTGATGCTATTGAACGTATGCGTGTTGCAACTGCTCAATCGATGCTTGATGCTGACTTTGAGTATGGACTACAGCCTACGAAGTGGCAAGCGATTGCTACACAAAGAGGTTATCCATCAATTTACGAAGTACCAGGTACTGATAAACAAGTTCAACAAGTTCAAACAGATGCATCCACTGGAACTGGAGGAATTGGTCAATCATTAATTACTGTTACTACAATTGGTGCTCACGGAATTGAGATTGGATCACCTATTACACTTAAAGCATTAGAAAATTCTGTAGCAGGGGCAAGTAGAGCAGAAGGTTCGTTTATTGTTTCAACAACACCTACTACTAATACATTTACATATTTTGCAAAATCAAAAGTTGGTACAGCTAACGGACAAATATTATCAACATTTTATACACAATTACGACAAGCAGGATTTTATACAGGTGCGGCAATTGGCGACCCATCATTTGCAATCCTATCACAAGGATCATCAGGCGTATTATATAACCCATTAGCGGCATTAGATGGCGCTGACAAAATTACTTGGTCTGGAGATGAACCAGAAATTGGTGCTCCGGTGTTAGTTGAAACTGGCGTAGCCACAGCATTTTATACATATTCGGCGGCTGATGCTTTAAGAACAGCAGGAACTTATAATAATATTGTTGGTACAACAAGTAGCATAGTGGCAGACTTAATTGTTCCAACAGTTAATATTGTAGTTGATGGAGTAGGTTCCGCACTTGCAACTGTTGTAACAGGCGGACGACGTAATGCAGTCGATGATACTATTACAATTACAGATGCACAGTTAGGTGGAGGCGGAGCCGCAAACTTAACATTTAAAGTTCAAACAACTGTTGACGGTGGAACCAAGATACCAACAGGTTCTCAAGTTACATCACTTTTAGGTACAGGCGGTACTATTCAAACTATTGCGACAACGTCAGATGTTAATATAGGTTCTAATTCAATTCCAGTTGTTAATACAGCTGGTATTCTACCAGGACATGGTATAGATCGAGGCGACGGCACAGCGGTATTTGTAAGTAGTGTTGTTGGAAATACTGTTAACTTAGACGGAAATACTACAAACACCATTGTTGGTAATGTTGTAACATATAGTGACGTAGCAGGAACAAATCATTCATCAGCAGGCTTTGGCGCAACATTTGACATTAGTAGAACTAGTGGAAATTATACTGTAACAATAAACACTGACGGTGATGATTATGAAACTGGCGATGTTGTTGTTGTTCTAGGTAATTTACTAGGTGGCGCAACACCAGAAAATGATTGTACAATTACTGTTACTGAAGCAGATACTAGTGGAGATATAGTTACAATTACTTCATCAGGTACAGCATTTGACGGTAGTGCCTCATACGCTGGAATAACAGGTTCAAACTCCAACGGTGTTGGTACCGGATCATTATTTGATATTTCATATACTAATAATACTTACAGCGTTAGTTTAGCACAACCAACTTTTACAAATATATCTGGAATAAATTTAGGTGGCGACGGTTTCGGTGCTAGTTTTGATATTACTTTATTGAATAATGCTTATTCAGTCGCAGTTAATATTGCCAACGATGCTAGTGTAGATTACATTGTTGGTGATAGAATTAAAATTGATGGTCTTTCACTAGGTGGTGTGACATCAGTTAATGATGCTGAAGTTAAAGTTACATCAGTTAACGTAGGTACCGGCGAGATAACAGGAATAAGTGTTACTGGTGTTGCCGCTGATGCAGAAGTAAGTTATCCAAATGTAACATATACTACTGGATCAATTGGTGGACTAACTGCAAACATACAGGTTGAAAGAATAGGTACTGTTTATTCAGTTACTATTACTGGAGGCGGTTCAGGTTACTCAGCAACAGATACATTAAACATTGTAGGTACAGAGCTAGGTGGAACATCTCCGGCTAATGATGCATCAATAACAATTCAAACAGTTGACGGAAGTGGTGGAATTTTAACAGCAACTATTGGTGGAGTAGCCATTAACACAGAAACATTTGAAAATCTTGCAAGTGGTCTTAATCAATTAGGATCAGCTGGTACATTTGATGTTACTTGTAATTATAATAATACCTATACAGTTGTTATAGGAACTACTGGTGGTACTAACTATGGAGTTGATCAACAAATTAAAATAGAAGGAACAGCATTACTTGGTAATGGTACAAGTCCGGCTAATGATGTTGTAATTACTGTAACTAGTATTGGCGCTCTAGGATTAATAACAGGTATTACTCATACTGGTACATCAGCAGATGCAACAACAAATTATATACTTGGTGATAGATTAGAAGTTCTTGGCTCAGTATTAGGTGGTATTGATACAACTAATGACGCTGGAATTAATGTTACAGGTGTAACAGCTGGAAAAATTACTGCAATTACTATTGATGGTACGGCACCTGACGCTTCAGAAACGTATGTTAATCCAGTATATACTACAAATACAGCTAGTGGACAAAATGCTTCATTTACTGTAACAAGATTAGACGTAGCGTATTCGGCTATAGTTACAGTTCCAGGAACAGGTTACTTGGTTGGAGAAACATTTGATATTGATGGTGCCAACTTAGGCGGGTCAACAACAACAAACGATTGTCAAATTACAGTTGCAACAGTTGGTGGATCAGGTGACATTTTAACTATTACAGTAACTGGTACAGCATTAGACCAAAAAACTTATTACGGAATAAGTCAAGCACTAAATCAAGCTCAAATGAAAATTGGTGCAGGTGCTACTTGGAATGTAATATTAAGTGGTGGCACTTTCACAACAACACTTGCTAATCCAGGAACAGATTATAATGCAACACAAGAAATTAAAATTTTAGGAACACAAGTAGGTGGTGGATCTCCGACTAATGATTTAACAATAACAATTAATAGTGTTAATGCAACAGGTGGAATTACTACTTTTAGTGATAGTGGTACAGCACCTGGCGGAACTGCTAGTTATACTGATATTGGTGGAACAAACTTACCTAACAACGGTACTGATGCTACATTTGATATTATACGAAGTACAGGAACATATAGTTCAATTGTTATAAACAACGACGGTGTTAACTATATCGATGGTAATAAAATTAAAATTTTAGGATCTGCATTAGGTGGTGTTGATAGTGTTAATGATCTTATTATTACTATTACTGGTGCTACAACAGATGGTAGTATTACTACTGTTACAGGATTAGGAACAGCAATTTCAGGAACAACTGTTCAAACATATTCATCACTTACTATATCAGAAAGTACAACCGCCGCTATTCCGACAAATAGTACAATTGCGTTTGCGGCATTGGCTACTGTTGAAGTTACATTTGAAACTGCACACGGACTAGTACCAGGTGATTCATTTATTATAACAATAGATAGTGATAGTGGAGCAAATAATCATACACTTTGTGAAGGACCTTTCTTTGCACAATCGGTGCCAACAAATGTAAAACTTAATTATCAATGTAGAGCACCAGGGGCAATTACTGATGTTGATGATATTGTAGGTAACATTTACCCAAGACCAGATTCGTTCTTTGTACATAGACCATATGATGGTGGTGTTATGTTAGGAACAGGTGGACCACAACATGGTGCACAGGCAATTAGACAGAGTAAAAAATATATTAGGTACCAGTCAGGTAAAGGTATTATGTATACAACGGGTGCCTTATTTGCACCAAGTTACGATTTGCTTGATGTAACAGCAGACGGACTTAATATTGGATCATTTATTACTGTTACTACAGATGACGTTGATCATGGATTACAAATTGGTGGACGTATTAGATTAATTGGAATTGAAACTCCAGGATATAATGGAGACTATACCGTTGCATCTATTGTTTCAGAACGTATGTTTAAAGTTGTTGCTGACTTTAAATTAGGTAGCTTAACTCCAACGTTAAGTGCAAGAGCTCAAGTTTCATTACTTACATGGCATGGAGCAACTGTACGTTCAGGTGCGTTTGATGATCAAAATGGTATTTTTATGGAATACGATGGTGAAAACTTTACTTGTGTACAACGTACTGCAACATTACAATTAGCAGGTGTGGTAAGCATAGCTGTTGATAGTAACGAATGTTCTGGTGTAGGAACAAGATTTAGAGACCAAATTAAAGCAGGTGATAGAGTTGTTATTAAAGGAATGACTCATGTTATTAATCAAATTACATCTAATACTTCAATGACTGTTACTCCTGACTTTCGCGGTGTAACTCCGGCGTCAGCTTGTAAAATATGTTTAGTTAGTGATAAGAAAACTAAACAAAATGAATTTAATAAAGATAGACTTGATGGTACAGGTAGTAGCGGATATATTATTGATGTGTCTAAGATGCAGATGATGGGAATCCAATACAGTTGGTACGGAGCAGGATTTATTGACTATATGTTACGTGGTGATGATGGTCAGTTTGTATTCTTCCATAGAATGAGAAACAGTAATATAAACACAGAAGCATTTATGCGTACTGGTAATATGCCAGTTAGATATGAAATTACTAATGAAGGACCATCAGGCAAACTTGCGGCAGATGTTGATGACAACCAAACAACTATTCCACTAACAGATGCAAAATACTTCCCAAGCAGTGGAGTAATATACCTTGACAGTGAAATGATTTCTTATACTGGTATTACTGGTGATACACTTACTGGCTGTACTAGAGCGGCACCGATGTCAAACTATGCATCAGGAGCCAATAGAACATATACAGCAGGAGTTGCCGCGTCACACACAGCAAAAACTGGTGTACCACTAATTAGTAATACTATATCACCGATTATATCACACTGGGGATCAGCGTTCTTAACAGACGGTGGGTTTGATAGTGATCGTGGTTACATTTTCTCATACGCATCAACTGGTAACGAAATTACTACAACAAGAAACACGGTGTTTATGCTTAGACTAGCACCAAGTGTATCTAACGCTATTGTTGGTGACTTAGGTGAACGTGAGCTACTTAACAGAGCCCAGTTGTTACTTGAAGGTATTGAGGTTACATCAGATACAAGCACAGGCGGTATTGTTATTGAGGGTGTGTTAAACCCACAAAACTATCCACTTGATCCAGGTAACGTTGGTTGGAGTGGACTATCAGGACTAGCGGCAGGTGGCCAACCTAGCTTTGCACAGGTGGCACCAGGTGGAGGTGTTACATGGAGTACAGGTCCTACACAGGTTATTAGAAACGGAACTACAACTTCACAATTGACAGCATCAGCTGATGCATTGTATGCCAATTATTGGGGCAGGAATTATTTATATTTCTCAGAAGCTCAATGGGAAGCAATGAACGGTGAAGTTGTTGTTGGTACAGAAGTTATTGCAACAGGTAGTCCGGGTTCAGGTACTTCAGACTTTCCATCAGGAACAACTATAACTCAAATTTACGACCAAGGAAGTAGATACTTTGTTAGATTCACAAACGGTGCATCAGGACAAATTACTGCTGGTGAATCAGTTACATTTGGTGTAGGTGGTGATTTAACTTATACTAACTATTTGTACTTTACAAAAGCAAGTTGGGAAACAACTCAAGCAGTTGCTGGTACAGAAGTAAGTGATGCGAAGTTTCCGGGAGGTACTGCGGTATCACACGTTGCCCCTCTAGCACAGTTTGGTGGAACAGAGTTTTATAAAGTAACATTTTCACAAACATCAATTGCAACTGTAACTGCTGGCGCAACTGTAGGGTTCTTATTTGGACAACCACCGTATGCACAGCCAGGCGAAACTGTATTTTCATTTATTGCAAACCCAGGTGAACTTGCTAACTTAGACTTATCAGGTTTGAAAGAATTAACAAATACTACACTAGGCGGGCGAGGAACTTATCCTAATGGTCCTGATGTATTAGCAATTAATGTTTATAAGACGTCGGGTGCGGCAGTTGACGCAAACTTAATTCTTAGATGGGGCGAAGCTCAAGCCTAAAAGTTAAAAGCAATCGTTGAACGTATTACACCTTTTTGACTAGGTAATACTGTATGCTTTAAGTATGAAGGAAACATTAACATTCTTCCTTTAACAGGTTGGTATACACTTCCTTGCCAAGACCATATAGCATTAATATCATAATCTTGTGCATATTCAGTAAATGGATTAGGAGTTTTAAACATTAAACCTCCGGCGTGTTCGTTTGCTCTAACCCAGTATATTCCAGAAATACGTCCTATACCATGTTCATGTTCATCGTGATGATCGTTTTCAATATAATCTTGCACCCAATATTCAAATTCATCTAAATTATTTTTTATTTGTCTATTGATTGCTTTGTAATTACATCCTTCTTGGTATCTTTCTTTACACTCACGTATGTCACTCCATAACTCAGGAAGTTCTTTACGTAAATCTTTTATTGTTTTTTCGGGTTCAAAATAATCTGTTGAGTGTGGGGCAGGACCTTCGCGAGAAGGCATCTTATCTAAATTTTTAACTACAAGTTCTTCTACTTTATCAGCTACATCGGGTGACACATCGTGAACTAGTAACCCTATTGGAAACAAAGGTTCTATATGCATTAAGTTACCTTTGCAGTAGTCTGAGAAGTAGTATCACTAATTGTGGGATTAGTACCAGTATCTTTTTCGATAGTTTGACTATCTCCAGGTATAACACGATAATTATCTTCAACTGAATCAGCTGTACTAACTTCAGTTATACTACCTGGTTCTATGCATACTACTTGATGCGGTTGTAAAGGTGGGTTATGCCAAGTGCTTCCTGCTACTAAATCTTTTTGCAAAAGCTGGGCAGTTGTAGTATCAATCCAAAGTACTTTAAATTGACCATCATTAACAAACCAACTTTCTTCTTTTTCTTTATGAAAATGCATAGAAAATTTTGCTTCACGCTTTTCAAAAACTAAAATTTTCCCGCAATACTTCTCAGTAGAAGCCCAAATTAATTCATAACCCCAACCTTTATCTATTTTACCTTTTAATTGCGTCATAAAATAAAATCCTCTACTTTTCTAAAATTGTGTTCACCTATAGTATTACTTAACTTTTCTATGTTTGCTTTAGTATAATATTGGTATTGGTTTTTTAAATTATCAGGTATTGGAATTTCTACAACTTCAACGCCCCACTTTTTAGCCATTAAATCTGCTATATACCTGAATGATGTTGCTTTTCCTGTACCAATATTCCAAATATCTGTTGCATCAACTGTTAAAAACTTTTCCAAAATTTCACATACATCACCAACATGAATAAAATCTCTATAAATGTCATCACTACCTTTAAATATTTTTATCTTTCCAGTAGCTATAGCTTCATTTTTAAACTTATGAAATACACTCATTTGGTCGCCTTTATGATCTTCACCAGGCCCATATACATTAAAAAATCTAAAGCCTTGAACATTAACTTGATATTCACTCACTGATAAAACAAATCTATCAAATAAGTATTTGCTCCATGCATATGGCGACTGTGGATCTACAGGTGAATTTTCTTTAAACTCTTTATTATTACCATACAGACTGGCACTAGATGCATACATAAATGTTACACCAGAGATATCACATAATTCTAACATTTTAATACTAAATTCGTAATTTTGTTTTAATATTTTATCAACATCTTTTTCTGTTGTATCACTAATTGCTCCTAAATGAATTACTCTATCATGTTCTTTTGGATCTGGAAAACGACCGTCAATATATTCATAGCCCTTTACTATATGTCCTTTATGTGTAAAATAAGAGGATAAATTTTTACCTATAAACCCGTTACTTCCTGTAATTAAAATTCTCATATATTATTCGATTCTATTTTAATCCAAGACATACCACCTTGTCCTGTATTATTTTTATCTTGTTTTCTTATGTTTATTAAAGAAAAATTATGCTCTTCAATAAACTTTTTATGCATTGATAAAAAGTTAGGTATCTTATTTTCGTTTAACTTATTAACTAAAAGTTTTGTGTAATAAAACCCTTCAGGAAAGTTACTTAATCCATCTATAAAAATAGACGAATAGTCATTTATACTATAAAACGCCCATACCATTAATTTTTCAATAGTAGTAACCTCTCTATCAAAATCAGCAAATACACAATCAACATTACTAATTGGTTTAAATTCTATTTCTTTGTTTAATAAAGTAAAATGATTTTGTATTTCTATTTTTTCAACCATAGAATTAATAAACTCTGAATAAGTCTCACCAATTTGAGATACATATTCCATACCATTGTCAATGGTTATACATTTACCATATCCATTCTCTTTCATTGCAGAAGCAACTGCAAACGCAGTACAACCTAGTCCAGTACCGAACTCTACAAAAGTGTTATAATGTTTCATTTTAGTCAATGCATAAAAAAATAGTGAACTATCTTTAGTATTATATGCATCTCCAAAACGTTCTAAGTGAAT
>Ga0315333_10000012_pt1 | contig 45699 bp, 47 predicted proteins | sample M120034915metaG_FD_204521 | JGI IMG/M metagenome (GOLD analysis project Ga0315333, IMG submission 204521) | Ammonia-oxidizing marine archaeal communities from Monterey Bay, California, United States - M1 200m 34915 | ecosystem: Environmental > Aquatic > Marine > Intertidal zone | place: USA...
TTTTGTGTCAAATCAAGTGACTTTGTTAGATATGTCTTGCTTGCTATTGCATACTCTTTTTCTGATTTGTCATTGAAATAATCCACTAGTCCTTCAGTGTCATCAACATTTATAGATGATTCATCTGATTCAACTTGTTTTATTTGTGACTCCAATTCCGATTCATATTTTTTTGTTTCCGTGATAAGTTTGCCTGCATCCTGTACATAATATGCACCGCCTCTTACCTGACCATCATAACTTTGTAGCACACCACCTATATGTGATTCGCCATGTATTGTGTCTGTACCAAATGTTTCCTGACTTATTGTCTTTTGCCAGTCATGATCTCCAACCTCTTTTTTTAACACTGTTGCCTTTTCATCAAGCTTGCCTTTTACTGTTTCAAGGTCTGGTATCAATAAATTGGTTCTATCCTTTTGTTCAACTGTATCTGTATCGGTTCCTATTCTTTCTATTATCTGTTCCTGATTTGAACGTCTTGAACTTATCTCACCAAGGACGTCTTGTTTATATTCTTCATATGATTTGAAATCATCGTCAGAAATCGTATAATAATTATGGTCCGCTATTTCAGGATCAGTACTAAAGTATTTACCGAACTGTGATTTATTATCCTTTGACTTTCTCATTACTTTATTATATATCCAATCCATTGTATCACCCTTGTTCATTGTGTCTTTTCTATTGACTGTTTTATATGTATGTTCTGGTACTTGATAATGTACCCACCACCAAGAAACATTTTTTTGTCTTTTTCTCCTTTTTGTTACCATTTTAGTGGAAGCAATAACCGACATTGTTTTGTTAGGATCAACCCTTGCATGTTCTGGATCTATTGTCTTTGCCCATTCAACCAATGATGACTTTTCATTATAATCATTTATTATTCCTAATGCCTGTTTCTTGTAATCAACCATTCGTACCCTGTTACCATAACCAAATTTATTCCATGTTGCTTTCATTCTACTCCTTCCTAATTTATCTTGTATGGCATGTGCCGTGGCAACATAAGGATCCCTTTTAAAAGCCTCAGCTTGATTTCTTATTCTTCTTGATCTTCTTGCACCCTTTGCTGTTGTTATTCCACTTCCAGCAACTGCATAATGACCGCCAACGGCATTTGGGTGTGATGTTGAAGCACCCTGTGAACTTCCATCTGTATTTATTTGATCTTTCCAGTCAGATTTTTTGTCTTCGTCTGGTGGAGGTGGACTATCTCTTGAACCTACGGTTCTTGTATAATAATTTGTGTTATCTACATTAACATAAGATGGCAGAAATATATCTTTTTCTTCTAATTTTTTTAATGCCTCTTTTGCTTTGTGTGCTCTTGTTTTTTTAGTACTATAGCCTGCTTCTAACTGTTCTTTGGTTGTCATATAATCTATGTTTGCATAGTTTGTTCCTTGTACTGTTTCTACCCAGCCATATTTATCTGGTGCTTTGACTTGTTCAGCCATTCCATACAGCGTGTCCATGCCAGTATATCCATGTTTATTTTCCTTAAACAATGTATCTTCCATTATATATGCATCGCCAATCTGTATGCCTTTATTTGACGGTCCTATATTTAACTGACCCATGTTAATAACTGGTGCTTGTTTGCTTTTTATATTGTAATTTTTATTATCTTTGTTGGCTATTGTGAATGACATGCCTGTATTTTTCCATACTTTTTTAGGACCTGTGTCGCCACCTACCCAGTTACCCTGTACTTCAAATTTTGGCAGACCTGATTTTTTAGTCCATTTTGGCTTTCTTTGCATTGGAGGCATAAAAAAATCATTATTAGAAATATCGAATATACCCATGAATATGAGTAATACTGACTCGTATTTAAAATTAAAAATTCAGTTTAGAGAGGTCTTATTTATACTTTTTTGCCGTCTCTTCACTGGCGAATTTGTAGACTAGGCCTGATTTAGCTTTACCGATTAGTTGGAATCTGCCATTTACCTTTTTGACCTTGATGTCTTTTGCATCCACTTTCACTTTTTTACGAGTGCGGACGTCATAGAATGTTTCTGTTCCCATGTCTAGGTTCAGATTAACCGTGTATATAAACTTTTAATTTATCCTCTGACCGTGGTTATGTGGTCTAAAATGATCTCCATAATCTCTTTTTTGTTGGGATGTTCAACCCATAATGTAAGATCTTTCAGCGGTATGTGATAACGTCTGCCCTTAAACTCGGTCTCAACCCATACTGTTTCTCTATACGGTATGATTCTGTACTCGTCCATGACCTTTTCATGTAGGAGTACTGCATGTTCTAGAACTTGTTTTGTGTGTCTGTGATGTACCTTGTGCTGTACCCTCTTGCGACAGCATATGCAAAATGTCTTGTTTGTAAATACCCATGCACCACATGTTTCACACCATCCTTTTACGTATGGAGTTCCTTCGGTTCTTGTTCTTTCTGAGATGTGAGCGTGTTTGCAATAACCGTTTGATTCTATCGGTCTGCTTTGTTCTGTGTTACTATCCAAATGGTCCGCCACCGCCACCGTCTCCACCTCCGAATCCACCACCCTTCTTTGCCATCTTGGCTTCTGTAGTGTGCTTGATTCTTGTTTCTGTGAGTACGTTCAGCATTCTTCCGTCTATAGAAGTTGTTGCAATTAATGTGTTACGATGTAATTTGTGGAATTTCTCCAAAGTTCTACGTCTGACGTCATTGACAACATCAAATAAAATTGTAAAATGCTCTAACTGATAAACAACATGCGGAAGTGACTTGTTTCCAAACAATGTTCTGTAAAGAAAATCATCATGATCCCTTGCCTCACTGATAAGTTGAATTGTTCTATCTGGACTAACAGGTCTGCCACTTTGTTCATCGTAGGACATGATCTATTTCAAAAACACTGCTATATAAAATTAATATTATTGCGGACCTGACAGTACACGTGCCACAATCATCTGATAGAATGCTATTCCGAATGATATCACAAGCAATATTACGCCTACAATTCTTGCCATCTCAAACTCAGGCGTAGGACTTGCTCCCTGTGTCTCAAGATATGAAAGATAGCTTGCAACCATTGCAATTCCTACTATTCCTACCAGTTGTGGAGACTCTGTTCTTAGCCAAAGTAGACCTACAACCATTGCCCAGAATATAACTAGGGCAAGACCGCCAAAGACTGCATCAAACGGCTTGAGCATTGTTCCCAAAGGATCAGATGTAAACTTGCATGATCCCTGTTCCCAACAATAACATTCCCTGCCCATCTTGTCTGCACATTCTGAATCGCTTATCATTGATCCTTCCAAGTGGTCGGCAAATGCTGTATTAATAAAAGGTAAGACTGATAAAATCATTAAAGTTAAAAGTATGTTTTTCATGTTTTTTATGATTATACCATCCATTTAAAATTTATTTATGGAAGTGATTGACCTGGCATTGGCTGTATCTTTGGAATTATGCTTACTGGTTCCACTCCTTCACGCACATTGATAGTGATTGTAAAGTTTACAGTGCCTACGTTACCTGCAACATCTGTTGCTGAACACTGGATGTCATGTGTTCCTATCTCGAACACTGCGTTTCTGCCAGGCACACACTCTGCAATCAGTCCCTCGTCAACGTTGTCAGTTACAAGTACAGACAGTTTTGGCTTCATGCCGTTAGTATTGTCTGCTTCATATATTAATATTTCTGGTGCTGTCAATTCTGGTGCAACAGTGTCAATGACAGGTATTATTTCATCTGGTGTCACTGCTGGCTCTATCTCTACACCGAGATATGTCTGGACCTTGGATTCAACCTCTTTGTTGTCACCCTGTGACACGCCAAGGAATGTCTCCTCCTCAAACTGAGGTGCTGTTCCGCCTGCATCAAGATAGTCCTGATACTCGTCAATGCTTAAGCCTGCAACATACCTTCTGTCTTTTTCATCCCTCAGACCATTATCTATCTCCCACTGCTCGTACTCCTCTGGAGTCATGACAAACACGTCTGGTTTTCCAGACACCCTGTCAGCGACTGCATCAATTACTGGCGGTGCATTGGACATCACTACTGCAATGCCCATTACCCCACCGAATATTAACATGATTGGGATTGCTTTCTTTAGAGGATCTGACAGTTGTTTAGCTACTGCTTCCTTTGTCAGATGAAGTTCCTTCATCGTCGTGTAACATACGCTCGGAGAATCCGCTTGAAATTGAACTAATTTTTTTTCCGAAGAGATTGAAACGCTTCTTGGAATTGGTTGTTTTTTTTTGAGGTGTTCCTTTGTATTCTTGCCATTGGCAGGTATCGGTTTGATGAAACTGTCTATCTTGTCCCATCTTTTTTTCTTGATCATTGTCTTCATAACTTTATATGGTTCTTTTTTCATTGGCGGTCTTATCTCGTCACGTTCGTTTGAAACTATAAAGAAACATAGCATCTGTTTTTTTAGAAAATATACGTTGTCCTTGTCTATCTCGAATACACCGTACTGTGTGTATGCCTTGGCATCATTGACATACATAGGCACAATGTCGATTCTCTGGTATGCTATCTGTACGAATGCAAATCCTGTCCTGTTCATTCCCATTCCGATAAGATGCGGACTGTATTTTGGTATTGGTTTTGACTGGGTATGCACGTTGATCATCATGTCTGTCTTGGAAGTTTCATCGTCAGTTGCGTGATCCTGTAAGAATCTTTTTGTTGCTGGTGTCATGTCCTTTGATATGTCTTTTGGTATGTTCAGTTTTTCAACATCAATGCTTGGATCATTGCCAACTGTTGACATAAATCTTTCCTTGTTGAACAGTTCAGATTCTCCAACGTCCTTCATTACCTCGTCTATCTCGCTTATTGATGAAAGGCTTAGAGGTTTGGAATTTGAAAAGTTATAAAAATATACGCCTGTCTTCTTGTAACGGTACTCGTACTCGTCATCAAGTTCATAGGTCTGGCCGTCCTTTGTTGTAAAATACTTTGAATTGTACTTGTTTATTTTTACAAAACTGACGTTACGGTCACCCATTTTGATTATAGCAATGGGTTTTTTTGACAGCTTCATTTCAAATAAAGGAACAACCATACGATAAATTTCAGTAAACGGGGGTATATAAAATTAAAATATTTTCTAAGACCAGCGTTTGCCCAGGAATATACCAAGTATTGCTGCAATTATAAGCAGTGACCATGTTGCTGCATTCATCATATCGTTTCCAAAGTCAAGGTATCCTAGGAATGCCATGATTCCGAGTGTTACAACTATGAAGATGACTCCCATTGGTGCACTTCTTCCTGTGAATATGCCTGCCAATGCTATGACAAATATGAATACCATATTGACTCCAAATAGATTGCCCATTGGTTCTATACCGAGTTGTCTTGTTGATTCTGGAGACTTGAATGACTTGAAGGTTTTCTCTGATGGAACTCCCTTTGGTACGTCATTCTGTATGCCTGCTGTGTTTGGATCAGTATCTTCATTCTCACACATTATATCGTTTGGATCACAAATTACAGTAATTGTCTGGTCTGCATTAACTGTATATTCAAACTGTGGATTGACTATGATTGATCCGTAGTAGTCAGTTTCAGGATCAACATCCATTGTCTCGGTTATTGCCGAACTGGTTGCTGTAAATGCCTTTACAATTGCTGGCTCATTTAGGTTCTGTGGTTGGTAAGATATAATCACATCTGCACCTACTGGCTGAACTGTAAACTCTAGTACTGATTCACTGTATGAAATGTCACATACAAATGCTGCATTGGACAATGGGTTTGTTGGTGCTGCCCAAGTACCGCCTGCTGCATTACATGCTGCTGCATCATTGTATACAGTTCGGTCCTCACTGAATGATATGTCTCCAGTGAACGGTGCCGATGGTGTCAATGTCTCGGCATTGCTTTGAATTACATATCCTGTGTCAAGTACAAGTGTCATTACAAATGAACTTGTCTGTGTCGGATAGTCAATCATTGATGGAACTGTTGCACCGTTTGTTAGAGGTATGTTGAGTGATTTTAGATCTACCCTTACGTTATCCCTGTAAAGTGCCTGCTGTACAATGGTTGCACTTGATGCTCCAGACGTAGATACAGCAGGTGTTACAGACACACTGTTACCTCCTGTCGGTGTTCCAGTGATTGTTAAAGTTACAAGTATTGGATTGACTGTTGCAGTATTACTTGGAACACCTTCGCCAACTGCTGTGATTGCTGACACGCGGTATACGTAACTGGAGCCTGCACTAAGTCCTGTGTTTGTATATACAAGTCCTGAGTTGCCAGTGTCAATTACCAAGTCTGTCCAACCGTTTCCGTCAATGTTGGTTTCAATATGATAACCGATTATGGCATATCCAGATGTGCTGGATGGTGCAACCCAGTTGAGTACTGCAGCGTTGTTGTTTGCTCCAGTCAAGGCAGCAGTCAAACTTCCAGGTGCAGTTGGCAGTGTTGGCGTTAGATAACTTACAGTATTGCTGTTTCCACTTACGCCTGCTGCTGTGACTGAGTTGACTCTCCAGTAATACTGCTGTCCTAATGTTAGATTATTGTCATCGATTGTTGTTGTGGTTGATGGAAGATATGATATCCAGTTTGAGTTGTCTTCACTTCTTTGCAAGGTGTAAGTTACTGAAGGTGCTCCGCCAAAGTCAGTTGGTGTAATCCATGTAAATCTTGCAGTTGTCGGTGTTGGGTTTGTAATTGTTAGACCAGTTGGTGTTCCTGGCAATGACCATGTTGTTGCTGTGGCTGAGGCACTCTGTACACTTTCGCCTGCTGCGTTGGTTACTGTTACTTTGTAGTATACAGTCTGTCCCAATGATAGACCTGTGTCTTGGTATGTTGTTGCACTGATGCCAGACTGTAATAGTGTAAATGTAACGTCATTTGCAGAACTGTAGACTGAGTATGTTGTGGAGCCTGAAACTGCTGGCCAAGTTAGGTCAATTGTTGTTCCGCTGCTTGCAGTTGCTGTTAAGACTGGTGGGTTTGCAAATGTTGTGATTGCCTGTGCTGGGGATGTGACAGAACCGTATGGGTTTATTGCAACAATTCTGTACTGGTATTCTGTGTTTGTTTGAAGATTGTTATGTGTATTGGTCAAGCCACCAGTTGTTGTTAATGTTAGCCATTGTCCGTTACCAACACCATTAACAAGGTTTAGAATTTCAACCCTGTATGAGGTTATACTGGAACCGTGATCATAAGGTGCAGACCAGTTGACAGTTGCACTTGTTGTGGTTGAGGAGGTTGTTATGGTTGTGAAAGGATCAGGTGCACCGAATGTATGGGCAGATGCAACTGGACCAAGTGCTCCAAGACCAAGTGCGTTAATTCCAGTGACTTTGAAATAGTAATCAGTTGAATCGGTTAGACCAGTCACGGTATATGACACTGCCGTACTTTGTGTGTTAAGAGTAACGTCAGTGAATGCAACACCGTCAAGTGACTGTTCAACCTTGTAACCAGTCACGGCATAACCGTTTGCTGTTGCTGGTGTCCATGTTAACTGTACACTTGTGTCGGACTGTGTAATTGCTGTTAATGAACCAAGTGCTCCTGGAGTGTCACCTGCTATGATGGAGACAGCAGAACTGAATACAGAATTGCCAACTTGGTTTACTGCCGTTACCTTGTAATAGTATGTTGAGCCATTTGTCAAGCCAGTGTCCTGATATGTGATTGCATTGACTGATGTTAGCGGACTCCAGTTTGTACCGTCAGTTGATTTCTCAACTGCATATGTAGTGATTGCAAATCCGTTGTCTGATGGAACAGTCCAGTCAAGTTGAATTGTACTGTTTGGCAGTGCTGTTAGTGTAAGTACTGGAGATCCTGGAACGTCCCCAGCATTGGATGCAACTATTGAGGATACTGCACCAGTTCCTACAACATTGATTGCAGATACACGGTACTCATATACAGTGTTTGCTGATAGATTTATGTCAGCATAAGTTGTTGCTGTAGATGCAGTGTCAGGAACAATGGTGACCCAGCCTGCACCAGCAATGTTTCTTTCGATTGTGTAACCGCTGACTGCATATCCGTTACCGTTTGGTGTTGTCCATGAAAGGTCAATGGTGTAGTTGATGGTTGGCGTTGCAGTAAGCCCTGTAACCTGTGACGGAACATCAGATGCTATTGCACTTGCCTCTGTTCCTGGGCTGCTGACTCCGTATATGTTATAAGCTGAAACTCTGTAATGATATTCCTGTGTTGTTGTAAGACCAGTGTCTGAATATGTTATGTTTAGGTTACCAGTGTTTGCAACAAGTGGTCCCCATGTTACTCCGCCATCTGTTGATCTCTCAATCTTGTATTCAGTTACTGGGGATCCGTTGACGTTTGTAGGAGCAACCCAGTCAAGTTGTATCTGTGAGCCAGGAAGTGCTGTTGCTGTAAGGCCAGTTGGCACATCAGGTGCACCGAATGTTGTTGCAGTTGCAACTGGACTTGGCACACTTGTTCCTGTTGCCTGTGGAAGCATCTGATTGACTGTTGATACCCTGAACTGATAGTCAGTTAAAGGTGTTAGATTTATTGCACTGTATGCAAGATTCTGGTTTGTTGTGGTTGTCACTGTAGTCCAAGTACTGCCAGCATCAATACTTTGTTCAATCAGGAATCCTGTATGTGCTGTTCCTGTTGGATTGTTCCAGACCAAATCAATCTGTGTATCTGACTGTACTGTAGTAGTAACTGCTGCTGGAGGTGTTGGTGTTGTGAACGACATCTCAGCATTTCCAGCAAGACTCGTACCGAATGAGTTCTGTGTGTATACTCTGTAATGGTATTCTGTATTATCATTTGTGTTTAGTGTGTCTTGGTAAGTTGTATTTGTTGTTGTTGCATGTGGCTGCCATACCAAACCGTCAAAGCTTCTTTCTATTGTGTAGTCTACAAATGCAAATCCGTTAAGACTTGGCTGTGACCAGGTCAGATCTATCTGGCTTGTTGAAATGGTTGTAAGTGAAAGTGTTGTAATTGGATTTGGAACACCAAATGTCTGTCCGTTGGCAGAGTTGGATGGTGCACTGGTTCCCAGTCCGTTGATTGCTGACACCTTGTAGTAGTATGCAGTTGATGTTGTAAGTCCTGTATCTTGATAAACATTGCTTTGGAAGTTAGGATCTATTATAGTGAAAGTTATATTGTCAGTACTGCGTTCAACCTTGTATCCTGTTAGGGTATAACCGTTGTCGTTTGGCACACCCCAAGCGAATGTCAACTCAGTTGCAGATATTGGAGTTACAGAAAGACCTGTTGGTATTGCTGGAACATCGCCTGCCTTACCAGATACACCAGCAGTATATGCTGATGTACCTAGCGTGTTCGTTGCGGAGATTTTGTACTGATAAGTCTGACCGTTAACTAGACTGGTTTGAGTTAAAGTTAATGCAGTTAGTCCAGTGTGAGTTGTCTCGTCCCATGTTGCACCACCGTCAGTGCTTACTGCTGCTGTGTAAGTTACAGCATAGCCGTTTGGTGAACTTGCACCCCATGCAACGTCAATCTGACTTGGTACCACTGGTGTTACTGTTAGACCAGTTGGAACTCCTGGAATGTCGCCTGCTGTAGTACTTGGCTGGTTGGATATTGGTGAAGTGCCTAGGCTGTTGGTTGCATAAACTGAATAGGTATAGGTTGAGCCAGAGTTAAGACTTTGGTGTAGGAATGTTGTCTGTGCCTGTGGCACTGTTCCTACACTGACAGCAGTTGCACCGTTCTCTGATGCAAATATTTCATACTGTGTCAAGGCATAAAAGTTCTCGTTTGCTGGTGTCCAGTTAAGATTGATTTCATAGTTGACCAACGCATCTGCCGTTACGTTTGTAACTGCACTTGGTGCATCTCCAGTAAGACCAGAGCCTACGTTGCTAGGTGCTGCTGGGCCCTGTGAGTTTAGTGCAAGCACTCTGTAAAAGTATGTGTCGCCCAAGGTCAAGGCTCCTGTATTGTCAGTCCAAGTTAGAACGTTGCCGACCTGTTGTACAGTTGTCCAGGTTCCAGCATTGCCAGATGGCGAACGTTCGACTTCATAACCGCTTACTGTAAAGCCACCGTTGTTTGCTGGTGCTACCCAGTCAATTATGTGTTGTGCACCTGCCTGTGGTGTAACAGTAAGACCAGTTGCTGGGTCAGGAACCGTTCCTATTAAAGTGGTTGCTGGTGCTGACTGAGGAGAGTCGCCTGCCTCATTGACTGTTACAATCTTGTATCCGTATGTGTTGCCCTGTGTTACTACCGTGTCAGTGTATGTTGTTCCAGTTCCTGATGGCTGTGCTAGCAGGGTGTATGTTCCACCGTTGGTATTCTTGTAAATCTTGTAAGCCAAAGTAGAACCGCCACCAAGGTCAGTACTTGCATTCCATGAAACGTTTGCCTGTGTTACTCCGTTGGTTGCTGTAACACCTGCTGGTGCGTTGGCTGGATTGACTGTCTGTGCTGAATCAACGTTTGATGCAGTGGTTGAGATGCCCTCAGATGTTACGGAATAGACTTTGTAATAATATTCATTTCCAGCGACAACTGTTCCGTCATTGAAACTTGTTGAACTTGTAGTTACAGGGGATTCGGTTTCTCCTCGTCTGTCAATCTTTGCAATTTCAGATGCTGTTAGGACATCAGAGTTGATGAAATATTCATCTATCATTCCATCAATATTTGTTGTGTGATAGTTTGTTATTGGTGTTACAACATTTGCTGTTAGGGAAATATCCCAAGTACGCATTACATGGTCATTAGGAACCTGTGTAACTCTCATGGCAGAAACAGTATCAGATATAGTGTACAATTTTTCTACTTTGGTGTTTTGATTATTTGGTGGGTTAAAAGTGTCAACTGTTGTCCAACTTCCAGTTCCATCATCATATTCTAATTTTAATTGTGAGGAAGTTCCATGCCATCCCTGTCCAGATACTAAAAATCTCAATTCAGTTGCATCATAGGTTTGGTCAAAGGTAAACGTAGAATACTCGTTTGCATATCCGTCAGAATCAAAATATCCATAAGTGTTATCATCTGAATCCATAGCATTTGCACAACTACCAGACGGTGGCGAGGAAACTGAACATGATGTAGGGTGTACTGTTTGTGAAGAAGTGGAACTGCCACTTAAAACACCCAAACTTGTACTGTCAGTTGCAGTAGCTTCACTCACACCGTTCTGATATATTTCCCAGTCGTTGCCATCCCTAGTGAAAGTGTAATGCTGTGGACTTGAAGTGTTGTCGTCTAATCCTGTGGCTGAGATGATTGTGTTAGTTGTTTGTATTAGTTGATTATCAGCTTCCCCACTTGCTGTATGACCTTGTGCATTAATACCGACTGTGATATAATAATCGCCACTAGCACCACTTGTTGTTTTGACTAAACTATTATTTTTATAATATTTCACATTACCACTATTATCTAATTCAATTTTCCAAATATCATTACTACTTGTCCATACTGCAATATTATTCCCTGTCAATGCACCATTTTCATAAACATTATTTGTTGAAGTTGTTACATGGAATGAATAATCAGCATTTTGATATGTGTTTGATGGGTTGGTGTTAATACCAGTAGAATCAATACCTACTGAAACACAGCAATATGACCCCAATGAGGGTACATTAAATTCTACATAATCCCCTGCTGAAATTTTTTCAACTGAATGAATCCAACTATTCCAACTACCTGAGCTAGTTTTAGTTAAAATGTTTCCATTAATAGATATTCCAACTGCACTTGATGAATCCCAAACAATGTCACCAAAGGAATAACTTGTACTAACTTCATCAACACTTGCACTGGTCGTTCCGACATTGAAGGTTACGTCATTGAGTCCGAGAAGTTTGGTGTTTAGTTCAGATGGTATAGATGTTACACCGTCATAGAACAATACATTGTCAATACTTCCAGTAAGTTCACCATTTGGTGTAGATGTTGCCACTGAATGATTTCTAACTACAAAATATCTCAAGTCAGAAATATCTGTAACATCAAGTGTTTTTGTTGCCTGAACATTTGTTCTTGCAGGGTCACTATACCATGTAATGTCCATACTGTTTCCATCTCTCACATATCTCATGTACCATGTATCACCTTCTGCCAAATCAAACACATCACCATCTGCATCAGGAATAGAAGCATTATCAATTGCTATTGCTTTTTGACCGTCATTTTCTTGGGATATTTGAGTGTACATACCGACATAGTCCTGTGCATTTTGATCTTCATTTGTTCCATCATTGTCAAGACTTGATAATCCTATGTAGATGTAAGTAGCCCAACCACTACTTCGGAAATCAATATTTGTTATACTGTAATCAAAATCTAATATAAACGCAGTATCAGAAACACTTGTTAAATCATATTGTGTACCAATATCATTAGATTGGTCGTCACCTATTACTTCAAAGTCAAGCACTCCACTTGTCGTATCAACTGATATTGGGGAACCACTACCCCAATCTGTCCAGTTATCAGTTGAGAAATCATCTTCAAATGTTTGTGGATAATCAAGTTTTACCCATGAACCAATCGAGAAATCATCAGTACCATAAGGCAGGTTTGAATCGGTATAACTTAGGTCAGGGTTTTGAACACCTGTATCAATGACACCAGTTGTTGATGTTGGGTCAGGTGAAGTTATTACATAAGTTCCACTGGATTGTGGGTCAGGGTCAAACTTCATGTAAAGTTTGTATGCAGTTCTGTCAATCCAACTACTACCATCATATCGTGAAGCTTCAAATCCAGTTTGGATTCCACCACCTGTATTATCATAAGCCAAGAAAACTGCACCGTTATAGTTGACAGAATCTCTTGTTTCAACTAACACTCTGTCACCGTCATTCAATGTTGTAGGGTGGTTAAGTTGTAGTGTTGTTATTACGTTATGTGTTGAACCTAATGCACTTGCTTGTTGCCAGTCAGTATATGCTTCAATATTATCACTACTATCTCTTACAGTGTATCTATATTCACCAGTACCACCAGTACCTTGATTTGTAAGATAAGCTCCTATCTCTGCAATATCTGTTCCGTCATAAGTTGAACCTGATATTTTCATACCCTCTTTGCTACCTGAACATGATGAATCGTTACAAATTGGTACTGCACCTTGCCAACCAGTTGACCACTGTGAATAGATGAATAATGTTGAATAAGCGATAGGGTCACTTTGTGAATTGTTTATGTCTATGCTGTTAGTTGATTTATCTGGAAGTGCAGTTACATCATCAGCAGAAGTTACACCATTGTAAATTTCAATATCATCTAAAGACATACTCCAGGTACCACCTTGACTGTCATTGTTTGTCAAACCAAACATCAAGTATGATAATCCAGTAACGCCTGTCATTTGTGAGTTAGAGTTTGACCAAGTTCCAGAACCCCACACATTCTTATCCCCACCTGAAAGTGTTCCAGTTGATACAACATTAGAATATCCAGAATCAGAATATTCTGTAACGGTCATAGAGTTTGAATCATTTCTAATTATCTCAAAGTAACCTGTATATCCTTGAGCTCCTACATTGGCAGGGTTTACAGCAGTTGCACCGTTATGTGCTGTAGTTGCATACTGTGAATTAGAACCGTCATTGGCAAAGTGATAAATGCCGTCATAATTTGAACCCCCTGTACCCATGTTTAAATAAATTCCCATAGAGTCGCCACCAAGTACTCCATCATCATCTAAGAAAATCTTGATGTTTGCGTTAGCTCCACTGCTTGTCCAAGAGTATATGTTTGCAACAAATCTCAAAACAAATTGTTCATCATCTAATGTTAATCCTAAATCATCTTTACAATGAGGTGCCGTCCAACTGCCACTTGCCATGCTAAATTCAGCACGGTTATCAGTAGTCAAGTCAATAGTACAAGTAGGAGTTCCACTTCCAGAAGTTGTCCAGCCTTTGTCAGTTGAGAAATCATCTTCGTATGTTAAAGTGCTTTGACTTTCAAATCCATGCAACAAAAACTCGTTATCAGTAAAGTCAATTTCCTCGCCTGTGCTACCCGATTCATTTACTGATCCGTCAGGCAAGTCAGTCTGTAACAACACATAGTCGTTTGGATTTGGGAGTATAGACCAAGCATCAACACCTCTTGTTGAAACGTTGTTGACTTCGGTTGCAGTGAGTGCATCAGAGTTTATGAAATATTCGTCTATCATTCCGTCAATGTTTGTTGTGTGATATGATGTTGAACTGATACCACCTTGATTAGTTAAAGTTCCAGTTGAATCCATTGTGTAATGTACTAATGGTGTTGATGGAAGTGTTGTTGTACCACTACCTGAATTGTATATATCAGATATTTCACTATTGGTTATCTCTCTATCATAAATTACAAATTGGTCTATCTGACCACTATACCACTGACCGTTTGAAGTTCCAGCACTTCCCAATATCGGAACTGTTGAAGAAGCACCTGTTGAGAAATTTGCACTTGAACTATCTAAAGTTCCTATAAGTGTGCCATCTTCCCATAATTTTACTGAGTTGTTAGCATGATTTCCAGTAACAACAATATTGTGCCAATTACCATCAGTTGAGAATCCTGAAACAGTTGACATTAACCTAGTTCCAGAACCACCATTTGCAAAGTGAACATATATGTCGCCATTACTGTTTTGTGACCTTAGCCCAAGTCCTGTGTATGCACTTGCCAATTCATCAGCACTTGAAAATATCATTCCAAGTGAATCCCAGCTTGGGTTCTTTGACCAAAATGATATGGTAAACTCATGTCCGTCGCCATGTATAAAGTTGTAATCAGAAGTTGTGCCACCAAGAGAAATATTATCATTACTTCCATCTAATGATAATGCTTGTGAAAGTTTTCCAGTAGTTGAAGTTGCACCGTTGTTAGTTCCATCTTTAGATGAATCCAAAGTGAAACTGGATATGCTTCCAAGACTTGTACTGTCAGTTGCAGTTGCCTGACTCACACCGTTTTGGTATATAGCCCAGTTGTTACCGTCTCTTGTAAAGACATAGTTCTTTGCTTCACTGGTGTTGTCTGCAAGTCCTGTGGCTGAGATGATGTTGTTAGTTGTTTGTGTTATAGCAGTTGAAGTATGTGCCACGTTAGTGAGTGTCTGAGCCCAATGGTGAGAAACATGATAAACATAATCACCACTTGCAATATCAGGGAAAGTACATATCAAGTTACCATTTTTGTATGCAGTTACTTCACCTTGATTGTCCATCTTTAGTTTGAAAGTGTCGCTTGCACCATTATGGCTATTGTTTGAACAAGCAGAATTGCCTGCTGTACCTGAATTAAAAGTTCGAGTTCCTGATGTGTCATGAATGTAAAAATACACATTATATGTATGTGAAAGGTCAACTTGATAATCCCCTACCTGATGTCCATTGGCTGGTGACGAACCAGCAAGCACTGGTGGTTCGCCTGCTTTATTAAATGACATTTTATGGGTGTAGTATGCACCCCCTGCATTACCATTCCAAGAAATTTCACCACCACCAGCAGATGAAAACTGTGTAAGTGAGTTTATACCATCGTCCCAATGAAGTTGAGAAGGCATGGTTAATGTACTACCTGAAACTTGCCAGGTTCCAACTGCGTTAGCAGTATCCCATACAACATTTCCACTTGTTGTAGTAGATGTGGTTACAGTTTCATCAACACTTGCAGAATCAGTTCCGACATTGAATGTTACGTCATTAAGTCCGAGAAGTTTGGTGTCGGTTGGTGATGGAGTTACAAGTTCAGATGCTATCATGTATAAATCAGCAGAACCGCCAAAGTGGTCTGTTTTCCATGAAGAATTACGCCACGAATACATTTGTCCATCACTTTCAGGGTTTGAGGTATGTACTTTGGGATTGACAGAAGATGAACCCTCTGTACCACCATCAGTTGACACACCGACAATATCCCCATTGTTAATAGTTACAGGGGTTGAAAAACTGAATGTGTAATCGGTGTAACTCCCTGCAATATTGTCCACAGGAATTGCAGTTGATGTGGCTCGAGCATTTCCAGATGAATCCCAAACGTTTGCATAAAGATTATACCCAGTCGCACTCCAGTTGTTTTTCAGTTTGACTGTCAACTCATCAAGCGTGTTTCCAACCATAGGGTTTGATGATGAAGTTATCTTTTGACCGATTCTTTGGTCAACGTTTGATGCCATTTGAAGTGCATCATTTTCAGTTGTTTGAGAATAAAATGGATTACCTACCTGAGAATATGCAGTAAGTTTTACCCAACTACCAATCGAGAAATCATCAGTTCCACTTGGGAGTGCTGTATCGGTGTAAGACAGGTTTGGATTCTCAATGGCGTTGCCGATCGTTCCAGTTGTTGAATCACCTATTGACGCATATCCGATTGTAAATTTCAAGTCGCCACTTTGGGCATAGTTTGACAAAGTGTCATGTATCTGATATATTTTTGAATCTGAATCTACATCACTGCTGTTTTTTTCAATCTGTATATAGTTTCCAGAATTTCCACCAGTCACACCGTCAGCATAGATTCCTATCTTATCCCCTGCCGACAAAGTAAAAGGTGTGAATGAGTTGAACGTGTATGTTGCCAAGCCACCATTGGAGGCAACCCATGTCATGTCCACATTTTCCAAGTCTGTTTTAACATCACTGGAATCAAGTTTCACCAACTTGTAAACTGCATTGGGATTGTTGTGTAGCATATCAAACGTGACAGATGATACTGACTTTCCAACCAACGGATGCCCTGTGTCAAACTCTTGACCTACAAATTCTCTTTGCCATCCACTGTTAATATGATAAATTACATCAGCATTTGTTCCGCCCGTGGACTGTGTGTATTCCACACTTGCTGAACCAGCAACAACACTCACACCGTTGGTCGAGGAATCTGCGAGTCCTTGTTCAGTATTGAATATTTGACTTTCCAAACTTCCTGTTTGTTCAAAGTTGTAATGTGCAACCAAGTCAGTTGTTGGAACGGCTGTCGTGCCACTTCCAGAGTTGTACAATGCAGTGACTTCCGAACTTGACAACACCCTGTCATAAATTACCACTTGGTCAACATCGCCATTATAGAAAGATGATGTACCATGTTTAGAACCTATGATAACATTGCCACTTGGATTTATCGTGCCAGTTGTTCCACTTCCAGAAGTTGTAATTGACTGGCTTGCACCGTTAATGTAAATATTGACTCCTGTCGAGTCACTTGCTCTTGTTGCCTGTCCTGTCACCGTCAAGACAACGTGTGACCAAGTGTTTAATGATACAGAATTACTTGATTCGTATATTCCATATTGTGCACCATTATCCTCTAAATAAAATAATGGTTTTAATGAATTTAGATATATGGCTGAACCCTTATCGGCATTGTTTTCATTTTGAGTCAACAGTCCTTGATAAGAACCCGACACTGATGGATTTATCCACATAGAAACTGAGAATGAGTTTGGTGTATCCATTGGCTGTATTGCAGATATGTTCGTGTCAACATGGTCATTTGAACCGTCAAAAGACCATGCGTTCCCAAGTTGTCCAGTGACACCAGTTGTTGCACCGTTGTTGGTTCCGTCTAAAGTTGAATCCCTTACTTGTGTATCTTCAAATCCATGCAACAAAAACTCATTGTCAGTAAAGTCCAAGTTTGCATTGGTTCCAGAATTGTCAGGCAATTCAACCAAAGAGTTTGCAGACTGGGTTCTTGCTACCTTGTAACCGTCAAGACTTGTAACTGGATCTCCCTCGCCATCAGCACCAAAGTTGCTTGGTGCAGTCCATGATAACCCGATTGGTAAACCGTCAGTTGCTGTTAGACTTGTTGGTGGGTCTGCCATGATTGATGGGATTGAGTATAATACAGTTAATGATGTTAATGAATTGTTTAGATAACCCTCAGCAGTTGATGATTCTTGTATTCCTTTTATTCCAACACCCCATTCATTATCAGATTCATCATTAAAATCAGAAACACCATCAGTACCTAAATCAATGGTTATATTACCGATTGATGAGCAGTCAAATTGTGTGAAAGTTGTACCATCGCCAATATCAATAAATCTGTCAGTTACAGATAATGAACTAAGTTCGTTCTCTATTGAATTAACTTCACAAGTACCAGCTCCATTAGATGAAATATTGATTCCCAATTCAACATTGTTTACAGTAATATCTACGATAGATGATATGTCAAAATAAAATCCTGAACGCATTTTATCATAACCGTTGTAACCTACAACATTATGTGTTTTGTCGTGATAAACACCGTTAGAAGCTTGATACGTTCCTTTATAACTTCCAGTGGTAGTAAATGTAGGATCAATTTCTAAATATCCAGTAAAATCGCCACTTGCATAATCCAAGTTAACCTTGTAATCAGAATCGTGTATAATGTTAATTCCAGTTAATGAATCGATACCCTCATCAAAGTCGTAGAAAACTGAATCAGTAATTGCAAGTATTTCTGCTTCATTATCTATGATGTATTGTCTGTCGAAACTTTGACCGTTGAGTGCTTCAATGTCTATAACTTGTCCAGCAATTTCGATTTCACTGCCAGTATGTACAGTCTGTGAAATACCTAGAGGTGTGTCGTCAGTTTTCCATACTTGCCATGTTTCTTTTATTCCTGATTTAGAATCAACTTCCAAGACTTGGGTAAATGTTTCAGATTGTGGTACTTGTGTACTTGTACCGTTTACAGAATTAAAGACAGAAATTGGATCTAATTGTACAGACTTTGTTGAAGTAATGATTATACCGTCTGCATTAGATGTTACGTTGACATCACAGAGTCCTTCATTGACTTGCAAGTTTGTCCACTCACCATTGACCAAACCAGTTGCTACTGCACTTACTGACGGTACGACAGTTTGTCCGTTGTAACCGTTTTCTCGGATTGAGTATGAACAAGTTGGAAGATCATAAACCAAACCACCGACACTATTAGAATTGAATATTACTTTTTGTCCATTTTGTTGCAAGACATAGTTTTTGTAAGTTGGAATACCAGTTCCATCTTCACGTTGTGTGAAACCGTCTTGGATCTTCTCTATTGTTGAAGTCCAAGTTGCTTCACCAGTTTTCCAATCTTCAACCAAATTATAATTAGAACCAACGGTTATTCTCTTTGCTAATACTTCAAACAAATCATCTTGGATATAGTATTCATCAGGGAATGTTGGTGTAACATATTTTGAAATTGACAAAGTTCCAGTTGGTAAGATTGGTACTGGTTCTACAAACACTGGTGGCTCTACAAATGGTTCGGGCTCTGGAACTGGTTCAGGTTCTGGAACTGGCTCAACCCATTCAGATATGAGATATGTTCCAGTAGAGTTTGTAAATGCTGGTACGTCAAACGTGCCAGTTGAGTTGGTTATGGTTAAAGTAGAATTAGAAAAAACCTGTGCATTGGCAAAGCCCATTCCGACTGGAATTAGGATTAGCAGTGATGCTATGGTTGCGATACCTATTAATGTATAGTCTGCTCGGTTCAATCAATGACACCCCATCCGTGCAGCACCGTGGGTTGACAAACTAATAACCATAGTCTCTCCTTGTTGTGCTCATGTATGCCCACAGGAACACTGCTCCTATCATGAATAACGGTAAAGCCATAAACGTAGCGTAAATATTGTCTCTTGTTGCCAGCGCTTCTGCTGGTGCATCTATCCATAGGTCCTGGTTATAGTACAAGTCCCATACGGCAGGCATGAATGCGACCATGGCGATGCCTATTGCAAAGACAGAAATAATACCACGAAGAATGATATTAATGGCCAGTTAAGATCCAGCCCCTAAAATTTTCTTTAAGTACTGTTCATAGGTTAATTTTTTCTTTCTTGCCTTAATCTTTTTTCGCAATGCCTTCGAAATAGGTATTTCGACTAAACGTTCACCCATAACATACCGTACCGTTTCTGTCCTATTTAAAATTTAATTTATCACCTAAACTGACATTCGGCTCCCTTGTTGAGAGTATTTGAAAAAGTCTAAGGTGATGTGTTTTTTTTAAATGGATTCACGATTATGCCATTCTGGAGAATCCACCAAAGATTGCAAATAGTGCAAAGAACATTGATATTGGTAAGATACTAATTACCGTCCATGCAATGGATTTTGCTCTAGTACATGCCTCGTTACCATCAGCGTTTGTTGCTGCTGGAGGGCAATCAATAGCGGCCTCTACTTCACTGTATATCAAGATACCAATGATTAAGCCAACGGCTACACCAATGAATCCCATGATATAGGAAATATCGATCATGTAGAAGGTTCTAAATAACTCATATATAAAAGAACATAAATGTAAAAGGAGTTTATATACTCAAATAAATGAAAATAATTTTAAATAGAAGATGTTTATGAGGTTTAAAGCCCGAAGCCTTTTCCAGTAACAAGGTATAATACAAACAATACCAACATAAATCCAAATATTATGTTCAAGCCTACCTTAAAGTATTGCATTACTGGATCATCAGTTACAGGAGTGCCACTCTGACTAAAGTCACATCTAAGTGTTATACTGTCAATAGCGTTTGTAACAAAGCCACCAAGTACTATGCCCTTAATAAAGTCGATCGTGCTGTACCCTGCATCTATTGCCTGTGTGACAGGGTCATATGAACCTCCAAACTGGTCACTAAACTGTTGCAAGTTGGCAATGTTCTGTGTTGGTGTGTTTGCTGTTGAATTTGTGCTTGCTGCTGTTCTTTCCCAAGTGCTTGTACCTGTATTGTATACAATCATCTTTTCTTGCGACTGCGTGAAACAGTTCTGTAATTGGGCAGATTGTGCATTGTCTATGTAAAGAGGTGTGTCTGGTATAGAAGTTACACCCATGCCTACGTTAAGACAAATAAAGAACAATATCACATGCATATACAAGACCATCTTAATACCTTCCTCCTATGTATCCAGACAAAAATCCGAAACTTGTCAAAGCACCGACTGCTATAAGAATCCAGCCTACCCATGTACTGTTCTCGTTAAATGTTGACGGATCCGAGTCTCCAATCAAATAAAAGATTTCAGTTGTTGTTGCACCACCAGTGACGGTACTCGTTGTTTCAAAGCCGACATCGTACCCTGCAATCAGTACGGTACCTAGACCGAAAAAGATGAATACTGCCATCAGTTTGAACTGTATAGGAAAACGTGGTATTATGAATAATATGCCTATACCAATCAATAAAAGGAATAATCCTCCGTCAAACATGTTTAGACTACCAACCCCCTATATATGAAATTTCTTTTTATAATCAACTATCTGGCCTCACATAGGTTGAATCATAGTCTGGGAACTCATTGTAAGGTTGTTCGGTTGATTCGTCAATAACTGTATTATCATCGGTATTTTCACTTACTTCACTTGTGCTATCAGTAGGGCTTACATAATCCTCTGGCAACTTTGTTTCATGTTTGTGCTCTCTTTCTGATATTTGCCTTGGTGTGAGCCTTGGACGTCCTGGACCTCTTGGTTTCATAACTTCGCCAAAAGCATCAACTTTTTTGGCTAATTGTGAACCTTTTGACATACGTGTCCTTCTTGGCGATTCATCCCTTAATTCATTCAAAATCTGTTGCCAAGGCGCTTTTACGTCTTTTGACACTTTTTCAAAGAAATTCCAATATGCCTTGTGTGCATTCTCCAATGGGTCTACGGGCCCAATGTTATGGGTTTTACACCAAAATGCCAATGTTGTCATAAGTGCCGACTGGTTCTTATATTCCTTTAACATCTTCTTTACCTGTTTTACCGTCTTTACCTCCAATTTAGGGGGGGCTCCTGGTCTGCATAACTCACATGACTGTCTTGGGTAAAGAAAGAAATGAAGGTCTGTTATCTCGGAAACAAGCCCTACCCTGAAAGGCTCGTTAATTACATACTTTGCTGACTTTCCAGTGTAATAGTCCAAAGGCACATAAAATGACCCATTAAGAGCCATCTGGCGGTACTTTTTACCAAACTGCCGTACAACAGGCATTTTGTCCTGAAAGAGGTCTTTTAGGTTACCCAGTTCTTCAGTGGTTACGGAGGTAAGGAACGTGAAGTGCTGATTTCTAAAAAATTTCTTGGTTGCACGACTGTAGTGAATATTGAATATAATGATAACCTTTGATTTGACATGGTGTCTGATAGTAGTTAGGGCATTTGCAAGTGTAGCCATTTGTGACTTTGTTGCATCTTCCAAGGTATATGAAGCATCATCAAATACCATTACGTGTGGTACACCTACCTGTAGTTTACCTATATGCTTGTCTAACTCTGTAAGCTGATGACCGTTAAACCATTTGAATACATAGTTCTCACCATAGTCATGTATCTTATGTAAAATAGTATTAGTTAAAGTTGTCTTACCAGATCCCGACATGCCTATAAGTACACAGCCAGTGAAACCGTGAGCCTTATTGTGATTAAGCATACGTTTGACTATATTACCCCAATACCACCTTTGTGGTACTGCATACCTTTTATCCTCCCATTTGAATGTAGTGACCTTTGATCCATCAAAACCGCCTTTACCCTTACTTTGGGCAACCCCTTGATCTGTAATAATATCCATATCAAAGTCTCCCCATCCACCGTCCTTAACGACTGTAGACTCGTCATTACCCATGTCTGGCATATCTGACTCAATAGGTGTCTCAGGGGTGTCTGCATAAGGTAACGGAGGTAACTCCTCTATATCGTCATCAACCATTACATACTTATCCTTGCCAAGTTAGTGTGTATCCACTTGGATATAGACTCTTCCACTAAATAACATGAATCAGTAACCCATCGCCACTTGGCAGCCTTATTGCTTAAATCCGCCCTAATGTCTCCAGCAAGTGGTATTGGTGGTAGATCAGGACGATGAACCATTGGTAGCATTGCGACCATGGCGCGAATAAATACTATGGCAGCATCGAAATCTCCACTTTGAATCGCATATACGCAGCCAGCCCGATATTGTGTAAAAGCTGATGCCATAATTTCTATTAATGCCAATACTACACAAACGCATATTACTACTATATAAAGTTAATATTTCACTTTTCCCATATCTAATATTCAAAAGGCATAATATCCTCTTTTTCCCGTCCCTTTATAATTAAACTATCTAAATAAATAATTATTATTATAACTATACTTATCAATAAAAATTTTTTGAGGTTTTTGATGTATTCTATAAGATATACTTAACTTTTCTATAGTAAAAGTAAAGTAATACTAAACATACCCAATAATGAACCTAGATACGTCCAATACAGGGGGGTTTTTTTATGAAAAGTTTTGAAAATCACAAAGTCCGCAAATGCCCTTAGCTAATTTTTCGATATTTTGTAAAACTCTCAAGTCAGTTTATTAGTCCGTCAAGTGCATTATACACGTCCTAATAGTGACGACAGTGTTCGTATGCTAGTCGTCATTACTAATGCATGTTATAGCAAAAAATTTTTGAAAAACTTAGAGGCCCTTTATGGACCTCCTGGAAAAGACTAAAAAAATATAAAAAGTTAAGATTGTCTGGATTAGAAAAATGACACTGTGGACTTTGCTTTCTTTACTTTTGGTTTCTTAACTGTTTTCTTTTTGACGACTTTGGCTTTCTTAACCTTTGGTTTTGCCTTGGTCTTTACGACTTTAGACTTTGCCAATTTCTTAGGTTTCTTTTTAGTAACCTTTTTGGTCTTAGCCTTAGCCTTCTTTGGTTTGATCTTTGTAACCATGTGGAGGGGTCAGAATTATGTATATATAAAGTTAACTATTCATGCATTTTCTTTGAGGCATAGTCATGCAATGTATTGGGTAGCCATGCATGTATGAATAAGGCAATAGACATTGACATTGCCCTCTTCCAATGACCTAGGTATGACATATGATTGTCACTTAGATGGTTAACCATAGTGCACATCCACCATATGTTCTGCTAAATCATGTGTTGTCTTTTTACAAAGTAAGCAGTAGTTACCTTCCTTCCTTGTACTGAAGTCTATTGTGCCACACCTCGTTTCTGTGCTACTGCCCAATGCAATAAGGAACTCAATGAAAGGCAGTTCCTTTTACACCATTCATAATCTTCTATATCGAGTGAAACACTCATTCGTTTTGATGTCATATTATACAAATTATATACCTTCTATAAATAGATGACTATTGGTCTTGCTCTGATATTACAATCAAAGCGAGTGTTGATCTAACATCTTTTATTTTTCTTATCTTTTCAGTGATAATTTCTCTCATATCTGTAGTGTCAGTACCCTCAACCTTTGTGATGATATCATAGGCACCAAAAGTACCGTGTATCTGACTGATTCCAGATATATTTGCTAATTCTTCTATAATTGATTCTTCCTTGCCTAAAGCACAATTGATTAATACATATGCTTCAGACATCAGTTCAATGGTACCACGATTAGATCTTCAGGAATTGGTTCAGTTATTTGAGGAACAATAGGTACTGCTTCAGGAATGACTGGTTCTACTAAAACCTCTGGTACTGGAACTGGTTCAGGTACTGGTATGTTAGGCACTGTTGCTGTTGGGAAGTTAGGTACTACAACCTCTTCTTGCTGTAGAGGTACTACTATAACTACTTCTTCCTCGACTACAGTTTCAACTACTTTCTCTTCATAGTTACCGTGATGTTCATCGTGATCATACTCGTGTACATAAGGTGGATATAATGATGGGTATAATTGTGATGCTAATTCATAGGCTTTCCATTCAGCATGTTTCTTTTTCATATCCTTAAATTCTTGTGTAGTCATTTTGGAGTGTCCTTTATAGTCTGCTTCATCTACGTCCCAGTGTGTATTGCCTTTAAAGGTGCTTACACGCTCAGGCTCTGATTCTGTGACTATTACTGTGACATCTTCTGTGATCTCAGGCACAATTTCAGGTGTGATTACTGTGACATCCTCTGTGATCTCTGTTACATCCTCTTCAACTACGACTGGGGCTTCAATCCAGGTAGATACTGCTACCTTTTCTCTAATCATATAATCTGGATTAGCAAAAGGTCCTTGAGGTTGACTTGACTCAGATGTTTTGATGTATTTCCATTCATAAGTTATCACCTCTACCATATTGGAGCGTTCAACTTCCAACATGATAGAAGGATTGATAGTCGATACACTCTGGCTTAGAGTAGATTGTGCTAGATATGCATTGTGTTCGCGTTGAACACTGCTAGACGAAGCAAAATAATCGGTATACACTTGCTCGCCAGTTAGGGGATCCGTCGACCACCAGAAAGGCACTGTTTTCATCTCAGCTCCATCGGCTGCTAGTGTATATGGTACCGCGATCAGAACTGCTGCTACAGCTATAACCGAGTATATTGACTTCATAAAACAACAAGAAAATTACTGCTATATAAAGTTAAAGTTTAGTTGTGCAAAAAAAAAGGTTTCTTTATTAACTGTTTATTTATGTGAAACAGTTGTCCAGAAAGTTTGTGCTTGTAACAGCATTGGTTGTACTACGTCTTTCCAGTTTTGGTAGCAAGAATCGCAATACTCTATGTATAACTTTACGTTGTCCATGAGTGGTAATGAAAACCAATACTATATAAAGTTTTATTTAGGTCCAGTCATTAAAAGACCATATGGCTCTTTTCAATAACTCATGCTCTTGTTCTATATCCATAGATTCACTTACGTTCATTTCTCGTTTATCAGTTTTTTCCACATCTAGTGCCAACGCATTATGTAGTGATTCGTGGAGTATTGTCGAGACAATATCCTGAATGGATTCATGTGTATGTAGTGTACACCATACCTGTTTTGTCTCATAATAGCATACTCCCTTCTCGGTGTTGTCATTCATATTAATATAACGAAAATCGTATGTCCAAGGAGATTCGCGAAGATGATATTTTTTCTTAGACAATACCTAGAAAAGCGTGTCATTGCAGACTCCAGTTTTGTCCTAGGACTCCCACCAGATAAGTGCTAGACCACGCTTAATTTAACTAAAATTTACCCTGTATTTATAGATTGCGTTTAAGCAATTCTACCTCTTCGTCGTAAGATAATCCTTTGACTTTACAGTCACACCAGTCGCCATTGCCTTCAGAACAGTAACCCTCACCGTGCTCATTGCCATGCAATATCATGCCATGATTACATTCCTTACAAACTGTCATTTCATTCTCTTTTGGTGGCAGTGGAAGCAGACCACTCGCTCATATTTATAACGTAATTTGCACTTACAGTCCTTGCAATGCTTATAATGTAGTACTTTCTTTTTCTTTTTGGCTACTACCATCTCTAATCTTCTTTCTCTTCCTTTATAACCTTTTCTTTTTTATAGTAATGCTCATGTTCTGGATTGTCACAACAGTCACTACAGCAGTGGTTTGGATTTGTCATTGATTATTCCTCCTCATACCATGTATATAAGCAAGACTATGTGGTGCTGAGCAGAACACAGGCATGTCTCCAGTCACGCTAGGAGGAGAACAGTAGTAACAAATACCCTTCTCCATAATGTTATTAGTAGAGATTCGGGCATAATATTTGGTCAAAGTATCAGGCTTTTCCCATCCCATTGTGGCCACCAGATTGACATCAAATGATGTTCTGTTAATCCACTGTACCGCAGCAGAATGTCTTATGGAATAGATCGGCTTGTTTTGCCAAAGCCATCCTTCCGTTCCCTTTGGATACTTTTGACTTTGGTCTATCTTTCCAATTGAATAATACGAGTCCTTTAATACCTTTGAGTAGTCTGTTATGAACTCCCTGAAAGGCTTGTCAATTATCTTTTTTCCAACATACTTCTGAAGGCAAGCCAATGCCTTTGGATCCAGTATGAGTTTGTTGTAGTGCTTGTGCTGTTTGCTTTCATACACTGACGACTGACCGAATGTGAGTGACTGTCCGTCCACGTCCACATGCTTTAGATCAAGTGTCGGTATCCAAGAATGCAGTGTTGCTGGCCTTGGGAAAATCTCGTGATGGATTCTGAATAAATCTTCATACTTTTCTCCCAGTTTGTCTCCCACATAGCCTGCTACCTGCTGTACCTGATTAGGCGTGAGAGAGACTGTTGCATAGTCCCCTTGTGAGTCTGAACCCCCTCCTATTAGGGGATCTTTGTTGGGTATGTTGATACCCGAAAACTGCAAGAATGAACGCAGTGACTTTCTGTATCTTTCATTGGTTAATGTCTGGTCATCCTTGTGATACAGGTCGTCAAAATCCATGAAAGCCTCTTTTGCTGCGTTTAGGTCAACTGTTATTTCTTCTGGTGTCTTGTTGGCTGCATTACATATCCTAAACAGATGCGAAAGGGCAGGGTTTTTTCTATTAAGTTTGCACTGTTTTGCGTATGCCTCTATTGAGGGTATCTGTATAAAGTTATTGTAAGTGTTGACAGGTTCCTTTGAATCCAGTTTCATGGGTATAAATATTGTCTTTCCAGGCTCTGGCTCTATTATTGTCTCTGGATAATACTGATCAAGTTTCTTTTTCCAATCATAGAATGTTGTTCTGCCGATCCCTATGTCAGCACATATTTCTGGCACTGACCTTTTTAACGGTTCTGAAAGCTCAGTGTAAAGTCTTCGCAACTTGTTAACCTTTTCCTTGTGTCTCAATGACAAAGTGGATGTACAACCTATATATAAAATTAGAATAACAAGTTCATATATAGAAAAAAACACCTGGCTTTTTAAGGCTCAGGAGAATATAACTAGTTGATGCGTTTACAACCCAACGCACACGAATGTCTCTGACTCCCTCAAGGTAATTTGGCTAGAAGGTTCACCTATTTAAATTTAAAGATGGTCAAGAGGTAGTCATCCAGGTTTAGGGGTCAGTACTATCTCCGCAACGACCATCTTGTATTACTGTATGAATTAATGCTATTTAAAATTATTGTTTTTCTAAGGTCCAACCAGTGGGAACCTTAATACCGAGCCTATTGTTATGAATTGTGATATCGCAACAATTACACACCCTGCTCCAATAAACCCTAGCCCTGCTAATAATTTTAAATCCATATCTTAAACAAACTCCTTTATCTCTTCTGGAACCTCGTCAATTATATGATACTTTACTGCACATGGCACACACCTTGTCTTGCCCCTATTTCCTGACACTGTGTATGAGTCGTGCAGGTCGTGACCGCATGAAAAGCATGAGATATCTCTGGTATAGTTAAAAAAGATCTTACGATGGTTGGTAATACGAAGTCTGAAATTATTACTCATTTTGTAGATAGGGACTCCTTCATCTTTTTTTTTATTTTTTCAAAGACTTCGTCTGGGATGACATCACTCAATTGTGGTAACTGCCCATCAATACGTTCTGGATTTTGTTCCTCTTCTGACACGATAGGTGTTATATATAGCTAGTATATAAAGTTGCTGTTTTAAGTCCAGAAAATACTAGGTCTTTCTTGTTGCCAAGTTCTCTCATCTCTTGGCGGTGTTGTATCCCAAAAACTCTTTGCCCAATTTTGACCTTCAGCAACTGCATTTCCAAATGGTGTGTCTGGACTTCCTGGTTTGTTATAAAAATATCTGGTAGTATTTTGCCATTCGCCAGGTCTGGTTTCTGGACTATCCCATTCTTCTGCAATAGCTGATTTAATTTTATACATATTTTGTCCCTCTTTTCCTTTTTGTATTGCATTATTTTTACTAGTAAATGAAAGTGTTCCACCTGTTATTAATCCAGCAGTAAGTGCTTGTTTTGTTTTTTCTCTTTTCTTTGCTATTTCTTTTGCCTTATGGAATGAAATATTTTGAGGTTTTCCTTGATGGGTATAATTAACACCTCCTCTACCAATATTTTTACCCCATGGTGAGAAAAATGATATGTATTCTTCTGAATTTTTTAGATTTGGTGTTTTTGAAATGGCATTTGCGAATTTATCATCACTATACCATGGATGGATTATACGTTGTATTAATGATTCTTTTTCTCCAAGTGTTGCCACTACCTTTTCCTTTGCTTGTAAATCTGCTTTTATTGCATATTCATTTTTCCAGTCCCTTGAATCTTGATATACTTCTTTTCCTATTTGTGTTTTTTTTCCTTCTTGTTTGGCAATAATTGCCATATCTTGTCCAATACCTGGTTCTTTTGGAACAGATACATAGTCCTCTAATGGTGCTTTACCTGGAAATTTTGTATCTCTGACTGGTGTAGGATTAAAATTATCAGACTGTTTCAAACCACCATATAAGAAACTTCTCGGAACAAATTTACCTGTATCTGAATTATAAACATCACTTGTTTTAATTAATGTTTCAATATTTGGTGTTGATTTAGGTATATCAATAGAACGTAATTGTGGCATTCCTTCTTTATAATTAGCATGTAAAACCTTGTCCATATAAAATGACTTTGTTGCTGATCCAGCCCAAAAAGTTTTTCCTTGTGATGGTTGTACAATCTTATATACTGTTTTTGTAGGTATAATTTTATCTTTAGTATTTTTTAAAGTAGTTGCAATTTTATTTGTAACCTTTGCAACCTTGGCAACCTTTAAGACTGCACCAACTGGTATGAGTGCACTGCCTGCTTCCACAATTAGATTGCCTGCAAACCTGTATGGATTGTCCTGTATCAGTTTGCCTGCGCCTGCCCAATCGCCTTCTATGGCTTTTGTTATGGATTGATTTAGAATTGACTTGTCCTCATATCCGCCTTGAACAATTCCAGCATAATCCTGAACAGTATTACCCATTCCCAGAAAGATGTTTGATGCAGGGTCACCCATAGTTCTTGGCTTGATTTCTATTTTTTTAAAACGACCCTGACCGTGACGTTCAATGAGTTCTGCTTTTTTTATTACTGACTCTGTACCATAAACTTCTGCTTGTACATCTTGATCAAATTTACCACTTGTCGGTATTGGATGAGATTCAATTTGTTCATGAGATACAGTGTGGTATCTATCTCTTACTGGAGATTCATAATAAGGTTGCCAATAATTTCCTTGAGCATCCTTATGCTCTAGTAATTGTTGATCTGGTACTGGATTATGATGATGATTTTTATTACTTGATATTTTATCCAAATGTTCTTGATTGTTTATATTATTTTGTTGTTGTATCTTTAACTGATTTATCTTGTTTGTTGTAATTCTACGATTACCTCTGGTCTGTATTCCAGCCATGGTTATAAGAACTGTCCGTATCCACCGAGGGATTGATCTTTATTCTTTTTTGAATCTGTTTTACTTAAACCAACACCACCAATAACACCAGCACCACCAAGACCAAGACCAAGACCTGCCCACTTTTTTGCCATATCAGGATCATATGATTGTTGACCACTATATTTATATCCTGGTCTATTTGGTATATCTTGTCTAAATATACCATCTTTTATTGCCCCAAAAGATTTTCCTGTTATATTTTTTCTATCAATTTGTGTTCTTTCAAAATTACTTGCTGGATTTCCTTTTCCCCAATTCTCTTTAAGTACTTCTTCCTTTAAACTCTTCATTAATATTTTATTACCAGATGGAGATATTTTTTTACCAAAATGTTTTGCAAACTGCTCTGTAGCAATGTTTTTAAATGAATGTGTTATTAATGCCTGTTCAGGAGACCAAAACTTTTTTTTACCAACTTTTTCAGCAGTAACCAAACGGTTTGTAACTGCTACTGATTCCATTTGAGATGCCTTTGGGTATTCTGAATTTTTAATAAAATTTTTTTGAATAGTTGCATGTTCTGGATTATATATATTTTCTATTTCTTTAAATTTATTTAATTGTTCTGGAGTTAATTTATTTATTTTTTTAACAAGTCCTGGGTATTGTTTAGATTGAGTTAAAAGATCTGGATTTTTTTGTGCTAATTGATTAAAATTTGTAGGTGTTTCTTTGATTTTTGGTTTAATCTTTCTTGCAACCTTACCCAATGTACTTCCTACTTTGGCTCCCCTAAGTACCCAACCGAGTGGTATAAGAGCAGAACCTACCTCGACAGCCAGATTGCCTGCAAGCCTGTATGGATTGTTCTGTATAACCTGACCTGCCTTGTCCCATTTGCCCTCGAATGCATGGCCTATTGCCTGGTTAAGAACTGACTTGTCTTCATAATCTGTGTTTAAAATGTTTGCATAATCAGAACCTGTATTGTATATACCAAGTCCAAACTTTCCAAGCGGTGTGAGTCCTTGCGTATTGGTTGGTTTTGGCTTGTTAATTAATTTTGGTCTTGTCTTTGCCTTTTTTACTATTACTGCCTGCTCTATGTTTGAAGTCGTTGGCTGAATTTGGTTCTGTGTTGACTGGTCCAACTGACCGCTTGCTGGTCTTGGTTTGTATTTTATAGTACTTTGTCCTGATTGTGATACTACAACCTTGTTCTGTGTCTTTGTCTGCTCAATCTTGTTTGTTGTAGTTCTGCCTCTGCCTCTAGTCTGTATGCCTGGCATGACTAAAGATCTTCATATCCAAGCCAGTTTGGTTTTGGTTTATCAGGATTGTATTTAGCAATATCTGCTTTTGTAATACCAGGTTCAAACATTTTAGCATAATCTGTTGCTGTAAAACTAAGACCTTGTCCCATTCCAAGTGCTACACCATAATCGTCTACGTAGTTTTTACCTGATACAACAGCCAAATAATTTTTTTCTTTTTTTGATAGTTTTTCTCCTGATGATGCTTTTATTTTTAATCTTTCTGCCTTGTTAGGATTTTTAGACTTGGTACGTCCCATTTCCCACATACCACTACTGTCAAAACTGCCCAATCTATCCTTCTTTTCATTGTAATGTTTTGTAATTTCTGCTTTTTCTGAAATCGGAATATTATATGTATCAATCTTGTCCAGAAACGAGTCAAATCCTTGCTGGGTTGGCATCATAGTTTTACCCTTTACTAAGTTACCTGATTGGTCAAAACTTCCACCCCTTAAACTTGCCACATAATCTCTCTGTATTTGATTTGCCAATTTTGTTTCCGCTTGTCTGTCTAGTGCTGCCTGATGCTGTTCTGAACTAACATTTGGATGAAGCCAAATATCCTGTGTTCTTTCCTCATTGCCAACATAATCTTTTACACTAAACGATGCATTTCCACCTGGTGTTGCATCTCCATAATCTACTTTCGGTAATGGTTCTGGAGTTGTGAATGTTCTTGGTTGTAACTCATCATCAATTACTTCTGTTTCTCCTCCTGGTGTTGCACCTGCTTCAACTGGATTATGTCCGTCTCCACCAAAATCCCATCTATTATTTGCCCAATCATAACCAAGAATATTGAATGGTTCTTTTTCCACATGAATCTGAGTAGGATCATTTTCATCATATAAACTCATTTTTGAAGTATCTTGAAATTTTGTACCCTCCTCTGCTGCTGCTGTGTTTGGATCATAAGATTCATAAGCTTCGGCTTCTGGTACTGGATCTAATATACTTTTTATTGTACTGCTTACAGACCAGCCTTTATTTTGATTAGATGTTTTATTAACATGTTTTGTTGGTTTTTTATAACTAACTGGTTTAGATTGTGTGATTTTTACATTACTGGAATTTATTGATGTTGACTGTTTGAATTTTCTGGTGTTTCTTAAAGTATTACGTTTGAAGACCATATAAAGGAATATATCTAGTCATATTTAAAATTTTATTGCTGTAAGTTTGGTGGCTTTGGCATACATCCGCAAAAGAAACAACATTCTCCTTCATCATATAAAGATCCGTCCTGTTCCATACCATGACACATACAGGTACAGCCTTGCTTTATACCGAATATTTCAGGCATCTAGGTCTCCCAGAATTTGTCGCCTAATTCTTTATAAAGTCCGTCTCCTGGTTCTTTATGTACGTGTTTTTTACCTTTGCCGTGTTTGCATCCGCATGATCCTGACATAAAAAGTGTTAAGGTTTACTTGTATATAAAATTTAAGTTCTGCGTACCATTGAGTCTAATCCACCGAAAAGTGAACCAAAGCCTTTGCCTACGCCTGAAATTGCTGGACCTACGTTCTTGACAGAGTCAACACACATAGATGTAAAATCTCCTAATCCCATAACTTGTATTAAATTACCTTCTATTTAAAATTACTTTTTTACCTTTAAAGCATGTTTATGTGTTAATGGAACCCAAGTCTTGCATTTCTTACAGTATTTTACCCTTTTTTCTCCGCCTTGTGCAGCGGTTGCTCCGAACATCAAATTCATCCCCATGCCAAGTACGCCTAGACCTACGCCTAGTCCAATGAGTCCGCCTACTCCGTCAGCATCCATTATTTGGTTGCCACCTTTGTGCCTCTGTTTGTGAGTGTAACTTTTGGTTCTGGTTTGTCTGACGGTTCTGGTGTATCCTGAAGTTTTCTTGAGCCTGTTCCTCTTCCTGTTGTGACTGTTCTATTGCCTGCCAAGCGTTTGCGTTCCTTCTGTAATGCTTTAAACTCTAGACCAGAAAATTTTAAATCCTCTACATCCACTTCGATAGTGCCTGTACCTCTGCCAGTTCTTATCTTAACTTTTACCATGTTATACAGAAACGTTAGTCATATTTAAAATTTTAAATATAAGTAAGATATTTCATACTATATGCCTTCAATGTCTAAAGTAAAAGGTGGATATAAAGTCTATAACAAGGAGACTGGAAAGTCAAAATTTGTAAAACATAAGAAACAGGCTGAGGACATGGTAAAGAAAGGCTACTCAAAGTCAAAATCAAGTTATAAAAAAAATAAAGATGTGACTGCCGATGACGTATCTTTTGACTACGGTGGACAGTTATTCAAAGCAGAAAACTGGGTCAGTTAAAAAAGGAAAAGAAGGTAACAAAAAATTACTTAAATTCCACGACTCACAATACTAAGTACACTGACTATTATACTGTTCTTTTAAGTCATTTATTTGTGTTGGTGTGAACGGTGTGCCGAATGGATATTTGCCTTCAGTAACTTCCTTCGACATGAACATTTCCAATTCCTCACATGACATTCCCTCAAAAAAATCTATACTGCCAAACGCAATCATCACTGATACCAATGTGATTGACACTGAGATGACTGTTAATGAAAGTTTTACTTCCTTTGTTACCATTTTGGCTGTTCCTTTGTAATGGAATCTCCATCATACCATCCGTGATGATTCAATCGGTGCTCTTTCATATGTGCCTCGTCCTTGAGAATTGTTCCGCAGAGCTTACACTGGACTGTCATGTCTGTATCTCCACCATCTTATCTTGAATATGATAAAGTCTATGAGTGGTACAATTCCTGTTTGAAAAATCATTTTATTTTATGTACCTTCAGTTTCTCTTCCTCTTCTTCCTGTGGAGGATGTGCTTCTGGCTTCTCACTCATACAGATATCTTTGTAATCGCAGTACACAACCTTCTTTTTGTTTTTCTGATTGCATAGCCAACAACTGTTTGCAGTTGCATCTCCAGACTGTAGTTCCTTTAGGATGTCACGCATCTTTGTCTTGGTTTCTTCGATTGGTGCAAGGTCGAATGCAATCGGTGTTGCTGCCATATCTGCCTTTTTGTCTAGGTATAACAGGCATCCATATCGGGCATCAATTCCTAATGTTGCTTGCAGTAGAACCCTGTAGATTTCCAGTTGAAGTTTGTAACTTGCATCTGGCTCCGTCTTTTTAAACCACCCTCCGCCTGAATATGTTTTTTTATCTGCGATACACCATTCTCCGTTTCCCAACGGAATGAGATCGTCAAGCGTTCCAGTAATTACGTTTGCAAGTTCGTCGAGAGGTCTTAGTGCAACTTCTTGCGCTGTCATACCAAGCTCTGTCTGAATGTTGTAACACATCTGCAGCTCATTGATCTTGGCCAACGGAAGTGCCTCGTGTATTACGTGACCAAGCCAGAAAATTTTTGCCTTGCCTGGATCGAACTTGCTTGGATGTGTTTTTGAGTATTGTGTTTTTCTCAAGCACTCACTTACAAAGTCTGATACGTGCCACGTGTTAAGGCGTTTCTTTCCTGAGCCCCATAAGAAATCCTTCTGTGTCTGTTCCATAATATTGAGAACATTGTTTTGTATTGATTCTAAATTATCCATAACGTATTACCAAAACTCCTAATATATAAAGTTAAGCATTGCTCATTTTTCATTAGAGTCATCATGCAATGATTTTACAAGGTTTGCAATCCATTGTAAATATCTCCACTGTGCTGAGTCCTCTTTTTTTATTTCTGTAGGCTCTGAAGTTATGATTGTCTGATAGTCTGAAAGGTCTGTCTTACACTTGTTTAGAACATGAAGTATTGCATCCTCTATGGCCTGTAAGTCTGGGCCCACTGTTACCTTGCTACATTTTTCGTCAACAAATATATTTCTCCATTCAGTTCTTTCCATTGTTGCACTGTTATAAGATGCCGACTTGTTCTTTCTTCCAGTGTCCTCCAGTATTACAAAGTCCTTTGCCTGGACTGTTATGTTAACTCCACGGTCAAACAGTTCTGTATCTGCATCCACACTAACCACCCTTGTCTTTGTCATCTGTTCGTAGTATTTCCAATGTTCTTGCAGCGGTGACGGAAGTCTTTTCACGTCATAACCTACCTCTACAAATGCACCTGAAATTACTGGCAATGTGTTGTCAAATAATGGAATCATTTCACGATAGGTTGGACACTTTGTCTGCAATTCATATTTTATAAGAGTCTGGCATGTCTTGGAAAGATTAACATTAATGAATTGATAGTCCCTGAATACAAGATTGAGTTTTGTTCTTGCTTCTGCAAGTTGTTTAAGCAGGTCATCTAATTCGTCATTCAGTTCAACCTCTCTGTTCTTGTTTTCAAACCATTCTTCATAACCTAGATCATACGCTGCCAATGCCCTGTCGTATTCCTTTTCTGCTGCAGTAAACAGTCTTACCTGTATCTTATAGTCCAAGAATGATGCATCCTGTTCAAGTCTGTCATCATTGTTTCTTATTGTCATATCCTGTGCGTGTCTGTAGGTTGTCTTTGCCTTTTCCATGTCTTCCTCTGCTTCCTCAAACACACTTTCTGCTGTAAATAACTCGTTGTCAAGCTTCTGTTCGTCTATGTTCCATGACTGTAGATCGCGTTCAACTTCAACAAGTTCAAGTTCAGTTGTATCGAGATCAAGTCTTATCTGATCTATGAGTTTTGTCAGTGAGTCCTTGTCTTCTGGAAGTTCATCCGTAACAAATTCCAAACCAAATTCATTAAGTGTTTCTGCTATTGGTGCATCATGTTCTGCATAGTTGCTCAGATAGTCATGTGTTCCGTAGGCCAGTGGAAGTATGAAATTACCTATTTTAAAATCCTTTAGTATGTCAGTCCATTCCTCGTCTGAAAGATCTGATTCAAAATCTGCATTGCTTTCTCCTCCTGGAGGTGGCAAGAAGTCCTGTTCCTCTGGAGTGTACTTGTTGCCCAAGTCTGGCAGGTCTACAAACGGATCAAACTCTGCGTATTCAGAGATGGTTCCACCGTCCTTGTATTCCCTGGTCCACTTGTAGTCATACATGCACCACTTGTCGTTGAACTCGATAGCCTCACATTCTGCAAAGCTTAAACGGTCAGGTTCCACATAGTTTGGATCCTCAAATATTGGTGATATTGCAAAAAGTATTATGATTGCTGCCATACCGCCAAGCACATACCTGCTTGTCTTTGAAATTTTAATTGCATTCCAAAGAATTATGTCACCGTTCTTGTCCCTTCGCTTCCATTCCTTTGGTTTCTTTGGCTGTGATTTTTTCTCTTCCTTTATTTCCTTCTCGCGTATTTTTACTTTGTCTCTGTGATCCTGTCTGGCTGCTGCCTCACGTCTCTGCTTACGATCAAGTCTGCGCTCAGCCTTTGAAGGACTGTTCCTACTGCTACCCATATCGTGTTGTGGCAGAAGACGAATATATAAAATTAAAATTTAGGTTTGATGCTCAATATTTGCTTCATATCAGTACCATCAACCATTGACTTGGCCACCCAATGTTCCTTACAATGGGTATAAGGACAGGATACAAGTGTGTCACAAGCACCGCTTAGCTCTTGGCATTTTCTGTACATGCCTGTGATGTTTGTTCCTTGTGGTGCTATGTTAATACTTGTCATTCCTATCCTCGTAGTTTCATGTTATCCAGAACAAAGTCATACTCGTTTTGAAAATTAGCATCGTAAGAATCTTTTCTATCCAATCCTTTTGTACCCCAATTGTCAGTTATCTCATATTGACATTCTAGATATTTGTTTCCAAGTCCTAGCCATTGTATATTCTCTGGCAAAAACTCTGTTTGTTGTTCTAAAATTTGTGACATAAAGTTTAAGGTAAATTAAGTCATTAATAAATCTTTCTCTTAAAGTTAAATTAAATTTAAGTTTATATATTTGTGTTTTGACGATATAACATGTATCAATTTTTCAAGTACCAGTTACAGGAAATAATGGCTTTAAAATCTGACAAGCATTTCTATTTTGCACTGTTACTTTCTTTAAAATTCATCCTGATGTCTGCAACAATAACAACATACCTTTACATAACAATGATGTCAGATGTAAGCTGGGCCCGTGGACTACAGGAAACATCTACGTATATATGGGCTGGCTCTGCAATTACTTTGTTCATATTTGTTGGTAAATACATCATACAGTTTCATATGAAAGTGTTTAATGCAATTGACGAATACTTTAGAAAGTTTATAGACTGGTATTCAATTCGTTACTGGAAAAAACACAAGAAGGACTCCCCAATACTCAGCGGTATAAGCAAAGTCAGCATGAAAATATTTGGATGGTATTACAAGATGCCAGCAAGACGAAGGAAGATACTTTTGTTTACAATGATATTCTGTTACGGATCATACTTTATCCTTATCAACTTTGTCGACGACCTTGCCCTTTGGATCGACCACGTTTTTCCTGAGGTCTAGTTTCTTTTTCTTGTATTTTCTCATATAAACCTTCATATAGTTCTTGATTTTTTCCTTGTTGTCTATATAATACTCTGACTGTTTTTTCAACAGTTTTTCCTTGTTACGCTGATAGTAATCCTTCATGTATTTTGCATGTGATTCCTTTATGTCTTCTCTGGCGTAATAATCCTTATTATATTTTTTTGTTTTGTCTGGAGTCATGGCTATCCTCTCTCATCATCAAAGTCTCTCTTCAACTGCTTCATAGTCAAGTAATATTCCCTTAACTTTGGATCATCAGAAGAGTCTACAATTTCTTTCAATTCGTCAAAGTCTATATCGTCAATTTCTCCCTTCATTGAGGTATCCAGTTCTGCAATTGATTTTTTTGCAAACATGTCTGGTTTTGAACTTGACTCGTGGAACATCTTGACCATCAAACCAAATACGTCTTTTTTGTGATTGTCAATGCCTGCTGAAATTTCCCTCCAGTCTTGGTCTGTTACTCCTGGATATCGCTCTTCGCGTATAAATTGTAATATATTCTGTCTGGTCTTGCGGTCTACTTTTTTCATTTCGTTTGATACGACCATAATAACACTTGCCACGATGAAATTTTCCCTGTCTGTTAGAGGTTTTACCATGGCAAACGTCTGAAAACCTTATATATAAAATTAAAATTTAGTCTTCCCAAATACGGTTAGATTTAGCCATATTACAGGGAAAACATAACGTTTGAAGGTTTTCTATATTAGCCCGACCACCTTTTGAGACTGGTATAATATGATCTATATGTAGTGTTGTAGATTTATTATCAGCCCCACATTCAACACATCTATAATTATCACGTACAAATATATTATGCCTGTCTTCTGCTCTAATATATCGTGGATTATTAGAAATATTATTTGATTTTTTCTTACGTTCATATGATATTCTAACCTTTTTCTTTACACCTAATTGGGTAAGACTATCTAAATCATCCTGTCCCAATAACATTTTTATTTTTCTAATATACATATTAAATTCTGGTTTCCAACTCTCATAATATGGATTTCCACATTCCATCATTTCTTTTATATATTTATATTTCTTCATCAAATTGACTGGATTGTGTTTTAAAAGTGGTATAAAATTACTATGATGTCCTCGTAATTTTCGCCCAGAATCTTTACTTGCTAGGAATTTATTCCATTGTTTATTATGAAACTCAATAGAATTTAAAACTTCATTATGATCTCCCTCTTCACTCCAATACTCGTGATTAGGTTCCCAATAACCACCACATTCAGTACATTCTAATGAATCTGATAAACGATTGGTTTCTGGTAAATTTACGAAAAATTGATTACCACAGACACATTGTATAAGATTAACCATTATTTTTTAACTCCAAAGGAACCATTACTTATTTTATCTTTGTTGTTTCTGATAGCAGATTCAAGTATTTTAGAAAAACTAAAATCATTATCATCAGCCCATTTCCAATTCTCATAGGAAATAGAACATAATACTGTTTTCTTTTTTGACATAATATATAGATTATATACCTTATATTTAAAGTTTTCTTTTTGATTATGTTTGTAGGCGTGAAAAAAATTGTAACCCGATTATGTTTGAAAGTGTATGATAATTCTAATATATAATCTATATACAAATACTAGAGCTAGGGGGTTTATAGTGTAAGTGAGTTACAAAATTACGAGTGGAGTGGAAATTTATGGGTTGAAAAATATAATATTTTGTGACTGGAGTGGAAATTTCTAATCAGCCAAATCTTTTGGAAATTCAAAGTGACTCGCGATCCACTGCACCACGGGAACAGTGACTGCGTTGCCACAGCACTTGTACCTTTGAGTGTCCGAGATACCCTCGGTCCAGTTGTCTGGAAAGCCTTGCAACCGCTCGCATTCCACTGGAGTTAATTTTCTTATCTTTACACCGTCAGATATCAAAGACTCTTTGGTCTGACCTGTAGTCACACAGTTTGCCAAGTCATCATTTCTTATGGCTAGTTCTTTGCCTCTTCTTGGCGACCAGTCAACACCGTCCTCTTGCATTGATTTTTTTCTTATTGCCTTTGACTCTTCCGTTCTCTGTTCTGTCATTGCTCTGAACTTGTTAATCAATACGCCATGTCTGTCAAGTGTGTTTACTGTAAATGCTGGCTCTCCGTACTCCTTGAACCTTCTGCCGTTCTGTCTTTTTTCTGCTCTGTCGGGAGTAAGTACTGCCTTGACCAAAGTGTATATCAATGTTCTGGCACCGTGATAGTCATGACCTTTAAAGTAGTTTGCATCAAGACATGTTGCACGTTCTACTTTACGTAAACCGTTTCTGTCATTTACAACTCCGACTGGAGTGTCTATAGATTTGATTTCTTTAACAGGTTTTTTGTCGATTCCTCCGAGAGGAAATACTTGTCTGGAACGTTGTCCTCTAAGATGGCAGATAAGGTAGACACGTTCCCTGTTCTGTGGGACAAAATGTTTGCTGTTAAGCAGGTTCCATTCGACATCATACCCCACTTCATCCAAGCTGTTGAGGATTGTTCTGAAGGTTTCCCCTTTGTCGTGAGAGAATAGACCTTTGACATTTTCGAGGAATAAAATCGATGGCTGTTTTTCTTTAGCAATTCTAGCAATTTCAAAAAAGAGACTGCCTCTGGTATCGCTGAATCCTCGTCTTTTCCCAGCGATAGAGAAAGCTTGGCAAGGGAATCCACCACAAAGCACGTCAAATTGTGGGAGTGACTCAGCCTGCACTTTTGAGGCATCATCATGTATGGGTACTCCTGGGAACTGTTTTCTGTAGACTTGCTGGGCGTACTTGTCAATTTCGCAAGCCCCCACAATCTCGTGTCCCAAGTTTCTCATTGCTAGGTCGAACCCACCAATTCCACTGAACATACTGAATACTTTCATAAAACAACAACAACCATTGAAGTATCATCTATATAAAGTTTCCTTTTCACAAACTTATTATTAAAATATATAAATTAAAACTTTAAGTTTAATGGAAACTTTATATACAAGGTAATATATCAATAGACATGCAAAGTACCACAAGTACAAACAGTCAAGCAGTCTTAGGAATCAATACCAGCTACGACAGTATGTTGGCAATTGAGTCATTAATACTTAGTAATCCTATGATGAATGAACTTAGAGATATTGCAAAATTAACAAAAACAACGCTATGTAAAATGGCATTGATGGAGTTTATATCCACACCAGTTAGTTCACGCAAATTGAAACGTTTGTTCAATGCAGCAAGGGACGACGACAAATTTCGTGCAGTTATACAGGGAGGTCAGCTAGAATGACCCGAGCAATAGAAGTTCACGACAACCATGTCAAATGTCCAAATTGCAAACATAAGGTAAAACTGATTCAACACAAATCAACAGGGGCCGTCTATGCGAGACCCTGGACTTCACTTAACGTACAGAGATGTATGTTTTTGAAGCTTTGGGTCGAGTCAGACTTTTACAATTCATATGTTACAAAAAATATGCTTCACAAACGACTTTTACAACAGATCAAAAAGCAAAAATTACAAGGCTTTATTAAACCTTTGAATTTTGCAGCAAGAGTCTCAGAACTAGTCGCTGCAGGCACAGATTATCACAATGCTCTTGTGAAGAAAGATACCACTGTCATGTCCTATTATGGAGATGCCATTCGTGGTCCATTCTACAAACTTGATAGCAGACGTGTAAGAAGTGTCCTAAAGAAAGGAGGCAAGTTGAACTAATGACACCAAAAAGCGAAAAAGATGCACTTTGGAAAGACCTTAAGGCTACTTGGCAGATTCTCAAACGAGATTCTGGCGCAGACGAAGTAGCCAAAGGAAAAGCCAAAGAAAGAATCAATGAGATTCAAGAATCATTGAAGCTTGAGAAGACAAACTGGGATGCCCCACGTAGCGGAGCACCAGGAAGCCACCTAACCAACGCAGGTGCTTCTCCAACCCCAAGCAACAATGCTCTTGTTGAAAAAATCCTTGGTACTCTCTTGGACATGAAGAGAGAGTTGAACGAGGATCATGCAACATTGAGTCAAAAACTTACAACGCTAGAAGAGAAGGTATTGTCAGGTGCGTGCAATTGTGCACAACCTGCCGATAAACCACTCGACTAGTTTTTTTTCTTAAAAGTTTATATAAAATAATTTACATATTACAATCATGACAGATAAAAAAACAATAGACATGTACAGGACACAGGGGGTTAACATAGTTCCAATCGCAAAAGGCGACGGTAAATCTCTAAGAATTTCAGGATGGAACATTTACTGCAATCAAAAATACATTGAGGACATACCAACAGATCAGGACTTTGCAGTAATGAACGGAAAGGCAAGCGGTAATCTTGTAGTGTTAGACTTTGACCATTGCGACTCAATCGATGTATTGAATGACTTGGTACCAAACTGCATCAACAAAACTCTTGTAGTAAGGTCAGGAAACGGATATCATATTTATCTTAGAGTATCAGACGTTGCAACAAAAAAGGACGAGTCCCCGATTGCCACAATATACTTGCATAAAGAAATTGAAGGCATAACTCAAAACTTGGAACTAAAGGCCCATGGCTCATACGTGATAGGCGCAAGTTCTGACCATTATGACAAGAACGATGCAGGGGAATATTACAAGACAGGCAAGAATTACAGGGTCATTTCAAACACTACACATATTAAAAAATTGGACTTGACACATCTTGAACTTCTTGACCAGATCAAGAAAAAAGAATGGCTTTCAAAGTCCGAGGTAAGAGTCGGAGCAGACGGAACATTTGTAGAGAAGGAATCAATCATGGAATTGACCATGAGAAAATGGCACCAAGGAGAACGCTACAACAACGGCTGGAGAATAGCACTTGACAGATTTATGAATGACTGGGATTATGACAAGGTACTTGCAGAGGCAAAGTCATTGAACAACAAGTGTTGCGATCCCCCAAGGGGAGATGTCGAGGTAACCAGATGGGTAAACAATGCAATACCCCTCGCTGCAAAGAACAAGGAAGACGAGGACTCTCCATACTTTAAAAAGAACCGTGTACGTGGCAAGTCCAAAGAGAAACAGGACACAGAGGACGAGATAGGAACAGTTGCAGACAAACTGCTGGAAGAGTTTCATTTCAAGACCTACAAGGACACAGACCAACTGTTAATTTGGGACGGCAAGATTTACAATGATCTGGTTGCGGAAAGCGTGGTCAGAGAGCGTTGCGAGACAGAGATAGAGGAATGCACTGCACACAAATGTGCCGAGGTCATTGCAAAGATCAAGAGACGTTCATATGTAATGAGAGACTTGTTTAACTATTATCCGTGCCAGGAATGTCTTGGCGAAGGAATTGACAAGGACCAGAACATGTGTCAGTTATGTACAGGCAAGGGCAAGTTTAACATTGTCACACTGGAGAACGGAATACTTAACATCGACACAATGAACTTTATGGAACACAACCACAAGAACCTTGCAACATTCTATATTCCAATTAAATGGGATGATACGCCACTTGGCCACACTGACATAGAGTATGAACAGTTGGAGACTTTGCTAAAGGATACAAAGTTCCTAAAGTATGTAAAGGACTGCTTTACCATTGACGGAAAATTTGACGGTGATGCACAGCGAAACGTATTCACTGCATTCGAGTCAATGGCATTAATACTGTTAAAAAACAACTCCATTCAAAAGTCAGTGATGTACATCGGAGGCGGTTCAAACGGCAAGTCCGTCATGCTCGAGTATATTGACTCAATGTTTGGAAAACTAAACATAACACACATTCCTATTCAGGAAATCGCTGAGGGCGGTTTTGTTTTGGCTAGACTCGATGGAAAACTTGCAAACATATTTGCGGACATTGAATCCACAGAACTTCGCAAGTCAGGCAAGTTGAAACAGATCATTGGTGGCGAGGGTATCGAGGTACAGCGCAAGTACTCAGATCCATTTACAATGTACCCTCGCGCCAAGTTCATATTTTCAGCAAACAGGTTCCCACGATCCTACGACCAGACAGACGGATTCTTCAGGAGGTTCGTAGTGCTTCAATGGAAACGAAAGTTTACCGACGACATCAAGGACACAGGCCTTCTTGAAAGGCTCGTACAGGACAAAACTGAAGTGTCAAAAGTATTCAAAGTCTTGGTACAACTTGCAAAGAACATGGACCAAAGAGGCGACTTTAAATTCACAAAACCAATCAACGAGATCCGTGATACTTGGAACGAACTGGCAGATCCGATACTTATGTACATCCAGGAAAGACTTGAGGATGCAGGCGGTTCAATCTGTACAAAGCGTGAGGTATATGAGGATTATGTGCAGTTCGCAAGAGGACATGAAATGGTTCCACTAAGAATCGGAGCATTTGGCACAGAGTTCAGAAACTACTATGAGGAAGTTACCGTAAGAGACAAGGACACGTCAAGTGTTTCAAAATACTGGTGTGACTTTAAGATAAAACCAGAGGTTTCACAAGAAGGCGCCCTCGACAAACACCTAGGGTAAACTTTATATAGACATTAATTGTTTAGTTTCATATGTTAAGGAAGATTCCTGTTCTGATATTGGGTGTTGTATTAACTGCACATGTTGTAGGCATATTCATACTGCTTGGAGGACTTGATTAGTTTGTGGGCATTAGCATCTTGTGTTTCATGTGGCAGACCTATAGACCTTGGCTCCAGAACAAAACGCAGAAAATACTGTGAGACCTGTAAGAAGGTAAGGCAGAAACTAGGCGTTCAGGCATTTGTCAAAAGACAAAAACTTTTATCATAACGGTATGGATAGTATGCATACTGTTGACTAGAGTCTACCAAAAATTTCCCTTGTCTGAACAGTCCAAGTGGGCCCCACAATTCGGGCATATCATATGGCATACCTGCACGTCAACCATTTCATGATCACATCTCGGACATCTAGGATTCATTATTTCTTCTTTGTCCAAACTTGATCGGGTTTAACGCATGCAACTCCTTGTGACATCTTCTGCAAAGTATGCATCCGTTGTTTTCTATTAAGGCAAGCTTTATCTGTGTCTTTTTGTATATGATGTGATGACATTCCAACTTTGCCCTCTTTCCCTTTGCACCGCAATATACACAACACTTGTTGTCACGTTTCATTATGACACCCTTCCATGCCATAATCATGTATCGGTAAGCATCAGAAGTTACCTCAAACGCATATGACTCCTTTGCATATCTTTTTTCCCATGCCCTTCGTTTTACTTCTGGATTCCTTTTATTGTATTTTTTAATACGCTTGATTATTTTTTTCTTGTTTTTCTGATAATATACTGCGCCAGCATTGCATTTCTTTTCCCTGTTTTTCCAGTATCTTTTTCTCTCTTCCGTTGCAAGATGTACCTTGTTTGCCTGGTAATATGCATTGTCTTTCTTACGTGCTGCCTTTGGGTTTGCTGCACGCTTTTCCTTTTGTACCTTTAGTATGTCTTCCCTATTTTCCTTGTATCTTTCATTGGCTCTGGCAATAGCCTTTTTTTTATACTTTGGATAGTTTGCCTTTGATCTTGTATTATGATAATCCTTGTTTTTTGCATAGTCATGTTTTCCGCAAAGACCAAACCTTGCGACTGGCCTGTCACAGTTCTTTTTCTTGCATATGGACCTAGCCACTGTCGTCCTCTATAAACAGATTCCATAATGCAGCCTTCTGTTTGCATCTTCTGCAATCCTCGCTTATTGGTATTTTCAATTCTTACAGCTATGCTCCCTTACGCACGTATCACAAAACTCTAACTTACACTTTGGACAGTCTGCAAGCATTCCAGGTCTGTAGCCTGCTCCACATTCGTCACACTGTATTCCATTCACTTCTTACTCTGTTTCACACATATTAATAAACTTTTCATTGTGTTTTCGCCATACCTTAGCAAACGCTCTA
>Ga0315333_10000015_pt1 | contig 44092 bp, 44 predicted proteins | sample M120034915metaG_FD_204521 | JGI IMG/M metagenome (GOLD analysis project Ga0315333, IMG submission 204521) | Ammonia-oxidizing marine archaeal communities from Monterey Bay, California, United States - M1 200m 34915 | ecosystem: Environmental > Aquatic > Marine > Intertidal zone | place: USA...
GTTTTGTTTTAGCATGATGTACTACAGTCCACATTGATTTAAGTTCCCAAGGCATATCAGCTAGAAAATTAGTATGACTAACTTCAATTCCGTGTTGAACTTCTCGTGTCCATTGTTCACTAAATGTTCGATATCCTTGATCGTATCCTAATCCTCTATGTCCAAATCGTAATGGTAAATGCGGAATGACTGCTTCAACTTGTGCTTGTAAGAAGTCAGGAAATAAATCGTCAAAAATTAAAATATTATTTTTGTTCATTATTGTTCCAATTTGAGTCCCAAGCATCTTCAAAGATTGGGTGAAGTACTTTACGTTCTTTCATAAACGGTGTAGCTTCTCCACTAAAAATATAACCTATAGTAACACGTGGGCTTATTTCTTTTGGAGGTAATCCTTGATGTATATATTTGCTAGGAAATATAACCATTCTATTTTCTTTAAAAGGAACAGAATGAAATTTATATGAATCTAGATCGCCTTGATGATTTGCATAATCATCGTCATACCATGTAGCATCTTTTGATCTGAAGCCCCCACTTTTCCGAGCCATGTCTTTTGTTCGTTGTAATTCAGCATCTACTTCTGCTTCTGTAACTCTTCCTTTAGTTACACCATGAGATAGTTCTGCTAATTTAGGATTTAAATGTTCAGGATTGTTAGACCAAAATTCCATTCCAGTATCACCATGTAAAAGATAAACCATAGTATATGCAGGTGCATTGGTCGTAACATCGACGTGTAGTCCGCCAGCGTGTTTTTTAGTTGTTAAATTTACTTGTATTTGATTGCATTGAAGATTGCATACATTAGGAGCAATAAGTTTTCTATTTTCATTTAATACTAACCATATAGCCCATAATTCCCAAGGAGCCTCTTGCGGATCAGTACCAACTGAGTCACCCCATTGTTCACTCCAGAATTGATAACCTTGATAAGGACCTAGTCCTCTATGACCGAATCTTAATGGAAAGTTTAATATTGTTTCTTTAGCTTGTTTGTGGAGCCAGTCCGGAACAATGTCGTCTATAACATAAACATTTTTTGATTCAAAGGTCGCCGTCTTGTCTGTTTTCGGAGTCGTTGATGTTAAACTTTCCTCCTGGATATCTTGATTCGAGTTTTTTGACATTTTCTTCAATTACCTCATTAGGATCAAGCCCAAGAGAGCGACAAGCACTAGACCAATACCACATAATATCACCAAGTTCTCGCTTGAGATGAAATACAGTTTCATCGTTAAGTGGTTTACCTTGGAACAAGCATTTTTTAACAATTTCACTAAATTCTCCTCCTTCACTTGACAATCCAATAGATGCAGTTAATAACAATGGAATGTTAACACCTGTTGCATTTTCTAATTCTTGTACTCGTCCAAAAAATGCACCAGACTTGTTACTTTCTACTGATGTAACTTTTTCAACGAATTCTTCATATCGTTTTAAATCCAACATAAGCACCTTTGGGAGATCGTACCCACCCATTTTAAATAATACTCTCTTGGTCCATATCGCCTAGATAAGCATTATCTGGGTCTTCTTTTTGCCAGGCTAAAATACCTTCAGCTTCTATTGTACGCAGAACAGCAACTTCTTCTTCATCTGGAAGTTCCATATTAAATCCTCTTGTCCAACGTCCATGTTCTACAAGTACCCAGTCACCTACTTCAAATTCATCTTTATTCTCGTGGCCTTTAGCATACACTTTACCCCAACGTGGTTTAACACCGTGTGACTTACCGTCGTCGGAAGGAAGTATAATTCCACCTTTAGTTACCATTTCGTCAAAGTTCATTTGACGAACAATTACTCGGTCATGTATTGGTCTAACGTGACCTTTGTAAACTGTGATAGCCCTTGGGGGCCCACCCATCAGTCCTAAATCCATTGTTAGTCACCTTTATTTACAAAGTTGCCATCAGCATCTTCAACCCAGTCTTGACCGCCTCGATCGTAGGGTTGCTCTTCAGTTTTAACTTCAACTGCTTCTGCTTCTTTAACTTTTGTTGTTTTAGAAACTTTAGCTTTAGCTTTAGTAGTTGCTTTTTTAGGTACTACTGTTGCTTCTTTTTCAACAACGTTAACTCCACGACCAGGAATTTCATCTGGAACTGCTTGTGGATGGTCTCTGTAATAGTCGGCCATGACTTCTTCACGCTTACGAACAATTTTGCCGCCAGGGCCTAATTCGTCACCGCGAGCATTAACACGAACGTTACCTACTGCTGGTGTCAATTCATTTTTTTGGCGTAACAAGTCCATATCAATTCTTTTACCTTGCATTGATACGTGTTGTTTACGACCGGTTTGTTTAACTGCCATTATGATCTCCTATTATGTACGTATTTATCTCATGAACTCATGCCAGTCTAGCTCATACTGGATTGAGTTAATTTTATGAATACCAATTAAGTATAGGATATAACTTGCTACACTAGATCCTCGTCCTACACCCCATACTATGTTATTTTCTCTCATTATGTCTACCAAATATATAAGAAATCTTAGTAAGTTAAGTAGTCCACGTTTTTCGTACTCAATATATTCTGCTTCAGTTCGCATCCATTCTTCTGTATCACCAATTTGTTCTTTGTCAAGTTCGTCTTGCAGTTGAGCATACATCCATTTATGTATATCTAAATCTTTATACTTGTCCGGCATAAACCATTGTGACTGTAAAGCGTCATCAAATTGTTTCTTATCGTACGAGAGTGGTTGGTATTCTTTTAATGGTAAAAAGTTAAAACCAAGTTCTTTAATAGATTTATTGTATAGATTGGCGTCACGATTAGGCTCTACTAATATCTTAGAGAGCTTATCACTATTTCCTTCGTAAATTAAATTTACAATATCTTGATTGGTGAATCGTGGTACACCGAGATCGTCTACTTTCATGTTTCTCATTTATAAAGTATTTTAACTGATATCAATCAGTTTGTCAAGACCTTTATTGTCATTATTCAGTCTTGCTTTAATTTGGCGTTCGCTGACTTCCAATTTATAGCTGTTGAGCAGTAATTGGATTTGGCTTTTTGCGTCGGGGTTTCGGGTTTGGAAAAATTTTTTAGTTAAATCTGAAATTTTAGCGTCTATTTCTTTTAAAGTGAGTTCTGAAACGTTTTGAGTAAATGGGTGTAGCATACCCTACCTATTAAGTAAATGTACCGACGTAATGAGCAAATACTGTAGTACCTTGATCTGAGCTCCAAACGTCAATCACTTCTGGATTTACATCATCTGCTACAGTAAATGGACTTGGAAATCCTGAGGAATATTTAATTGTTCCACCACCTTCTGTTGCCCAAGTAAGTGTTCTAGCAGTACTGTCACCAAGTGTGTTTAATATCATTACACGAATCTTAGCAACTTTATTAGTAACAGGCCAATCTGTAAAAGTTAGTGTTATATTGCCCCCTATAGTAAATGTTTGAAAATTACCATTTGCAAAACTAACATTTTGAGGAGCAACTATTGTTCCACCAGCATATAGTTTTTCTGTGTTACTGACAAGATTTCCGCCAGTAATGTCATTACCTAAAAAGTCATTGGTAGCATTTAATTTGGCTGTATTTGTCTGTAAGTCTTCGATCTCACTTTTAGCCGCAGTAAAGTTATTCTTTATAGTGCTAAAATTGTTACGAAAGCCTTGGCTATCATTATCCTGTCCTGCTATTGGATATGTAGCATCAATGCTGGTATTGTCGATATTACTTGCCATTTGTGTTCCTCTCTATTATTTATCGCCTTTAAACATTAAAGGCATAGTTCCCGAATGGTATATATTGTTCATAGCTATTTCCTTTTGTAGCATCTATTATATATCTATCAATTTCAAAGTCTAGTACCCTAAAATTGAAGGCGCTATTAGCGATATTTAATGCTATAGTGGCACTTTCTCCAGGCTTACAAAAACATAATGGAATAGCCGTTATGAATCCTAATTCTTGAACTGAAGTGCCCTGGGCCGTAGTCATCCATAATGGTAGGAAATCGCGTTCAGTAAGCCCAACTGTTTTTATATTTTCACGCATATTTGTTACATTACTGATATAGCGTTGAGTATTATATGCTTGGTCAATTCTTATAGCATCACTATCAGTTTTAACTGGAGTAAATTTAGGTCTAAATCTAAATGGGTCACTTGTTGTTGTAGCAATAGTTCCAGCTTGTATAATATTTCCATTTTGTAATTGTACAAGAATTGTCCCGTTTGCATCAAGTATTACTGTTCCATTATTTCTAGTAATAATTTCAAGATCGTTTCCAAATGCTACTACTTGAACTTTTTGTCCTATTGCATTTTCTATTTCAAATACTGCAACACCGGCACCTTCTTTAGAAACATCATCAAATGCTTCATAGTCAACACTATCTACAGTAATCTCTTGTCTAGTTTTGATAGTTAAAGAAGATCTAACTTTTGTTTCTGGTACCCCAGCCTGCGGTGGAAAATCATATGGATCAATTACTTCTAAATAAACTACTTCATATTGAACATCATTTGTTCCGGCTTTTTTAGCTACTGCTGTTTTAACTGAACCTAATTTAAATCGTTTTTTAGAATGATTCTGTCTTGATACTGCAACATATTCACGAACATCTTTAGTTTCAATTCCAGCATATATTAACATTTTAATTTGTTTTTGTAAACCAAATGCTGGATCATTAGGTCTATAAATTTTATCAGGAGTAAAAATATTAGGATCTCCGATAAAGTTATTATAAGTTGTACGCTGTGCCGGTTTTAAGAAAGGTTTAACAGATAAGTTACTGTAACTGATATTGTCAGGATCAGTAACTATAATATTATAGTTCTGTGATAAAACACTAAATCCAAAACGATCTCGTGCTTCAACCTCAAATACAAACTTGCGATCAACAGTAGTTGTAGAACCATCAAGTAATAGTAAATTATTATCAATCGTTGTTAAACCTTTAGTCCATTCACCTGAGACAGAATCTTGGTTTCTAAATTGATTTACTTTACCAACAATTTCTCCATTTGGATTTAATTTTAATCCTGGAGGTAATTCTCCGCTAATGATTCTATATAATACTTTACTACTAATTGATTGAGCAGTTATTTTTGCCGCTACGTTAAATGTACTAATAAAGTTTGCTTTAATAGTTCCTAGGTCTGGCATAGTTATCCATACAATAGAACTTTCAACCTCGCCTAATATTTTAACTGTAAATGTTTTTTGCTTTGCCGCTAATAATGTTGCTTGACTAGTAAAGCGTCTTGCTTCAACTGTAAATTTATATTCTTTAGTAACTGCTGGTTGATATGGAACTCGTCCTGCAATTTCTCCAGTACTAACATCTAATGCCATTCCTGGAGGTAACACACTAGGACTTGCATCGTCATTATATTGTTCTAAATAATATCCTAGTTCTCCAACAATAGTATTAGGATCAAATACATCTAAGTAAATTGTTACATAATTATTTGCTCGTTTATAACCAATGTCTGCTGGTGTTAACCAAACAGGCGTTCTAAGGAATGTATTATCAGCTGTAAATATTCCTGTACCAACTTGCATAACTGTATTATCTGCACGTAAGAAATCATCACCAACTAAGAATATTATAAATTTTCTTTTTACAACTGTATCACCGTCACTAACACTTACTTTAAATTCAAAAAATCTATTAAGTTTTTTTGGACTTCGTGTTGGAATAGATTTATCATACCCTGTGGTATCATAAAAGAAACTTTCATAACCATTAGCACTTCTTAATCCAAAGTCGAATGGAAAACTATCAAATTGTGTAGTATCATAAAAGCCGCTACCAGATCTAAGATCTAATGCTAAAATAGGATCAACAATTCCTATAAGTCTACCTTCTTCAGTTAATGTTATACCTGGAGGTAGTGTGCCATCTCCGTCAGCAATAAAATATTCAAGTTCATCTCCTGCTGGTAGATCCGGATCAATTGCAGAAAGTTGGAAATCAACAATACTGCTATCTATAATATAAAAAGAATTATTAGGTCCTATTGGAAGTTTACCTTCATTAGTTGTCCAGACCGGTTCATCAGGACCATTTACAATAATATTATATGTTCTATCAGCAATTCCAGAAGAATTTGTTGCACGTAATACAAATTCAAATGTAGTACTACGTTGTACTTCAAATGGTGTTCCTACAATTTGATTTTCTTCTAATCTCATTCCTGCAGGTAATTGTCCACTTATTAAACTTACAATACTTGTATTAAGTTGAATAGTTGTAATAGAACCTGCTTCTAAAAATATGTTTGGAGCAGTAGTGTATACATACGTCATAAATCCTTGAACAATTTCTTGCATAAACGTTTCTACTGTATGTCCTGTTCCAGTTTTGTAATGTGTTACTCGCCCACCTAAGTAGCTATAGTAGTATGTTTGATTTGTTCCGTAAAATACTCCGCCTGCATCTGGAATTATACCACCTGTGTATCCTTGACTTTTTGCTAAAACAAATGTTGAGTCTTGTGCAGATAAAAATGTTACACTATTAGCAAGACCACCACCGTATGGAATAACAGTATCATTTTCTCCATGAATTGTTAACCATCTTTTATCTTGTAATGGAATTGTAGCTGTATTATAATCAGTAGCATCAGGTCCAGTTTGTGTTGCCGGAGCGAAAAATGTATCGTTACGATATTGTGGATCAAATAATTGTGAACCAATAGTTACATATGAATAGATATCTACGTCGCCAATTTCAATAAATGCTCTGTTCACTAATCCTGCACCAGTATCAAATCCAACAAATTTTATTCTGTTGTCATCAACATTATTAAATCCTTTTAATGCTGTAATTAAATCTTTAAGCATATCAATATCAGGTGCTTTAGATGTTTCAGTTGCAACATTCCATGTATTGTTATATCCTGTTGGAGCAACTAAAATATGATCACCTAAATAGTTTTCCCAAGTAGTAATTTCATTACTACCTGTTCCACTATCTCCATGTAGCAATATAGCTACTGGTACTTTTTTATTTGTGAGAGCAGGAATAGTAGGAACTCTTATAGATACAGGATATGTATATCCACCAGGTTCTTGTGACCAAGTTTTAGTTATATCTATGTCTGTTGAATTTGTTAGTGTAGGTAAGGGGTCGCTACTTAACGCGGTTGATTCAGGGTTAAATAATCCCCCAAGATCAGCACTAGAAGGGTCTAAAGGTAGAATAACTGTTGTAGTTAATCTTTCCTCTAAAGTTGCTAGTGTATGTCCTGATAGTTGTGTCCAAACAGGTAAATTTGCCATATGCTTTATATCCTACTTCTTACAGTATTTATCGGATATTATGCATACTTGGTCAAGTTACGTTCGAACTCGTGTAGACGCTTCCATATACTGCGAAGCTCTGTAATAGTGGTCCAGTTTTCTAAAAATAAAGCAAAGCCCCCATGAACCTTTTGGAAAGCATTTGATACTTGTACTACTACACCTAATAATATAGCACCTGTAAATAAGCTAGGTCCTACAATTAAATATGGTACAATAATCATAAATTGATCGTAAGTAATACGCCAAGTGTCAAAGTAGCCATAATGCATATAAAGTCTGTGATAGTTAAATCGTATACCAGTAAATAAACTCCATAGTGTTTCTGGTTGTGCGTAATTGGCTTTATCGTCTTCACCTAGTACTAAATCTTTTCTAAATGCGGCTTCTACCTTTTGATTATTATATTCTAGTCCTGGAAGTTTCCACCCAACAAACCATGAAATAACAATACCACCTAATGATACAACTAAAGCGGTCCATACTAAAGAACCTGGAATATCACTAAACCATGGAATTGTAACTGCATCACTTAATGCCCATAATACAGGAATAAAAGCTACCAACGTCATTATAGCTCGTACAACTTGTAATCCTAAACCTTCTACAATACGAGCAAATCTATTACAATCTTCTTGAATACGCTGACTAGCACCTTCTATTTCAGTTTTAACATTACGCCATCGTGGAATGTAATCAAATGTAATTGCTTCACGCCACCGCAATCCATATAGACGGGTAAACCATCCTGTTGCAACTGCTAATAATACGTAGGGAAATGCTAAAACGGCAAATGAGGGTTCGCCTTGTAATCCACTAGTCCAGTATTCGAAACTAATTAATTTATTGTAAAATAATGCTGTACCTACGTCAGCTTTATCTTTATAATCGCCTGCTTGTTGTAATAAGTTATAAAATCCACCGTACCATGTGTTTATGGCTACAGTTATTTGTACTTGAATCCATAAAGATGCAATAAGTAAGGCACCACCGCCCCAGGCCCACAAAGCCCATTTTCGACTTTTGTAGTATGCGCCGATCATAATCTATAACGTCTTAAACGCTACGCTGATGTTTGGTTGATGGACCAACTATGTATGGATAAACCGGTTGAAGGTTTGAATCCACTGACAAGTAATATGCCCATGTTCCGTTTGGATAGTCAGGAGTTTTGTTGTATCGACCGTTGTATGCATCTAAATGACCAGTACCTACTTGGTATTCATGATCATTAACAAATGTACCAGCCGCTTTTTCACCATAAGTGTAACCACGTCCAGTTGGTTCTGTAGTATAGTATTGATATGATGAAGTCATTCTAGTAACTGCGGTTCCTAATTCTGCATTAGGATCTACGTATGAATATGGTCCGTAAATTGGATATCCGTCAAAACAATATCCAAGTATCTTACTATGTCCATCTGCGTGTCTAAAGTTATCACTACTGTAATTAGTTCCCGTGTAATAAGTTGGCGTCGGAGTTGACGCTGTTAACATAGCGGCATCCCAAGATGGATTTGATTCTGCTGAACCTGTTGGTAAAAACATAAACATTCCAGACATATAATGATATTGTCCGTTAGTTTCTGGCCATCCACCTGCATCGTCGCCACCAAAGTTTGATCTAAATGCTACTGCATTATATTCAAAGCCATCGCCTGGTGCATCTGTTACAGGATCAAGTCCTGGTGGAACAGTTGTTGGACCTACTGAAGGATTAAAAAATATAACACCGTTAGACATAATACCCATTGGTGTTAAAGGAACTGTTACCTGTGCATTAGTAGTATTTTCTCCACCGCGATATACAATAGAATAATTATAAGATTGTGCAATCGCAGTATTTACGTTTGGCGAAAAATCATTATTTCCGAATGCATTTCCGAATGCCGCCGGATTAGGTAAACCATTTGATGTAATTGTTAATGTTGCCATATCTCTTTCCTTACGCTATTGTCCCTGCATCAAATACTCTTGGATCTGGTGTAAACATACTACCAAAGTCAATATCAGTTTGATAAATTATCCAATCAACTACACTTGTAATTACATTACTAAGAGTACCAAAGTTAAAACCAGCTGTATTAGGAGCAATTAATCTAATGTCTACTCCGTATACTAATCCAGTTAAGTTTCCTTGGAAAGCACCTGCAAAAGTACTTGCTGTTAATGTGCCACCATTAATAAGATTATTTCCGTTTGCATCTAGGTTTCCTCCTAATACAGGAGTAGTATCAGTAGATAGTTCAGTAGTTGAATTAATTGTTAAATTATCACCAGCAATACTTGTACCAATACCAGTTCCTCCAAATATATTTAATGTATCGCCATCAACTAATTGTTTAGATCCGGAATCAGATACAACATTTAATTGTTGTAATCCACCTGTTGCATTAACTGTAATTCCATTTGTTGAAGATGTTAATGTAATATTAGCACCAGATACTAACTTTTTAAATTGTAAATCGGAACCAGCTTTTTGATAAAAAACTCCTTCACCAACATTACCTAAATTACTTGCAGTTGTTGATTCTGGAGAGCGTAGATCTAAATCCTCAAAGTTTTGATTAACTTTAATGAATGCTTCACGTAGGTCATCACCTGTACCGTCGTTTGCTAGTGTTCCTATGTTGATATCTTGTAGTGCCATTTTATCTCTCTTCTTATGTATTTATTCCAGGAGTACTGCTTCCACTACTACCTTTGAATCCCCAAGGATTAGGACTACTATATGGCCAATGTAGTATTTTATTTGGCGCACCATAGCGTCTTGGAATGGCGTTGAAAGCATTAAAATCTTCATCTGTTCCACTATCATAGCAATTAGCTGTAGAGTGTATTGCTAGAAAATCTTTAAATTGTTGTGCTGTTCCGCCTGGATTTGCTTGTAACCATAATGCACCTATTCCACAAATTTGTGGAGATGCCATTGATGTGCCACCTATTCGTGCAATATAGTGAGAAGCACTTCCAGGGTAAAGTTGTTTTGAACCATATGTACTTACTTGACTTGTAGCACTTGTAATATCATCACCAGCCGCTATTATATCAATACGTGGTCCTCTTTCACTATCATTTCTTATCATTTCTTCAGTACCAAATAGACCCTGATCTAAGTTTGCTACAACAATTGTGTCATCACTTATTGGAGAACCAGCCTGGTTATAATAAATTGGCGTCACCCCATATAAGCTATTTGTATAGTAACTATCATAAATGTCACTATTGTATGGAGCATTAGGGCCTGAAATAGGATGATATCCATTACCCGCGGCATTAACACAAATTACTCCTGAATCTGTTAATTGTTCTTGTTCAGTGTTTACTGAAGAATATGATATTGGATGTTTATTGTTAGGACATCCGTATTGTGTAAAAGTACCAGACGTCCAGTTTTGAGTAACAATACCTTGATCTACTCCTTTGTAAAAAATAGATGTTACTTGCCCAAACCCACCGCCAAGTGGATAGTAATAACCATAGCCCCAACTTTGATTTACAATTGTCGGACGTTTAAATCCTGTAACAGGATCAATAGGTTTTTGTTCGTGAAAAAGTCTAATAACATCAAATGGTTCAGAAACCTCTTCAGCACCGCCAAATACTCTTACTGAATAAATTTTTGAATTCTTGGCCCAACCATAAGTTTTACCTGCGGCAATACCACAACAATGACTTCCGTGTTCTCCTGCTGGTTGACTATCGCCGGTAATATTTGTATAATGATTTGTTCCCATTGTCCCTGGAATAATTGTATTCCAATCTAGTTGTATAAATCTTGTAGTGCCATTTGCATCTTCCCATTCAGGATGTCCTGTAGGATCAACACCGTCATCTTGTATAACAACGTCAACACCTGTACCATCTAATGCATAAGTATAATTTCCTGTGTACCCATTAGTTGCCGCCGCCAAATCATATTCTTTAAGAATGTGTCTTTTTAATCCCCAATTAACGGCATCTTGATCATTTACACCTGACCGATCAAATTGACCAATTTGTGTTTGGTATAATTCTTTATTCGCTGGATCTGGTTTTCCTTCTACTATATGTATTCTTGGATCTTTTGATAACTCTGCCGCTTCGGCATCAGTTAACATATAATGAGTCATTCTATTATTATGTTTTTTAGCATAAGCTACATCAACAGTTCTACCTGGCACGTTTGCACTAACAGAAGCATCACTAGAAGTATCTCTTCCTAGTTCTTGTTCTATTTCTGCAACATCGATACCTTTTTTAGTAACAACTATATATTCTTTTTCACCAGCCATTAAAGTATCCCTACGTTTGTTGTTAATGCTCTATTAACTACATATGGCAAATAAGCTATTCTATTAGAACCATTCATTAAACTTCTATCATTTGAGAAAAAAGTAGATGGTGTACCTTCATCTGTTGAACCTTGATGCATTAAATCTTTAATTGCATTGTCTTGCCACCATTTGCGTAATTGTGCAGGTGTCCATCCTGGATTTAATTGTAATAATAAACAACTCATTCCTGATACTTGTGGAGTAGCCATTGATGTTCCACTAAGATTTAATATTGCAGTATCATCAGTATTTGTAGCACTAATAATATCTGTACCAGCCGCCCATACGTCAACTCTAGGACCTTTATCACTAGATGAAGCTGTAGCTTCAACATTATTATATAATTCACTATCAATATTTCCGCAAACAATTGTTTCAGGACCTATATTACCTGCTCCTCTATTATAGTATATAGGATTACCTGCGGTAATATTACCTACGTTAATACCGCAAGTAATATGATTGTCAAAGTCTATATCTCCATCGTAGCAAAGTTTTTGATATTGATTTCCTGCACTTTTTATATAGTGTACACCTTCGTCTTGCATTTCTTCAACTTCAACATTAAGTTGATAAAGATTTGCATTAAATTTGTTAAATGCATCACCGATCATTCCAAAGTTAGCACTCTTAACACTTCCTACACTAGCACCTCTAAATTGAATGTCTGTTATATTAGTAAAATATGCTTTATATCCCCAACTTGCTCCTACTACTGTTGGTCTTTTAACTCCTGTAACAGGGTCAACAGCTTTAGCTTTATGAAATTCTTTAATTGCATCGAACCAGTATGAAGAACTTATAGCCATATCTAAACAATAAATGTTTGCATTCTTGGCCCAACCATAATCTTTTCCTACGGCTGTCCCTGCACAATGAGTTGCATGGTAACTTGTTCCTGCGGTGTTAGTATAATCTTGAAAAGGTATAAGACTACAGTTAGGAAGTTCGTTCCATTGAAAAGGTACTAAACGACTAACGCCGTTTTTATCTTGCCATTGTTCGTGTGTATATCTAAATTTACTTTCTTGATGAACATAATCAACACCAGTACCGTCTAAATGATAATCATAAGTTGTTCCAGCAGGAAGATCTGACGTAACATTAAGTCCCCAAGCATTATCTGTATTACCGTGTCTTAAGAGTCCCCAGTTACCTCTTGTTGTTGAAGTAGAATCTCTAGTCCAATCTTCAGTTTGTTCGTAATCCATCCAGTCGTCGTTCCATACAAGTGGTGTATTAACATCACCTACTCTAGGATCGTTTTTAAGTTTTTCTGCTTCTTCGTCTGTAAGGGCTATTTCAAAGATACGTTTACTAGAAGGTCTAGTGTTTACGTTTTGTACTTCTCTATCTGGAATTATATTACTGTCGACGGTAAAGTCTGTAGTCGTGTCTCTGTTTAGATCGTCAATGACTTCATTTTTGTTAAAGCCTTTATGTAAAGAAACAACATAATGTTTTTCACTCATAGCTTCTCCTTATGCAATAGTAATATTACCAACCATTGCACTATGGCTAGTACATTGGTAAACTAATGACGACGGAGCATCCATTGGAACTGTAAGTAATTGTGTTCCATCTTTATCACCCGACACACCATCTGTGTAAGCCGCGCCACCGGCACTTACTCTAATTTCTAATGGATGTGTAGCCCCTCCTCCATTAATAATAGTGTACGAGAATCCTTTATAAAATGTAAGACCTGGATTGTCTGTAGTACTAACTGTACCAGGTCCAGTCCATCTATATGCTGTTGATCCATTATTAATAACACTAAAAGAAAGTCCAGGTAATTGGGCAAGCCATTTACCGTCACTATCACGATATCTTAATACATATCCGTCAGTACCACTAAAGTCTATATCAGAGCCTTCAGCAATTCTTAATAAACCGGTACTGCTAATTCGTAAACGTTCAGTAGTACCTGCGGCAATTATAACAGTATCGCTTTCTGACCCAGTACCAGCAAAACTACCAATAATAGTATTATTACTATTACTACTTGTATTTGTACCAGCTTGAAATCCTATGAAAGTATTTGAATCACCGCTAGTAATTGAATTACCAGCTTCGTGTCCCACCATAGTATTTTTTTCAGCACTACTTAAAGTACCAGTTGTTGCATCACCAATTTTTATACTATTTGTAAAGTTTGCCGCGTCACTAACAACATCTGTTAAGTCGTTTAATTCTGATGAAGCCGCTCCAGTAATTGTAATATTGCCTTCTGCATCACTGGCAGTTGTAATATTAGTTCCACCAATAAATTTAATTGATTCATCTTTACTAATTGTTCTTAAAGTTGAGTCATCTGCCCCAACACTAAATTTAAAGCTATCTGCTGTTGGTAACCAATCTGTACCATCATGGAATACTAATTGTTTTGCTGAACGGTTATAAATTACATCACCAGCTGATCCAGTAAGAACTGCTATTCCGTCATTATCAAAATTTCCTAAACGTAAAGGTGCTTGTGATATTACTACGGCACTTGCCGCATCTAAAATTAAATTACTTGCAGAAGATATAGTTGGTATACCTGCACCTGAACTTACAACTTCATCAGCTGTAATTTTAGTAGCAACTATATTAATACCTGATAAGGTATCGGTTGTTTTGTTATATGTTAATCCTGCATCGCCACCAAATGCACTTGCATCATTAAATTGTACTTGTGTATCAGCACCACCTGGTGTTCCACCACCGCCACCACCTGCGGCAATGAATGTAATTTCATCACCACTTGTAGTAATTGTCATATTAGTACCAGCAACAAACGTTAATGTATCAGTTGGTGCATCTGCTACAACACTTGTTTGTCCTGAAACTTCTATTGTTTTAAATGCATCTTGATTTACATCACCTGGAGTTATTGTTGCCCAACTTAAAGTTGTATTCCCGTCAGTACTTAATACTTGATTTATAGTTCCATCACCGTCTGGCCAAATAAATGTTTTATTTGTTGTTACAGCCGCTGGGGATCTAAATCCCATAAAGTTTGTATTATTACCATCATAGTATCTAACTTCTTTAGCACTTGCTACTTTAATATTTCCAGCAAATTGTACTTCATTTACGCCGTTTGCAATATTTCCTGATATATTTAAATTAGTACCATTAAAATTAGTTGCGTTAACTGAATCTGCACTTAAAACATTTGTACTTGGATTATAAGTTACTGAAGCATCTGTTCTTAGTGCTTGATTATTACCGTTACTTAAAGCAACAAAAGTTAGAAATTGTGTTACGTTAGTTCCATCTGGAGCCGAAGTAACAGTTGCCGCATTAACATTGTTTAATACTCGTGGTTCCCATTTTGATGTTGCACCTTTAAAACTTAAAACATAGTCGTCAACTGGAGTTGTAGTAGCTGTATCAACATCTCCTAAATCTCCTAAATCGTTTATGCTACTTGCAACTGATCCTGGTCCCCAAGTACCTCCACCTGCATCAAATATTAGTGCTTGTCCAGTAGTTGCTCCTGCTACACCAACATCTACTAGGTCACCTAAGTTACCAATTGAAAATGTTATGTTACCTTCTGCATCACTGGCAGTCGAAACTCCAGTACCACCAGCAAACTTGATTGACTCTCCAGTACTAATTGTTCTTATTGTTGAGTCGTCAGCGGCAACTTGTAGTGCTGTTAAGCCATCGCCTTCTTTTACTAACGGAAACCAACCATCATGATGTGCAAAATAGGCTTTACCTGTTGCATGGACATGAGCAAACATTCCATGATATATTGATGGACTTACAGCAAATAATTCTTCTTCTGTATCAAATTTATTAGCAAAATAAACTTTACCTGTTGTATTAATATCGTGTGTTGATACGTTACCTCTTGATAAAACTGTATCAAGTGTATCAGATTCAGTAACTACATTTGTAAATTTAAATGTTAGTGTTGAATGATCATAGTAAATAACTTTACCATCGTCTGCTGATGTAACTGTTGCTACATTAGATAACTGTGATAATTTTGCCGCTTGTATACGTGCATCAGCTAAAGCATCTGAGAAGTACTTATTAACAACACCGTCTCCCTGATCAGTAACAGCATCTGTTGTAATTCCTGCTGACAAATATCCAACATCATTTGCAAAAGCACTTAAGGCACCTGGAACTTCAGGAATAACAGGTTTATTTGTTAGATCGTTATAGTCACCACTAAATGGATTATTAAACGAGACATTATTAATTCTAATGTCTGTTGCGTTAATAGTTCCAGCATTAGTGACACCAGCTCCGCCTAAATCAAGACTATCACCTACTGGTAATTCCTTAATTTTATTGTCGTCGATAATATCAACTATTAGTGGTATTCTATTTGCCATTGTTGTTTCCTATTTTATACATATTTATTATACCTTAATCCAACCGTTATCTGCACCAGTTCCGGTATACACGTATTCATGTTTTGCTCCAGCGGCAATATCAGCCCAGCTTGTATTTTCTGGGGTACCACCGTTATAAGTTTGAGTACCTAAACTACTTACACTATCAGGATGACTGAATATAGTAATTACATCTCCAACTGTTGCTCCTGATGGTAAACGGAAATCATCTCCACCTACTGTAACTTCGATTAAATATTTTGTGTTTACTACACCGTCTTGTGCGGCTGAAAAATCTAAGTATGTGTAATTAGATGATGCTGAAACTGTAAGGTCACCACTTCCTAATATAGTGGCTCCGTTAATTGTTTTAATATTTGTAGCACTAACTAATAATGCCTGTGCATCAGTAATTCCATAACCTGATACCGTAGTTGGCGTACTTGTAATACTTGCAAAACTAAATGTTGTGTCACCTGCAAGTGCAGTTGTAGCCGATGTTCCTAAAGCCAATGCATCAGTAATTCCATATCCTGAAACTGTTGTTGGTGCACCGCTTAAAACTGAATATGGAATAGTGCTATTAGCAGTATCAACTAGTAATGTTGAATCATCACCAACTATTGGATTGTTTGATTTAAGTCCACCACTAAATTGAAAGTTACCAGTATTGTCTACACTCATTGTAGAACTACCTAAATGAATAGTAGTGCCACTTAGATATAAATCTTTAAATCTTTTTGTATCAGAGCCAATGTCATAAGCAATATTAGTATCAGGAATAATATTTCCTTTTACAGTTCCGTCTAAATTAATTTTACTAGAAACTGCATCTATCATTACTGTTGAGTCGTCTGCAAATACAGAACCTTGAATGTCAGCCTTTTGAGCTAGTGTACCATCGTGTAATGCAAATAATTCTGTGAAGTTAGCATTAACTTTAGTAAAGGCTGTACGGATAGGATCTCCGTCACCCTTATTTGCACTTGTTCCAATGTTAATGTTTTGTTGTGCCATCTTACACTCGTCCTACTACTATTTCGATAATACCTTCATCACCGCTATTTTTATCTTCTAATGCTTTACCTATTACTGTTCCTATTTCTGGATTAGTACTTGCACTTGCAAATCCTTCTGTTGAACTAGTTACAAGCATTTGTCCTTTTCTAACCATACCAACAACTTTAACTTTTATTCTACCTTGTAATGCTATTGGTGTTACATTAGTTCCTTCTTGATTTGAATTCATTAAGTATGCAGGATTTTCTGAAACTATTCCAGCAACTCTATTATCACCACGAACTTTTGTAACACTTACTTCTTCGTCGCCACCAAAGATTACAACTGTACCTGGTTCGTATACTGCATCTGCTGTATAATTTTCTGCCAAGTCAGCGTATTTTGCCTGTGTAGCTGTACCACTAAATGTTGTTGCGTAAATTGTATTATATTTTTTAGTTGCTGAACCAATAATATATGTGTCATCAAGTTCAGGTATAAATCCTGTTGCTGTTGCTTTAAGTACAGTTGCGCCATCGGCTATAATTGCAACCTGTCCTGCGGCAGTAAATCCTGTGTTTGCACCTATACTAATACCTGTACTATTTGCATCAAGTTCGCCTGGTGCTTCAATAAATGAACTGTGTATCCAGTCAACACCTAATCTTGATTCTCCAGCAAGTGCTGAGTTAAGTTGGAAGCTACCTTCTGTTACACCTGTAGCACCAATATTAAGACTTCCTACCATGCTAACAGTTGGAGTACTTGCTCCTACTGAACTCATGAATATTGCACCACCTGGTGTGCTTAAATTAACAGTAGTACCTGTAGTATCTACAATTAGGTATGTATCAACCTTAAGTCCTTGACAAGCTACGTTACCTGATGCATCAGTTTGAACAATGTGTAAAGCTTCACCAGTTGTAGTAACATCTCCTATTACTCCGCCACCACCTAAAACAATGTCTGAGTAAGCAACTTCTTTAATAGGACCAGCTGGTCCTGTTCCTGGCGTTGCACCATATGGTTCGTAAGTAGCATCATGATAACCTAATGCTACCTTGTCAGCAAGATTAATTATTTTATTAAAATTAAGACCAGCAGTGGTTAGTTCTACCCAACCGTCAGTTGCTGTAAAGCTATCACTATCAAAACTAGCAACACCTAAATCTGCTTGTGTAATTCCTGTAGCATCTACTCGTGTAGTTGCCGCATTTAAGTCTAATTTACTTTGTGCTATATCGGCATCGGATTTAACATCTGCATTTACAATTCTATCAGCAACTAATCTAAAGTCTATAGTTGCACCAGTTAGTGTTCTTTCAACATTAACTGTAACATCAGTAGCCGCATCTTCTACTGCAAGTGCATACTCATCATATGGACCTTGTTTTACTTGAGCAGTAACACCGCCACCTGTATCGGCAACATCAGCTATACTGAAGTTTGGTGTTGAAGTTTTAGTATATGTTAGTAAATTATGTGCTATACCATTAATTGAAACGTTTTCAACATCAAGTACCGTACCAGTTGCACTAGTACCACTACCAGTAATAGTATCATTAACTTGGAAGTTACCACCAGCCGCCGGTGCTGTATAAATTCTATATTTTCCTGTTGTTACAAGTAATTGGTTCGCGGCAATTGTATTAGTTTCAACATCAAGTAATTCTGGAATTGTATCACCTGCCGCAATTAAGCCGTCAACATAACTCTTAGTTGCCGCATCTTGATTATCGGATGGATCTCTTAAGTTAGTAACTGTAAATGTTCCACCTGCATTTTGATCGCCAGTAAATGCTAATATACCACTTCTAGCTAATACACCAGGACCTATTTGAGTCCCTATGCCAACACCAGCATGATTAAATCCTAAACGTCTGTTTACATAACCTCTTACTGCTGATTCAGTTGGTACTGAGTCACTAGCATTATCAGTCATGCCGTCGTCTGCACTAAATTCACTAGCTACAACGCCACGTTTAAATCCTAAGCCATCTAAGTTACTTAAAGCAATACTTGCCGAGAACGTAACTGTTCCTGTACCTTGATCAACTGTAAAGAATCTACCTACTCTAAAGAAACCGTCTTGGTCTGTACTTACATAGAATACTCTACCTTTATCTCGTTCGTCAACTTCTTTTTCTTGATCTGCAGATTGTGCCGGAGCACCTAATGTTACATTCGGGAAGTTTGTAGTATTAAATCCACCTGTACCAATGTCTAAGAAATCGTGTCCTGTTGCTCTACAAGTAGAAATATTAATAGTAATATGTCCACCTTCAGTTTTTTGTAGTCCACATCTAAGAGTAACAATTGTTACTGCATTTATAACTGTACTAACAAGTCCAGCTGATGTTAATGGTAAGTTAAGATCTGAGTCTTGAAGATCTGATATTTGAATAGTAGCATATCCAGTTCTTTCAATGTAACTGTTAATAATATGAGTTTTACCATCCCAAGCAAAAATCATATCTCCTGCATTTATTCTATCTATTTGTTTCTGACTAGTAACTATACCAACAGCTATAACAACGTCACCAGCTGTGCCACCCATTGTAGTACCAGCGCCAGCAAATGTAGTAAGTGCCGCATTTCCGTTATCAACAATTAATTTAATATATTGGTATGTACTATCAAATGTAACAATTCTATCAACGGCAGGTAATGCCCCACCAATACTATCTGTTACACCATAGTTAATTGTTCTATATGTTGTATCAACATCTTCGTCAAATGTAATTGCTGTACTTGGTCTAGTAATAGTTGTGTCAACACCACTAACTCTAAAGTTTAAGTTATTTCTAATAATAACTTTCTGGTCATGTGCTAGTGTGTCAAGCAATCCTGATTTTGTAGTATTGTCTTGTCCTGTTGTAGCAAGATTTAATTGATAAACAGCTTCATCTCTAACTGAATTTTTAAATGTAAAGTCAGTTATACTTGCTGTAGCACTTGTACCAATTGTAACCTTTTGTGAATCTCCACCACTAACGTAAGTATGTACTATTCCGCTTTTATAAGTTGGAATTATAAATGTATCTGTAGTAGGAACATCATAAATTTGGAATACGCCTGAAGATGTGTCTGAGTCTGGATATAATTTTGTTCCAAACTGACAACTCATTGTAACGTTGCCAATTTTAACAAAGTCAAGTTTACCGTATCCGTGTGCTGATGCTGTAGTAACTGTAATTAATCCAGTTGTATTATCGTAAACAAAACCTGTAATACCAAAACTACCACCAACGCTTGTTAATGCAACTAATTCACTTGTACCACCACTAACATAAGTCTGTTCAACTGCACTAGGTGGTAAAAAGAAACCTAATCTATCAGCATCTGGTTTTGTAGTTACGCTATATATTCCTGCGTCTGTTGGTTGTGGATAAATCTTAACACCATGAACACAAGATATTTTAATACTAAACAAATCACAAGTATTAGCCGCCACAAGTCCGTGTGCTGAATCACAAGTAACTGTAGCAATACCTGAAACATTATCATAAACAAAATTTGTAATGTTTACTCTACTTGGACCACTAACAACACCGCCACTAACGTAAGTATGTACAATAGCACTTGTACCTATGTCAATTTCAAATGCATCTGCTGTTAGCCCTGATGCTAAAACTGTAACAGTTGTTGAAGGTGTAACGTGTGGATATGTTTTAGTACCTAATGAACAAGTTGTTAAAATATTTCTTATTTGAATTAAGTCATCTATTGCTCGACCATTTGCTACCGCTGTAATTTCAGTTTGTACACCTAAAATTGGTGTTGCTTGTACAGTTGAAACTTCATATCGTGCTCTACCAATCGATCCACCGTGATCAATTTCAATTTCACTTTTTGCGTGTGGAAGATATTCAACATCACGAACAAAAATCTTTAAACTATCAAGTGGATGATCGTATGTAGAACCGTCATCATAGATTCTAGCAGTTTGTACAAAGTTATCAGTTGTAGTAATTAAATCTGGTTGTTCATTTGGATCTGATCCCGATGCTACAAGTCCGTATGTACCATACGAGTTAGAACCGTTTAATGATCTAATATCACCGCCGTTATTAGCATAGTAGGCCGCTTCTGTATAATATGTAAATTGTGAAACAAGTTCTGCCATTGCACCATTATTACAAATGGTACCATAACCTAAATCGTTAAGTTGTACAAAGTCATTAGCCAACATACTTCTGTTACCAGAAGTTTGTAAAATAATATCAGTTGGCATTGGTTGTGTAAACCCGCCGTTACTAATACCCGATGTTGGATTTAAAAGAAGTTTTGCTGTACCTGCCTCTTTATCATATTGTGTAACAGCATCAACTTGATATCTAATACCGTCGATGTAAAAAGGACATGGTACTTGTGGTTTCTTTAATCGTAAACCTTGTCCAACTAAACTTTGTACGTTTAGTGTAAAGTTGTCGTCTTTGCTGTTAACTACTGTAGTAATGTTTCCAGCAAATCCGTCAATATATAGTCCACCCCTAAATGCTTTTTTGTTTATACTTTTTGAAAAACTTGAGTTAGTTTGACCATAAGGTGATTTAGTTAAAATTGCACCATCTGGATCAAGAACACCCATAAATCCACCGTGTCCTTCACAAGTTATATTTCTTAAAATAGTAGCATCATTTAATAAGAAGACATCCATTTCTTCATTTTCTTTTGCTGTACTATCTTTATCTGTTTTATCAGTTAAGTAATGGTAACCATAACTTGGATCATCATAGTCTGGCAATCCAGTAAGACCATTTTCAATAACATCTTTTAAGAAATCTATTAACGTATTAACTTTAGTTTGAGCTACTGCTTCACCTTGTGTTGAATCTAATACTTGTGTTGTAACTGATTGTGCTGATGTCCAAGTTGCATTAGTTAAAACAAACCCAAGAATTTCTTTCATCTTAGCGTATGCGGCCGCAGTTTGAACTTGTGCCCCTGGAACTATTGTAGTATTTTCGTCAAAGTATTTGTCAGCATTAAAGTGAGTCTTTGAATTACCACCCCATTTTATATCAAATAGTATTCCATCAAGGACATAGCCCATGTCTCTTTCACATTTTTGATTATCGCTTGATGTGTGAAAACCTGGGTAAGTTGCGTTAAACCATGCAATAACTTCGTCTTTAATATATTCTTTGTTTAATCTTATTAACTCAGTTGCATTAGGATTTAATTCAGTTTGTACTGCAATATCATCAAATACAGGGTCTCTATAAAAGTGTAATTGTTTCCACGCACTTTCAGATACGCCTGGTTTAGGTTTAATAATACAACGTCTAAATTCATCACCTTTAATTGAAACATTGTTGCTAACTTTAATTGGAAAATGTTCCCAGTATGTTCCACTTTCTATATGAATTGTAATTTCTGGATCGCTAACTTTATAACCAAATTCTAATGCTTCAGCTATTTCAAAACCTTTTGGTTCTAATAATTCTAATTCAATTGTATCAACTTCTGCACCGTCTGTATATTTTACAATTCGCCCAATTGTTCCGGAGGTTTTACCTCTTATAATTTTACCTGGAATAAGATCGTTGTTTAGTGGGTTAGCTTGATCAGTATATCCTTGTCCACCGTTTGTAATAGTAATTTCCCAAGTACTACCTTCAACAAGTTGTGGTGCGTCTTTATAATCAGGACCTGTAATAAGTGCTATAATGATATCCCATTTTGCACCTACTGATACTTGTCCTGCAGAGTTAACAACTTGACCTACATCAATAACCTGTGTGTACGTGCTTTGATATAAAGTTGTTTCAGCTGTGTTTGTAATAACTTTGTTATGTAAATTTTTAGCAAACTGGTTTGCCGCAAGAGTTTGTACAGATTGTGTCTGTCTTGCTCTTTGTCCACTTACACTACTATAAAATCTGTAACCAGTGTTAATAGCATGATAGTTAGCTGTTATACCATCTAGTAAATCTAAAACAATTCCGTCTAGGGTATAACCCATATCTCTTTCACATAAGTCTCTTAAGTATACGTGTTCTGGATATGTGTCGTTAATATAAGCAACAGTTTCTGCAATAATAAAGTTTCTATTTGCATCTGTTAATATTTTTATTTCTTCGTAACCACTACTAGTTTTTACACCAGATGTTGCTACTGTTGATATATTATTTCCAGCATTATAAGTAATGTCTTGTATATAAGGCCCAATTCCAATTGGTGCTGTATCAATTATTTCTTCAGCTTTAAGTGCCGCCGCGTGTAAAGATTTGTATGCATAGTTTTGTGCCCGACCTTCACTGCCAACTGGTACACCTCGCATAGTATCGTCACCATCTGAACTAACATATAAATTCTGTTGTGATGCGTGTGCGGAATTATCAACATAATATTTTGATGCTGATTGTAATACATCTGGATTAGAAGCAGGTATAAGTGTTGGTGCCGCAGATGGTCCTGTTTGTACAATACCATTTATAATAGCAACTAGTTCTGTTACCCTGTCGCCTGATCCTGTTTCACCATCATTTGCAATTGTTTTTTGTGAAGTAATTGTTTGAACACTTGAATATGCAGTATTCGTTAAAATAAAGTCTTTAAAAATATCTCGTAATTTATTATTAATTGCTACAGCATAAACTGTTTCACCTTCGCCTAGTTGTGAACTAGCACCATCCCAATAAAGTTTAGCTACTCTAATTGATTCTGAATTGCCACCAAATTTTATATCGTGTGCAATTGCATCAATATTAAATTTTGTATCTCTTTCACATTTTGTATGACGGTCGCCTTGACTATTTGTTATCGCTCCAGCAGTAGCACTTACAAATGTATGTACTGATGTGTCACTTGATGTACCAACATTTACAGTAATTGTTGTTAAACTTACTGCTTGAATTGTAACTTGTGCATTGTAGGCTGGATCAGATCCACCTGCTCTTGGATAGGTATGTTGTGTAGCATTACTATCTAAAGCACAAGTAAATGTTAAGCTATCTGTAGCAATATAAATTTTATTACCAATTTGATATTGGTGTGCCCCAATAGTTAATTCTAGTACTCCTGTTGCTGGTGTAAAGTTTGCGGCTGATACATCATGAACGGCGTCATGAGCGCCTGGATAAGTTGCATCAAACCAACCCATTACTTCGTCAGCTACATATTCTTTATTAATTGTTATAAGGTTATATGCATATGGCGATTGTGGAGTAGCACCTGCATGAGCACCTGGATGATCATGTAAGTATAATGCTCCAGTCATCGAATCTCCGTCGCGTCTTACAACAGATTTTCTTGGAAGTGCTTCTGAAGAAATCCAGTTACCAGCTAGTACACTATCGTATGCGGCATCAAACATTGTTTGTGTGCCGGTTCCACCTGATGCAACAATTTTTACTCTTGTGCTATCATCATTATTTTGTGCTTCAGCTTCTGATGGGTGAAGACTTACTTGGTCTACTGTAACAAATCTTAAGTAGTATGTTGTTCCTGAAGCTAATCCTGTAGCGTCATTTCCTGTTGAATTATATTTGTATGCAATACCATTTGAACTTACTTCAAATCCGTGTGCAGTAGCAACAACATTACCAGCGGAAAATGATTCAATAGTAAATGTATATGAATTAGCACTTCCAGGTTCTGTTCTTGCTCTAATTTGTCCTGAGCTTCCTGGCCCACCTGCTGATCGTAGATATCTACTATCACTATATCCTCGTGTAATAACTAAATCGTCTAAGGTAAATGATGTACCGTGTGCTACATTTAAAGCAGTTACGGCCGCTGAAGAAATATTTGGGTTAGCAATAGCTTGGTTAGCCGCATTTAATGGGCCACCTAAACTTGGAGTAATATCTGTACTAATAATTGTACCAGTATTACTAATTTTAATTTCTTCTGAATCTAATGAATCAACTGTAATCCCTTGTCCGCCAACAATACTTTTCATTAGTATTTCGTCGCCAGCGGCGTTTGATTGTGGAACTTTGTATGATCCTAGTTGATCAGGAACGTCACTTAATGATCTAAAAGATATTTGTCCGCCTTGTCCAAAGACAGCATAAAGTTCTGTAAAGTTTTCATTTGCTTTACGAAACGACTCTCTTATACTATCACCAGTACCGTCGTTACCTTCTACACCAATGTTAACACTTTGTTTAGCCATCGTTTAAAATCCTACGGATTCACCACATCCGCAACTATTTTTTGTTGCTGGATTAGTGATATCAAAAAATGATCCAAATAATTCTTCTTTATAATTAATTGTTGAACCCATTAAGTACATTTGACTTAATGAGTCAATTGCAAATTTACCTTTTTTCAAGTTAATTACTTCGTCTTTATCTTCTACAGCATCTGACATAGTCCAGTCATATTGCATTCCTGCACATCCGCCACCCTTCATAGATAGGCGTACAACTGGTTTATTCTTAGCGGCCAGCATATAATTCATCTGGTCTATTGCTGATTCTGTCAATGTTACTATTGCCATATTAGTTCCTTTGTTAATTGTATTTATCAATATGTCTAAAATCCTAATGTAATTTATAAATAGCTATATGTTTATAAGGACAGAACAGACTGTACAGTACTTTATGCGTAAGGGCGTAAAAGGCGAGCACCACCCTTATAAACGTAATAAGACGTTAGTTTATTTTAAATGTGATAATTGTAGTGAAGAATTTGTACGGGATAAAGGTCGTATAGACCCTAAAAGACTGTGCGACGATTATTCGCACGTATGCCCCAAGTGTGATCCTAAAAGATTCGCTCAAAAACGAGGGGTTGAACAACGAAAAAGATTAAATTTGCGGGTTGACAGTATGATCGACATTACAAAATTATAATGTCGACCAAACTATCGATAATTTAAGTTTATTCGGATTTCCAAATATTGTAAACGCCCCAAGCAAGTGCTCCCCAGATTAATACTTTGGTTAGCGGCATAATGCCTAGGATAACAATTAACGCCGCACCACCGATTATAATTCCGTTCCATGATGTGCGTTCTTCTATTCTTCCTTTGATCCATTCAAACATAATTTACTCCTTACAATGCTTTGTGCAATTGACTTATTAACTTAGATTTAACAAGTCTACGGTCTAGCTCAATACCATGCTCTCTTCCTAACTCTTCCAATTGTATCTTGGTCATTTTAGTAAGTTGAGCTTTAGTATGAGATTTCACTTTCTTCTTTACAGTCTTCACCGTAGGAGCCGCGAAGGTTTTATTAGACCAGTGTGAAACGTGGTCTGATAATTTGGTATCGCAACATTCTGGCTCTTTATGAATGTTTCCTGTAAAGATGTCTCTAAGCCATTTGAACATAGGTAGTCTCCCCTAGTTTAATAAGTCTGTAATATATTTAGTTGTTTTGTAGTCTTAGGTTGTAATATTGACGTTTTTGCCCTTGCCCTTAGGGTCACAAAAAGGTGGTATTAGAGTTTTTTCCCTTAATCTGCTCTGTTTAAGGCCTGTTTCTGCTACTGATTCTACGGGTTTAATCTTATCTGTGGATAAAGTTCCAGCAATTCTCATAACGTTTGTCATGAATCTTCCTATGCCATATGATCGATTAATTTTCATTTTAAGTGTTCTTTTTGTCGCTCTCGTTCTGCTACGCACCATTCGTCATCTGGATTAAACATACAATCAAGTACTTTACCAATTCCGCCTAATGTAGGTTTTGCTTGTGTTCCATTACTCCCACATTCTGATAGTACCATTAGTAATAATACAAGAATTATTATATTTTTTATCATATATTAGTTTGCAGTTATCACCTTTAATTTGTTTACAGTTGCTTTTAACAATGTAGTATAATTTGGATTTGTAGAAAATAAAGTTAATGTATCAATTAATTTCTCATAATTATATATCCCTGCTATAACCATTTCTTCTCGTAATTCTCTAAAATCTTTGTATGCAGGATGACTATTTAATAAGTCAACATAGTCTTGGATTGATTGACATTTTGTTTTATATACTTTAACACCCCATACTGCTTTTGGATTGTCTTTAGGTTTTATTTGCGGAAGTTTGGGATCCCAAGTTCTAACACCAAATAAGGCATTCCCTTCAATTGCAAATCTGCTTGTACCCCAACCTGATTCTAACCCTGCTTGGGCTTCTATAAGTAAAGATGGAATACGTAAACTGTGGGGGGTTGTAAAGTTAATATAATTAACGCATTTTCGTACAGCTAAAATAAAACTTTGTTGATCAGTATAAACAAATTCTGGTTCGTGTAATCCTAGTTTAACTGCTATTTTAGATTGTTCAAGTTCAACACGTTCTGTTATTTTATCAATAATATATATATTTGGCTTAAACGTTCCAAAGCCAAAAGCTCCCACGCCAAATAATATGATTAATATTATACCAATAAAAATTCTAAATTTTTTATTATCTTTTAATTTCATCCTCTTCATACTATATTACTATAGCATTTTTTGGTCACGTTGTCAATCAAATTTAATACCAATTATTAGCACACCATGGATCTATAGAGTCTTTTGGATTTGGATCACCATGAAATACAGCAATACACGTTTCACGCAATATATTTGGTGTACCTGGAGTAGCAAAATTCCGTTTTCCTGTTACTCTAGACATTTCGGGTTTACCACGCATTTCCCATTTATAGCTTTGGATCCATTCATCAGGCCAATAACAAAAATCCGATTTAACATTTGCATATAACCAATCTTGGTCTCCATGATATCTAGCCGCATGATATTTTGGATCTTGCATAAAGCGTTCATAAACTTGACTATGTTGTCCTGTTTCAAATCGTACAATACTTGAATTCATTCGATCCCAATTTGATTGTACACATCTATTAAAGTCACGTATAACACAAAATTGACCAGGATTATAAGTAAACAACTTATCCATGTTTTTAAAAACAATTACATCTAGATCAATATAAAGAATAGTTCCTTTTACTCCTAATTTAGGATTAAAGAACATTGGTTTGTACCACCAACCTTTAACATCTGGAATTGGCGGTAATGGATGGATTTCTATACCAGGTTTTATACCTGCGGCATTTTCGGTAAAGACAGCAAAGTTAAAAGGTATAGTTAAATTTCGTGAAACCATATTATGCAAAATATTAACATATTCTGCACTATATTTGTCGCCATGTTTTAAGCATACAACATAATTTGCCACTCACCTCTCCTTACAACGCTGGCTTAGAAGGTATTGCTCCAATACTTAATGTAACCCTTGGCTCCATTGGAATGGATTTATGAGGCGTCAATTTTGGAAGCAATAATGCGTCACCAGTTTTTACATGAATTATTCTATTGTTACTACCATCTTCTGTTGATAATACATAAGCTACTTGCCCACACCCTTGTATTAATAAAACAGTTTCAGGATCTCGATGCATAAAAATTGAATGGTGACGATCCGAAAAGCTCCAAAAGAAACTACAATTAATATTTGATTCTGTATCAATTATCTTATAGTTTGTTACGAATTCTGTATAAAATGGTTTAACATTACTATTACTTTGAACATTTGGAAGATTGCTTGAATATTGATCCATTACAATATCCTGATTAGTAATTCTAGATTGCCATTGGTTATGAGCTAATAATGTGTCAAAGTTAATAGTGTCTGCTTCAGGAAATATTTCTTTCCAAAGTTTGACTTCGTTTTTGCTACGAGCTTCGTTTAGTTCTTCCCAAAATTTTTCACGCATTATCTTTCCAATTTTGCACTATTACTACCGTGTTCAAAAACTTCAACACTAGAAAGTCTTACACGACCTCCTGTGTCTTCATCGATAATTGGTGATATGTAATTGTAAACGTGTTCTGCAAATTTTTCACAACCAACGCCATCCATTTGAATAACTTTTGCAAGACCTTTTTCTTCTAGTGCTACAAAATCGCTTAAATTAGGATCTGCTTTATCAACAGCTATTTTATGATCGAAGTTATCTTCTAGGTATTGTTTAATCCAGCCACAGTTTCCGAAATCGTAAACCCAATTCTTATCGTCTAATTCAAATGCTTCAAATTCAAATCTGAAACCTAAACTATAACCATGAATTAAATTACAATGACTTTCTGCTAACGCCTGTCTGAACGCACAACTGAAACCTCTATCATTACCATAAGTTTTTGTACTTTTGTGTACCATTCTTTTCTCCTTTTTAACGGCGGAGTATTTAAAGAGGGTCGACGTTGTAGTCCTCATTTCTATATTATTATATATTATTTGTCTTCACCTGTCAACCTCAATATGGTGTGTATTGAAACTAATGGTTAAACGTTTTTTGGTTTTATTATGTAAACTTCTATGATACAACCAACTAGGGAACAAAACGAGTACTCCTGTTCTAGGAATAAAATCCATTTTGTCGGCTGTAAATTCTGTTCCAGCACTATGAATCTCTGCCATTTTTGGTCCTAGGATTGGACTTGTAAAAACTATTGGAGCACTATCTTTATCGCAGTAAGGATAATATGCCCCACTTACAATACTCAATTCATGTCTATGTTCGTTTACGTGCCCTTTTTCTTCTTGAATATTAAACCAACTTTTTGCAATTTTAACTGGGCGTAATCCACTAGTTGTACAATATTCATCTACACAATTTTGAATGTCTTGTTTTATTAGTTTAAATTCTTTTTGATCTAAAAAATTTGCCGCTTTATGAGTTTTACTTACAACATCAAAATAGGTACTACTAGTTTTACCTTTACCAATGTCATCAGGCCATTCCATTAATTTGTCATTAGTGAAATTATCAATAGTATCAATTACTAATTGCTGATCAGGATGATCTTCTAAATTATAGACCTGAACTAATGTTGGAAATAACAAATAGTCAGCTTTACGGAATTGGCCTTCTGGTATCGTTGCTTTACTCATGTTTTTCTATTCTATAATCTTTTACTGTTTTTATGTAACCTTTGTCTGCGTGTCTTATTGTATTAAAACTTACTACGTATCTTTTTTTACTATCATTGGGTTCAACATAATGTTTTAACCAACTAGGAAAGATAACCAGCATTCCTGAACGTACTGGCACATCCATATCATAGCGATTAAAGTTTGTTGGTTTTATTATACAATCATTCATTCGTAAAGGTTGTAATGGACTTTCAAGCATTAATGGATTACTTCCTTCTTCAGCATATGGATAGTATGCTCCACTAACAACACTTCGTTCGTGTCTGTGTGATTGTACAGTTCCGCCTTGTCCTAAAGTATTAAACCAACTTGTTGAAATAAGTGCATAATCAATTCCTGCTTCTTCAGTATATGTATCACAGCAAGATTGTATTGTTTTCCATAAGTCACTTAATCGTTTATCACTTAAAAATTGTTCGTCACCAGTAATGTAACTACTATCTCCACCTTTAACTAATCTATGTTTGGTAACATCAGGCCAGGTTTCGATCATCTCAATTATAGTTTTTTCACACCCGTGGTCTTTAAGATTCCATATGCTTACTAGTGTTGGAAATGTAGCAAAGTGTTGTGGTTCAGGCGGTCTCATTAGCTATCTCAAATTCAATTAACATTTTGTTACATACATTTTTTTGCTCTGTTGGCCATGGCTTATTATTATAATAGGTAAAATTAGCTTCAGGAAAATTTTCAAATACTTTATCAATTTGATATATCCAATAACTAGGATCTACTGGCCTTGAATCTACATCGTTATAATTCTCTGTGCCTTTATATATGTTATTATAAAGTCCGGTATCTAAATCAAACCCAATCATATGTATTTCAGGGGTTTCACTCTCTTTAGTAGCTATTACTGTTCCTAATAATACTGCATAAGGTCCACTACCCCAATGCCATGGATCGTCAAGTTTTGTATTGCCTTTATATGGAAGTTGTGGAACTAGCCCACATAATTTAAATTGATCTATCCAATCGGCTCTAGTATATATGGCACCATAGTTATGTTCTTTTTGTGCTTCAATAACCATACGACGATCGCAACAAATTAAGTGGTTTACATAAAAGTCTCTAAAAATCGCGTTGCAACCAACCTTTATATCGCCACATATATTGATATCTATATCTTTTCTACTCTCGCCGTTGCCAATCACTAGCATGACAATATTTAATAAATATGTATAACGATAGGGACAAATACGAATGACAGCATTTTATGATTTTTTTAGGTATATTAAATTATACTCTACAGACGGTGTAACACTTGAGTTTACGTTACAAGCTGATTCAGTAACTGATACGGTTAATATAAGCCGGGGTACAGGCGTAGCTTGGACTGGTGCTTCAGAGGGTACAGATTCATTTAAAATAGATGTCGATTATACGTTAGAAGTACCTGTAACAACTACTACTATTAGATTAACTGATGTTAATGCTAACGACCAGGATATAGCTCTTGTTGCCGGTGCTAATATGAATATTGCACGTGATAGTGCTAATCAATTAACAATTTCAGCATTAATAGGTGGTATTAGTAGAGCTATTACTAGTATTACACAGGCCAGCATTTGCGTTGTCCAAACAACAAACGTTCACAATTTTACAGAAGGTACCTCAGTTACTATTACAGATGTAGCTGGAATGACTCAGCTTAATGGTAATGAATACTATGCTGATATTTTAACTGGTACTACACTTGCATTATATGAAGATCCAGATTTAACAACAGCAATTGACAGTACAGGCTTTGGTGCTTATACATCAGCTGGTGTTGTCACTGGTGAATATTCAGGTGCAAGTAGATTAAACGAATTAGATGATGTATTATTCAATGTTACTAATTTTTCAAATAGTATTAAAATAGGTGACACTACAACAGGAACTTTAAATGCCGCCGCTGGTAATGTTATTATGGGCGTAGGTGCCGGTAATGCTATTACAGAGGGAGATAACAATGTTATAATTGGTCTTGCGGCAGGCCCTGGTATTACAGCTGGTCGGGACAATGTCTTAATAGGTAAAGATGTAGCAAATAACTCCAACAGTGATGGTGATTGGACTGATAGTGTTGCTGTAGGATTTAAAGCAGGTTTAGGTTCAGGTAATCCTATCATTGGAACTGAAACACCAGAGAAAGCTGTATTCATAGGTTCATTCGCAGGTACAGGGCACAATCATGATAATAATGTTGCGATAGGATATTTTGCTGGATCGAAGTTGAGGGATGACGCCAATAAGAACGTGGCTATCGGCTCTGACGCTATGAGCCAGACCAAAAACGATCCTTCAGTTCAACAAAGTAATAACGTTGCAGTAGGATATTTTGCTTTGAGAGGTGCCAGCGATGCATCACAAATTGGTAACGTTGCAATAGGATCTGAAGCAGGTGCAGTAATTCTAGATGGTGAACGCAACGTCTTTGTTGGTGAAAAAGCAGGTGTTCAACTTACTACAGGTGATTACAATACATTCATAGGAACCGACGCTGGTGGTATTGTACATACTGGAGACGGTAATGTTATTATAGGTAGGTATACAGGTACAAATGGACTAACAGATACTCTTGCAATTTATACACATCCTACTGGTGGGCCACCTAAGGAAAGAGTTACTATTACAGGTACAGGTAAAATTACAGTTGATTCAACTGGTGGTGAAATTAATGGTAATCCTATAGTAACTTCTAATAGTATTAGTGGTACTGTAGCAGGACATATAATTCCAGATACAAATATTGCTTACGATTTAGGAAGTGCAACACACAAATTTAGAGATTTATACTTAGATGGTGCAAGTCTTCATTTAGGTAGCACAATTTTAAGAGATAACGGTTCAGGTAGTTTACAAGTAAATCTTGTTAACGTATTACAAGTTGCCGCAGATGATTCAACTGTACGCACAATCGATAGTGGCGAATCAATTAAGTTTAGTGGAGCAGGAACTGTTACAACGGCATCTGATGCAGAAGGTAATATTATAATTACTGGCTCTGCTCATACTTCAGCTTTAAGTGGTTTAACTGATGTACATGATGCGGCACCAAGTGATGGTCAAGTACTTACTTGGGTTAATGCAAATTCAAGATGGGAACCAGTAACAGATGTTGAAACAGATATTACAGGGTCTGTATTTGGTGATGACTCAACAGTACTAGTTGATGGTGTTAATAGTGCTATTAATTTAGATGGTACTATGAAGACTCATATGATACCGGCACTAGATGCTACGTATGACATAGGATCAGCTGAAAAGAAAATTAGAGATTTATATGTTGACGGTGGAGGTTCTTTCTGGATTGGTGATACTACGAAAATGCAAATTGCACCTTATAAGTTTCAAGATGCAAGTTTTGGTCATTTTGTAGAATTAACAGGAGTAGCTGATGAACCAGATGACAGTTATTCTCCACGCTTATGTGGAATAGTTATAAGTCCTGATGGTACTAAACTATATACTCCTCAAGCTGATCGTAATAGTCCTTTACCTGACTATATGCGTATTGTTCAGTATACTTTAGGCACACCATTTGATCTTTCAACAATTACTAATACTGTAGCCCCTGCGAATTCTTTAGATGTTTCAGGACAAGTTAATGCACTTGGAGCCGGTGGAGTGTTTGCTAATACTGATACTAGTATAGGTGGAATACATTTTAAACCTGATGGTACTAAACTATGGATGATGACAGGTGCAAGTATATCTTATAGTGGTGGTACAGGACCTACTTATCATTCAGCAAATAAACTTGTTGAATATGATTTAAGTTCAGCCTGGGATATTACTTCAGCAACATTTAATAATAAATGGTCTGAAGCATTATATGGTTATTCAGCATCACAGTTTAAGATAAGTGAAGACGGCAGATTTCTTTATATGCGGTCAACCCGAACAATAAAACAATGGGAAATGACAACACCGTTTGATATTTCTACATTAACACAATACGAAGATTTTAACCTTGAACAGACATATTTAAAATCTTACCTAACTGTTAGAGAACACTCAACAGGCAGTTATGATAATTTAACTGATATGTGGATTAGTAAAGATGGATGGAGATGGTTTGGCTTATTCAATCATGGTCTATCTAATGATGGTATGATTTATGGTTATACAATGACTACCAAATATGATATTACAACTTCAGTACCAATAGGACTTATAAACGAACACATAACACAACAAGATCCACCATATCAAAATTCTATAATGATTGCTGGTAGTAATCATCCTAATGGCAACAACGGACAACAAACAGGTATGTCAGACGAATGGGGTGATTGGACACGATCAATATTTTTTGCTGATGACGGAAAGAAACTGTATGTAGCTGGTTATTACGATAATCATCCAACTGTAGGTGCAGGTGGAATTCAACAATATAATATAACTGATTCAATAGATCCACAATTAAGATTTAAAGGTCTAGGTAAAGGCGTAAAAATTGAAGGTGAAATTGAATTGGCGTCAGGCGCTTCAGTTAACGAGATTAGTACAGATACTGATATGTCAGGTGATAGTGACACGGCAATTCCAACAGAAAAAGCAGTTAAAACATACGTTGATACTAAAGTTGGTGGTAGTTTAACTGTAGCTGAAGAAGGTAGTGATTTAACAACAGGTGCAACAAAATTAGATTTTGTTGGTACAGGTGTTACTGCTAGTGGTACAGGTACAACAAAAACAATTACTATTCCCGGCGGTGGCGGCGGTGGCGGTTGGACAGCAATTTCAACTCAAACTGTATCTTCATCCGTGACATCAGTAACATTTGGAAGTTTAGATCTTTCTGCTTATAGCACCGTGCGATTAGTAATAAGCGATCTTGTTCATAGTAACGCTCAATATACTTTCTTAAAGTTAAGTAATGACGGGTTCACAAGTGATGATACATGGTCCCAAAACGTAATAGCGATGTTTGACAATACTACAACATCTTATGATAGACACGCAAACAGTACAACGTTTAGCACTGGAGAATATCTTATTTTGACTTCTCATGTTGTATGGTTTGACCCGATAATAATGAGCGGCTGGCTAGATTTTGATTTAACAACGTCCAATGTGATTTGTAACGGACAAGGAGTTTCAAGGGATGACGGTGAGGGAGCAATTCTGTGGTCTGGAATTTGTGATGTTACAACTTTCACTGATTTAAAAATAGAAAAATTTAGCGGCACGTTTGACTCTGGAACTTTTAAATTATTAGGTATGGCATAAGGAAAAAGATATGGCAAATGAAAAGAAAATGGTAAATGGTGTAGTCAGTGAGGTAACTGACGAAGAACAAGCTACTCTAAATACTTCACGTGCAAAAATACAAGCTAAGATTGATGCAGATGCTTGGAGAGTTTCTAGAGTGTCTAGCTACGGAAGTATAGGCGACCAGTTAGACGAAATTTATCATGATATAGATTCTTGGAAAGCAAGAATAGCCAAAGTTAAATCAGATAATCCAAAAACTTAAACTGACCTAATCTGGTCTTTTGCTATATATAGAAGTGGACAAGTATAGCATACCCATCCTTTAGAAGTTACAATATAAAAATATGGATCTTTTGCCTCGTTAGCGTGGCACGTTGAAAATGTCATTGTGCCTTTCTTTTCTTCAGGCTCTGATTTCATATCACAGTTAGGTAATTTAAATTCATTTTTGATAGTAAATGCCCATGCTTCATCTATAGTTCCATTTTTATCAAGGTCCATATAGGTAGTAAGAGTATGTGGAAGTTCTTGGGTATTCCAAAACGCCATGTGCTGAAAGAAATCAAGTTTACTTGAAAACATGGTAGTAGGATCTACGTCTTTTTTAGGCGAAGTAATATAGTCTTTCCAGCTATTAGCGTATACTGGCGAGGATATAAACAGGCACAATAGTACCATTAAAAGTTTTTTCATAGGATTACTTTCTAGACTTTTTTCTAAGTGCTTTTAACTGAGTTTCATGACTGGCTTTGACCTCATGTACGTCTTTTTTAATTTCACGTAAGTGTCCTTGGATCTCTCCAAACCTATCATAACTTTCAGTAAAGAATTTATTAAGATTACGAATTGCGTCAACAACCCACCACCACCAAAAGAATGCGATAGTTCCAAATGTTGTTGCAATTGCTATTAAAAGATAATCAAGCCATTCGCGAGCGTCAACTGTAACTAAAAGAATTACTAGTAGTAATGCAGTTAGTGGAAGTATTCGCCCAGTCCATGACCATAACCTGGCCGATAAATTAAGTTTCATGATGTTACCCCTCTATAACACCAAATGGTTTCCATTCCCCTGGTGTTCCGTTTATAATACAAACCCAACCAACGTATCCCGTTGGACGAGGTTCGCTATTCCAAACTATGTCACCTTTTGTGTAAATTCCATTTTTTGGTGCTTCTGTTCCGTTTTCAAATTTTTTATTTTCAAATCTAAAAGGACCCGAAGTACTGAAACATACATCAGGGTTATTAACTCCAACTCCTAATCTACCTTTAACTGTAGTAATTGCATCACTGTCAGCACCAACTTCAATTCTGTTGTTGGCTTTAATTTTAATTCTTGTTTGATTGTCGGTAATTAGATTCACATCACTTGTAGTATATGCTCCTACATTGATTGAATCATATTCGGGTTCAACAATAAACTCTACTTCATTGCTGGCAACACTTAATTGTCCGTTACCTGCATCTGTGCCTATACCTAACCGCATTCCATCTCCGTCGTAGAAGATAAATTGGTCTATAACAAGATTGCCTTCTGTTTTTAAATTACGTAATGTGCCTACTTTAGTTAAATTTGATGTCTCTATATCCGGGCCTAATTCACTAGCACTTAATACTGTGATATTTCCGATTTTATATTCATGACCAGTATGAAGATCGAAATCTTCACTAGACCAAATACGATCTTCTCCACCCTTCATTACCAACTGCTTGGTATGATCATATCCTGTCCAGAAGAGTCCTTTTCCGTATGGTGCGTCATCTACTGAACATTCAAATACTAAAGGTGTTGTTCTTGCATTTCTAACGTCGGCTGATATTTCATTAACTTCTATTTTAGTAGCCTTAATTGTTCCGCCTACGTTAAGATCATTTTCTACAGTAGTATCACCAACAAGTTTACTAACAGATATGTTATCTGCATACAAACCATCATCTTTTATAACAATAGTTTGTTTAGTTGCTTCGTCGCGAATACCTATACTTGAAAAAGCAGTGATTTTACCGCCATGGATTTTGTCACCACTAAGACTTCTGTTAAGAATCTCAGGTGCTGGCAATTCCCTATTTGCAATAGTTTCAATTGCTTCTCCTAGTTGTAAAAGTCCGTTTTTTACTGCTAGAATCTCTGAATCATTAATATCATTAGTGCTCATACTAGTATTTATCTTACAGCCTTAAGAATAATAGTATCGGTATTGATCCTACCGTTGAGTTTAATGTCTACTGCATTGATATTATCCATATATGTACGCAGTTTAATCTTGCCACAATCTTTAAATTCTTTAATTTTTTCTTCAGGCTTTCTAAGGGTCTTTTGAATAGATGTATCTATAGCAAAACCTGTAATAGTTGTGCCTTTAACACTTAATCCTGTTCCTTCACGTTCTAAGTGCATCGGATCAATGCTATTAGCTATATATCTTCCCATCTTGCGTGTTTTAACATTAAACACCCATAGTTCTTCACATCCTATAATATCAATAGGATTAATACTAGCTAGTTGGAATTTATCATCCTGACGTTTATACTTTAATTTAGAAACTATCTTTTCTTTGCTACGTGGTGCTCGTTTGCGTGTTTTACGATTAGCTTTAGCAGTATCAATAACTACACCTAATGCACCCATAAAATTGTTAAATCCATCTAATTTAAGTTGTAGCCCTTTTTTATCATAACATGAATAAGCCTCTTTAAGTTGTTCAGCCCAGTCCTGCTCTTTCTCAGTCATTGTTGCTAGTTGCTTTTTAGATAAAGGATTTAGCAATTCGTTTAGCTCTGCTATTTCGTCTTTATAAAAGTCTATCATTCTTCTAGCATGAGCCTGTGTTGTTTTAACGTCAAGAAAATGGTTGCGAAAGTTAAATCCTTTAGGATTAAATTTGTGTGGATTATCAACCCAACTTTCAAGCCAAGAATCAATTGCGTCTAATTGCATATATGTTTGTTGTTGAATACGTTCTTGGATAGTAGGCTTAGGACCCCCTACTAGTTTTACTTTAGTTTCGTCTTCTTTTTTCTTTTCTTCTATCACTTTTTCCCCGTCAGTGAACAATTGATTTAATTGTTTATGTATCCATTCTGTTGATGCTTTATTTTCCCCCATCAATCCCGGCATACTATCTATATATGCCTGTCCGTCTGGATGAATGTCCGGCATACCTCTATTTAACATTCTACATAAAGAACCAGTAGTGCCGTTGAAACGCCAGTCTGGATTTTTACTTATAACCGTAGCCTTGCCTGCCCACTCCTTTTTTGACTTGCAGTATTCTAATATCCAAGTTTTGTAATGTGAACTTTTATAGTCGTAACGATAAAAATCCATTGCGGCAGATTTTGCTAGATGAAATTTTTCAGCAGAAAGGCTCAGACCGTTTGAGAGATCTGGTTCGTTCCCTTTAACTCTTGTTCGGGATATTCTTTTTTTCTTTCGTGGAGTTCCTCTAAGATTAATTCTTCGGGCCACCTATTATCTCCTTTGATAATGTCTGATGCATTAGCTATTATATAGCAAGGAAAATAAAAAGCAAGGAAAAGTGAGTTTTTTCTTAGAGTTTTTCGCCCAATTCAAATCCTCTAAAGCATTTGAATCTTGGAAAGCGTAAACTATAAGTGTCTGAATCTTGTGATTGAGTGCGAGCGTCTGCTCTAATTTCGACTAAAACATTAATGAGGTTATCACGCTCAGCCCAGTAACTATCACGTTGACTGTCACTAAAACCGCTTCCACAGTTAAGGCGATAATTGTATCCATCGTCTTCTCCTTCAACAATTACAGCACCTAAACGTCCTTCGTTTCGTCCGGTACCTTCTTCAACAGCAACTACTTTTAAAGTTACTTCAATAAATGGTTTTAGTTTTAACCAATATGCAGAACGTTTACATTCATACGGTGCATCTAGATCTTTAATCATGATACCCTCGTATCCACCGTCTACAGCCGCTTTGTTTACGTCTGTGTACGTTTTTTGTCCTGCCTGGGTCTCTAGGTCTACTATCTCATGATCCAGCACTTGTACGTGCTCTAAGGCGTCTTTATTCGTTTCGTACCAATGCTTTAACATTAGTGTTCGTTGTTCTTGTGGTTTATCCCAGCCACCTTCTAAGAAGTCTTTTAATGGAATAAAATCGAAAAGATGTAAAATGGCATCTTTAGCAGTAACGTTACTTTTGCGATGAACCTGCTTCATTAAGTCTTGGAAGTTATCGCTCATTACTTCTCCGTCCAAAACTAAATCATATGGCGGAGGAGTCTTTGTAACGACAGTTTGAATTTCGTCAATAATATGTTGAAAGTTTATAAACTGTTTTCCATTTCTGCTAAACTGTTCTATCTTACCATCTTTACGAACGATTGTTAAAACTCTTACACCGTCCAATTTAACTTCTAGCATTTTTCTACCAGTAAGTTTCTTTTCGTGTTTTGCAGAGTCTTGTGCTAGTTGGCAAGTAAATCTTGGAACTTCGTATTTGTTAAATCCGTTTTTCTTAGCAACATTGTTTACAGTTTTTTCACTTACACCACAACGTAAATCTTTGATTAGGATTCTACGATAAAAACCATTCCATTGTTCTGCGGTTGCAGAACTCATTACTAGTTCAATGGCATCACGTGCCGCATGACCTGTAAGTTCTCGTTTATTAAGTTTTTCTGCTAAATCTTTGAATACTTTCCAATCACAGCCTTGAGCTGAGATAACAGTATCTTTTGTGGGGACTTTTTTAACGCCGAATGTGTATAGAGGATCTAAACACATTTTTACGCCTTCGAAGAACTCATCTAGTCCTTCACTCATTGCGTCTTTTAAAATGGATTCTTTAGCTAGACGTGAATTGTCTGCTTCTAGCTTTTCTATTATTGCTTGTGGTTGTGTTCTCATTTGTTTGCCTCTCAGTGCCTAATTGTTATAATACTATTATACAATCGTTATCCAAATAAGTCAACCTTTTTATTCCATTTTTGGACAGGCTTCTTCAGTAGCTTTTAAACCATCTTCTTTACTGTAAATCCATACAGAACTTGATACTACAGTACCATTTTCTGTAACTTCACACTTCTTACCAAAAGCAAGTGCTGGTTCTTTTGGAATTTGAGAACATCCGACTATTGCTATAGTCATCAGTGGTATCATTATCCATTTTAACATTATGTTACATCCTTTCTAATTATATGTTTTCTTAAAGCTCTAACTAATCGTTCAATATTGTCTATAATATCTATCAATGTTTTGTCTTTAATAAAGTGTTGTTCTTCTTTTAACTGATCGTACTCCTTTAGCGGAATAGTTACAGTTCGCCTTGAAGTTACTTCATTTTCATAACTTAAATTTTCGGCGTGTTCTTTGTCTAATGCATCATCCATATAACTCCTTACTAGTCTTATATAGTGTTACATTATGGCGGACCCGAAGAGATTCGAACTCCTGGCCTTTGGTTCCGCAAACCAACGCTCTATCCAACTGAGCTACGGGTCCGTCTTTATACTGTATACTCTTTTTTGGCTTTTGTCAAATACTTTTTAAGTTTAGGCCATTGGTCTTGTTCTACAATATAGCCTACACATTTTGGTGAGCCACATTTACAAGGATGATCAAGGATATCATCACGATCATAATCATAGCCGTAGTTATAATTTAATTCTTTATTTTTATTAATATCTTTTTTTGCGTATATCCAAATATGATCTTTTTTAATTTTTATATCACAATTTGGTTCGCATGAATGATTAATTAGTCTTGCGTGGTTTCGTGGAAATTTGCCATCAATAAGATAATGATGACTTAATTCGAATATCCATACTTTAGGAAGGTGTTTGTCTGCTCTTTTATAACCTATTTTCTTTTTAACTTTCTCGCCTGTGTATTCTATAATTGTTGTGCCTTTTGGAATAGGCTTACTAGCAAAGAGACCGGACCCGTGTACTTTGGATTTCTTCTTATACCAAAATTTTTTAAATTGGGCAGGTAACGGTGAGTTGTGGTATTGCATTCTCTACGAGTTCATCTTTTGAACTTCCGTGTATTGAGACTCCTGTATATGTGTCGCACGTCTTTATATATCTAATTGTACTTGTACATCCAGATAGAAAAAGAATTACTATTAAGGCGGCGACTAAATTCATTAGTACTATTTACTTCAAAAAAAATGGGCAACACCAGTAGTGGTGCCACCCATTTTTAGGATTGAATTAACTAGAAAATCTTAGTTAACTGCTGTTGCAAGTGCTTTGTAACCAGCGGCTACAACTGCTCTGCTCGGCGTTCCAAGTCTGTACTTCCTAGTACCGTTCTTTTTGGTATTAAGATAGACAGCATGGCCAGAAAAACGTAAGCTCTGGATTACCGATTGCGGATTACCCGCACCAAATCGTGTTGCGATTTGATTACTTGTTAGTTCTTTTCCACTCTTAAGAGCAGTTAGAACTGAGTCTTGAATTGTTTGCTTCATTATAGAAACCTCCTTATTAATAAGTGAGAGACTAATCTCTCATTCAAGTTTTACTATTGTACTATAATACTTTATCTCTGTCAACCTCTTGTCCACCAATTATGTGAAATCAGGACCATGTATCCATCCAACTAATGACTTTCGAGTACCTTTTGTAATAGGATGGACTTGGTGAGGTATCCAAGAAGGGAATAAAACCATTTCATATTTGTGTAATTTAAAAATTTTATTATCACCACCTGTCCATATTTCAAGTTCACCACCTTGATATTCGTCTTCATCATTTAATCCAATAGAAAATGATAACTTTCTTGCATCACCATTTATTCCTTTTAAGGCGGCATCGGCGTGACACTTATAATGTCCACCTGGTGGATATACACTATATTGGAGAGTTTCTATGTATGTAAGAATAAAATTAAAATACTCGTGATTAGCTTTAGTAGTTACGGCTGTTAGTTTACTATATAAATCTGAATTTGATCGAGTATCAATCCAAGCTATTTCTGTTACCCGTACATTTGGATTTTGATCCCCATCTGCTTCGTCAGTAATAAATTTAGCTGGTTGTAAAAGGTCATGTTGTTTTACATATTGTTCTAATTCTTCCAACAAAGCATCATTTAAGACATTTCTTATTATATAAAAGAATTCTTTATTATCTGATGTTGAATTAATCCAAAACATTTTTTACCTAAATAGTGATCGAGGAACTCGTAAGTAATCTTTTCCTAGTCTTCCTTCTGTTTCAAAATAGCTTCTACATATACAGTTTGTAAATTCTCCAAATCTCCAACCAACAGTTGCCTGAACGTTCATATGAATAGATGGTTCAGTTACTGATGTGTTAACCATAATGTGTTTTCGATAAGGATTTAAAATATATACTTTACCTTCAGAAATCGGTACAGTTCCAAAATCTTCAACTACTGTATGACATTTCTTTCCAGGTTCTTTTAGTGATACTGTAATTGGCCAAATAGATTTTTGGTCGTCTAATAGTTCTTCTTTATTTGGATTTATATTATCATTATGTGGCCCAATAGATCCGTTAGGTTCAAGTTTTACAAAACGTATTTTATTATATGAACCAGCTGGGAAATCTCCATCCCACCAGGCTGTAATATTAGGAATTTTAGGCATCAGTTCTTTTGAAAAGGCACCTTTTGTATCATATGCTTCTTTAAGATTAGTTCTATCCCCATCTTCTCCAAATAAGGTACAACCGTATGCACCTTCGTGGCTAGGATTTTCATATTTTGTATAAAGATTTTCTTCGTCTATTAATTGAGTTTCTATTTGACCCATATGGTGCCAAGCTAATGGAACAAATTCTCCTCCTTTTACGTTCATAAGATTCAGTTCACACCAGCCCATGTTTCCGTCACGCATTTGTGTTATAATCCATTTAGTAACTGCTACAGCATCAGTTTCATCTATAGTGTCATCTGGAAACTTAGGTAAGTCCCAAGTTTTATCTTTATGTTCTAAATAAAATTCTTCAGTTTCTTTATTCATTTATTTCGTGAGGTACCCATTAAATGGTCTTCGCCTCTAGAAACTGTAAAACGAGCGGTTGTTTTTCCTTTCTCGTTTAGCTCATCGCGAAGCTTTTTAGCATCCATTTTATTTTCGAAGTTTTCAGTTTCGAATTTTCGTGTTTTTGAATCATATACTCTAAATAATCGTTGCATTGTTATCTCCTATCCTCTAAGGCTAATAATGGGTGCTTGGAGCCCCCGGAGGGAATCGAACCCCCGTCTAGGACTTACAAAGACCTTGCTAAACCACTCAGCTACAGGGGCATTGTTTTTAATATACTTTCTGTACTTAACTCTGTCATTTGATTCTTCTAACTCTTGTAATTTTCTTTCATCTACACATAATATATTAGAACGGACTTTATCAATATTTGGTTTAGCTTGTAATATCCCCTCAAGCAATTCATTTCTATGTTCTTCTAAGTAAGTTGCACAATCCCATCTATTTGTAAAAATTTCTTTTTGATATTCAATATAAGCTGGTTGGTTAGTTGGGGTGTTTCCTAAATAAAATATAAAGATGATATACCAATACATACTACTCCTGAAATTCAGGGACATACATTTCCTTGCATTTCCCTTCCAAATGGTCAACACGTTCTTGAAGAAAACTTATAGTTGTATGAATATGACCTGTATCATGAGGTCGAAGTAGTGTTTTATACAACGCAATTTCCTGTTTTAAAATATTAACTCTAATCAAATCACCAGAAAAGTCTTTACGGGGTTTCTTTAATTTCTTCATCATTAGTACTTATTTCCGGCTCTTCCTCAACGAACAAGTTTGTGAGATCAACTCCTTCCTCTAATTGCTTTAAAGCATCATGTTGGGATTTGGCGATACCTTTTCGTATCATTTTTGTTAGTATAAAGACTAGTGAATATTTGTCTAAAGATTCGTATTTGGATAATATATCATTTGAATAATATGCATTGGGTGATTTTTTATCCATTTGCATTTACACAATGCACGTTGATTTTACTTTTATTAAGAAACTCTACTCCGTCTTGCGATCGGTATTCATGTTTGTAATAAACGGTTGTGATACCGCTGTGATAA
>Ga0315333_10000018_pt1 | contig 41639 bp, 25 predicted proteins | sample M120034915metaG_FD_204521 | JGI IMG/M metagenome (GOLD analysis project Ga0315333, IMG submission 204521) | Ammonia-oxidizing marine archaeal communities from Monterey Bay, California, United States - M1 200m 34915 | ecosystem: Environmental > Aquatic > Marine > Intertidal zone | place: USA...
ACCGCGAGGTGGCTGGTACCAGGTCCATCGGGGTGCTGTAAATAAATATAGTTGCGACCTGCGCTCTAAGGAAAATTGTGAGATTTTGACCGAAGGTATGGACAGGGTCTATAATCTTGCATGCAACATGGGGGGAATGGGATTTATTCAAAACAATCACGCCTTATGTATGGAGAGCGTTCTCATACAGACCCATATATTGATCGCTTGCAGGAGGAATAACGTTAGGGACATCCTGTACAGTTCTTCCGCTTGCATATATCCAGAAGAAATACAAAAGGAAATTAAGGACTCTGCGGCTCAGGGGCTAAAGGAATCCGACGCATATCCAGCGAACCCAGAAGACGGGTACGGCTGGGAAAAGTTATTCAGCGAAATAATAACTGATTATTTTCGAAAAGATTTTGGGGTAAATCCAAGAGTATGCAGGTACCATAACGTTTATGGACCACATGGAACCTGGGACGGGGGAAGAGAAAAGGCTCCTGCGGCCATATGCAGGAAAGTTATAAATGCCAAACTGTCTGGAGAGAAGGAAATAGAGATATGGGGCGACGGAGAACAAACCAGATCCTTTATGTATGTAGATGACTGTATAACGGGAATGGATTTATTGTGGAAGAGCGACTTTACTCAACCAATAAATTTAGGGAGCGACGAAATGGTAAGCATCAACCAATTGGTGGACATTGTGGAAGAAATCGCGGGCATAAAGTTAAAAAGAAAATATTTACTAGATAAGCCTCAGGGGGTTAGGGGGAGAAATAGCGATAATGCACTAATACGTAAAGTACTGGGTTGGGCCCCCTCGGTAAAGCTTAAGGATGGAATGGAGAAAACTTACAAATGGATATTCCAGCAAATAAAAAATGGACAGGACGGCGACAAGGGGATGGACGCACACGAGGAGGAGGGCTGGACAATAAACTCCCGCAAGAGGTAATATGAGCGACATCAAAGACGACATAACCATTGTGCTTTCCACGAGCCCTATGCCCAGTCACCCTTCTACGGTATTCTTGGACGAAGTGATAGACTCTATTTATAAGTTTTTGTTCAGGAATGAAAAAACCAAGATAATCATTACTTGCGATGGAGTTAGGGGCAGGAATGAAAATTATGAAATGTTTCTTAAAGATTTAGAGGAAAAATATAAATCTCATAAAGAGATCGAAATAATCAAGAAGCCAGAGTTCGGGCACCTGACTGGAAATCTTAGATTTGCAATAGAGCACGTAGAAACTGAATTTGTTTTCTTCGTCCAGCACGATATTTCTTTTTTGAGGTTTGTCGATATCGGTAAGGTTGTCGAGGACATGCGCAACAACCCGCAATTAAAGCATGTTAGGTTTAATAAAAGAAGAAATGTTAAAAAGCGGGGGGACCGCAACTTGGGGAAGCGGAGAGTTGACGCGAACTATAAATACATCTCCACCCCCCAGTGGTCCGACCAGAATCATATCTGTACGGTTAATTACTTCAAGAATGAAGTTTTAACTAGAGTAAGCCGAGGATTCATGGAACACACAATGAACAGGCGGGCGAGAGGGAAGCACAATGTTTTTGGAACTTATATATTCGGCGACCATAACGACCCTACTGCAACGTGCCACCTTCAAGGCAGGGTTGAGGCGGAGTTTGTCATACCTAGCTTCTGTTGCGTGGATTCGCCAAACTTAAAGGGCATTGAAAATTTCGACGATTATTACAAAGACAAAGTCAACTTTTAACTTTTTTAACTTTTGAATAGACTTTTGTCAAGCTTTTGTGTATAATGTAACAAATGGCAAAAAGAAAATACGTAAAGAAGTCTAAATATTGGGATAAATTTAAGGAAGCAGAGAGGCCGCTTGGGGAGATGGCGGACCATTTCTCTAAAAGCTCCGAATGGCAGCCAATGGGTTGCGGGGAGAGCTACTATGTGTCTACCAGCGATGCGGCGAGCTGTAGATATAGCTCCTCTACTACGAATCCGTCAAGCGAAAAGAGGGATCGTTATGTAAGTAGCAGCACTAAGCCAGAAAGGTTTGCGAACATAAAGCAGGGGCTGCTTCCATTTGAGCATTCCGCGGACGGAATAAGCGTGAAGAACTCGATAGAGCTTTGCCAGAAGGCATATGCAAATGTTGCAATATTCAGGAACTCTATAGACATTATGTCAGAGTTTGCGAATTCAGAACTGTACCTAGAGGGGGGTACAGAATCCGCAAGGAATTTTGTGAAGAAGTGGTTTGAGAAGATAAGCATGTGGAACCTTAAGGATCAGTATTTCAGGGAGTACTATAGGTCTGGAAATATATTCCTTTATAGAGTCGATGGAAAATTCAATTCAAACGACTTCAGGCAGCTTAAAACTGTTTATGGGAACGAGTCGTTGAATCCTGGGGATGTTCCTGTGAAATATATTTTACTTAACCCGTATGACATAGTGCATGAGAATAGCGCTAGTTTTGATCAAGGAAAGTACAGGAAGGTTCTTTCTGACTATGATTTAGAGCGACTGAAAAACCCAAAGACTGAAAGAGATAGCGAGATATTCAAGGCGCTAGACCCAGAAATAAAAAATAATATAAAAGAGGGAAGGTTTTTGCCTGACGGGGTATCCGTGAAGCTTGATTCCTCTAAGCTCTGTTATTCTTTTTATAAAAAACAGGATTATGAGGCTTTTGCCGTCCCGTTTGGGTATTCTGTTTTAGAGGATATAAATTGGAAGCTGGAGCTTAAGAAGATTGATCAGGCGATAAGTAGGACCATAGAAAACGTAATCCTTCTAATTACTATGGGCGCGAAGGAAGAGGATGGAGGGGTTAATCCGCAGAACATAAACGCCATGCAACAACTTTTTGCCAACGAGAGCGTTGGTCGGGTGCTTGTCGCAGATTATACAACTAAGGCAGATTTCGTCATTCCAGATCTGAAGAAGGTAATTGGGCCCGAAAAATATGAAGTTGTAAATAGGGATATAAAGGAAGGCCTGCAAAATATTATCGTCGGAGATGAGAGGTATAGCAACACTGCAGTAAAGACAGAAATGTTCCTGGAAAGACTCAAGGAGGCGAGAAACGCATTTCTGAACGATTTCCTTCAGCCTCAGATAAAGATGGTCTGCAAGAATCTGGGGTTCAGAAAATTCCCCGTGGCAAAATTTCAAGAAATTGATATTAAGGATGAGGTCCAACTCCAAAGGGTTGCGACGAGATTGCTTGAGCTCGGCATACTCACTCCAGAGCAGGGAATTAACGCAATTAAAACTGGAGTTTATCCAAACCCAAAAGATTTGGCCCCCACGCAAGAGAACTATTCCGAAGAGAGGGAGAAGGGGTACTGGAACCCCTTGGTGGGAGGAGTGCCCTCCATTGAGGCTCCTGGGGCAGAAGAGGAGAGGGAGATGCAGGAAAAGCAACAGGTGCAGCAGAAAAATAATACGGCCCCTCAGCCTGGCAGGCCAGGCGGGACTAGCGACATTCCTCAGGAAAATAAAAGGCAGGCCGCGTCATATAGTAAGGCTGACATTAAGGAAACTGTTTATGGCTCAGAGAAGCTAAGAGCTTTTGTTACGAAAGAGCTGAAGGGAAAACAAAAGATTAAAAGATTAAGCAAAAAACACAATGAGCTGATTGATGGCCTTTGTGAAAATGTAATTTTGTCCTGCGACAAGAAGGACTGGGAAGCTTGCGCTGCATTATGCGTCGATGATTTCGATAAAATCTCGGAGCTTTCTGTTATGCCTGCGGTTCACGACATTTCTGTTTCGCATGATTTGGGGTTGTATCCCTCTGCGATATTATACCATAGCGAGAAAAAATAATTTTATTTATTCCTCCTTGCGCAGAAATGCGTGTAACTATAAGCGAACCTCCTTAAAAGTATTTATCATGAACTTAAACGAAGAAATTAAAAAAGAATTTGAACAATATGAGGAAGATATTTCCTTATTTAACGAAAAGGGAAATAAGTCAGCGGGCACTAGGGCAAGAAAGGCGCTGATGAACATCTCCAGGTTATGTAAGGAAATAAGGAAAGAGATTCAGTCCAGAAAGAACGCGTAATGGATTTTAGGTACACTACGGGGTTCAGCTCCAAGATTACTGCGTCTTCGGTCGATTCGGGCGGGGACGTTTCAAGGGCCAGCCTAAGGCAGCTATCCGATTTGATCCCCACGGAAGTCGACCTCGACAGGAATGTTGATCTATTGGGCGTTGCGTTCAATGCCGCAGTAGCTAATACCTTTAATAGGAATGGCGATGGTATAGATTCGATTACTGCCGTCGCTATAAAAGACAACTTTATTCATAAGCCCACTAATATAGAACACAATAAGGCGCGAGTTGTCGGGCACATACTTAAGGCGGCGCTCACATCAAGGGAGGACAATTCCCCAATAAGCGAAGGCGAGGCAATTGAAACCATCAATCCTATTAATATATCACTAGGCGCAGTAGTCTATAGAACCGTCGATTCTAATTTTGCAAATATGATCGAAGAGAGCGTGAACCCAGAAAGTGATTTATATAATGTAGTCTCCGCAAGCTGGGAAATTGGATTTAATGATTATTACATTGCACTTGGGAGTAAAAATTTAAAAGAGGCGGAAATCGTTTCGGACGCAAAACAAATAGAAGAATTAAGTAAATATTTAAAAGCTAATGACGGGGAAGGAGAGATGGAGGATGGCACCTTGGTCAATAGGCTTGTCGTAGGAAACATATTCCCCTTGGGGATAGGCTTTACTGCAAATCCAGCAGCAGATGTAAAAGGGATATATATAAGAGAAGATAAAAAAAAAGAAGGGGACGCTAAAGTAGCCCAGCCCCTAATCTGCGATGACCCCATAGAAGTGGATAGCACAAGGTTTTTGCAAAAAAACAAGAAAATACAAAAAAACATTTCACAAAAGGAGGAAACCGCTGTAACTTTCAACAACGAACAAAATATCATTATGGAACAAAACCAAAATTTATTCGAAGAAATCAAGGAGCTGCTTTCGAGCAAGCTTCCAGAGAAGAGTTACTCCGAGGAGTCCGTAGCAAATATCGCCAAAGTTGTGGGTGACGCTATTAAGGAAAAAAGTGAGCAATTCGAAAAAGACAGGCTGGCTATTCTTGAAGATCAAGCAGAGGCCGCTGAAAACGAAAAAGCCAGAGAAGTGGAAGTGGAAGAGCTTAAGAGTAAGCTAAACGAAACCACGGAAAAACTTGAAGAGCTTGAGCTCGCGCAAAAGACGCAAGCCGATGAGGCCAGATTTAATTTAAGAATGGAAAACATTGATAATGAGTATGAGCTTGCCGATGAAGATCGTAAGGCTTTGGCCTCTGAGGTTTCTGATCTTGACGAGACTGACGAAACATTTCAGTCTTATAAAGAAAAGCTTTCTGTAATGTGGTCACATAAAAACAAGGAAACGATTAAGGAAACGGAAGCGGCTTTCCAGGTTAGGCTTGAAGAGGAGCTAGAAAAGAAGCTTCAAGGCCTCGAGACCGCACAAGCTTCGGATTCAGCAGAAAAAACGGAAGAGGTTCAGACGACCGAAGAGGTTAAGACCGAAGAAGAAATTCTGGAAACCGTTGAGGCTGAACAGGTCGACATTGCAAACAATAACGGCGAAACGGCTTCTACGGAAGAAAGCCTTCGCGACCAATTCAAAAAAACTTTCTCTAAAGAAAACGTAACAATTAACTACTAATTACCATGGCTTCTACATTAAAACCTTTTAGACAATACAACGAACACGAGGTACTTAACCTTTTTTCCTTCCAGCCGACATCGGACGATGCTCATGGCTCGAACTGTGTCAACATGATCGCTGACGGCGGAGAGCATACCTGGGATGCAGGACGACTTCTCGTTTCCAACGAAGTTGCGATGAAGACAACGTTGACCGATAAGTGGGACCCCGTTACGCAGAACGACGGCGGAATGCAGGGCGACACAGCTGAGACCGCTTGGGCCACAGCCATAAAGGGCTACCTTGGCGCCAACTACAATGCGGGAAGGTCTGGCTACGAAAACGTTAGCCCCGATGGTTCTCACGTTGGTCTCTTTGGCAATTCGAACGCTACGTTTACTGCGAAGGCAGACAGCTTGGTTGCCGCTACTGAAGCTGCAGTTGGAATCTCACTCCGCTCGACATTGGCTTACGACGAGAACAACGAGAAGCTTATGTATTACACGAACAAGCAGGACGAGCTTCAGGCCGTTCTTCCTGGCGACGCCGTTCCTTGCTTGAGGCGCGGGTTGATTGCGATGGTGGTTGATGGCATAACTGCAAACACGGACGCTGGCTCGCCAGTTCACGGTTTAGATGCCTCCACAACAAAAGGAGGGCTAGTTTCGCTTACAACCGATGAATCGGCAATCGGTGAGATCGTCGCAGTTATGGACGTTAAGGCAAAGATTGCCCTTGTCCAGATTGACGTTTAATTTAAACAACATTTAACATAGTAAACAAAAACGAACCATGAATATTACTCTAAAAAGAACTGATGAGCAAGTAGCCTTAGTTAAGGCAATGGCTTCCAAGAATCGAGACACTGCTTACGAGGCTCAGGCCGCCGTAGCCGAATTCATGGGGCCAATCTTAGCCGAAGTCGTTAACAACGCTCCGTCTTTGTCTAGCCTGTTCACTACATTAAGCTTTGATCACGAAGACAATCCGTCGATTCCTCTGGATCTCTATTATGATGTAACCGATGAGGATTACATTACAATCTGGAGCCAGAATGTTCCTGGCGGTCTTCCGACTAACACGGTACAGCCCACGCAAAGCGAACTTAAGTTCACGACTTACAGGCTTGATAGTGCTGTTGAGTTCGATAAGAAGTACGCTCAGCGTTCGAGGCTCGACGTAGTGTCGAAGAGTATGACTCGCTTGGCGCAAGAGATTCTCCTTAAACAGGAGCGCACTTCGGCCAACTTGATCTTGGGCTCTCTTGCCAAGGCAAAAACCAACGGCAAGACCCACATTTTGTCGAGTTCGAGTACTGGCAAGCTTGGTCTTGCTGATTTCAATAACCTTCTCGCTCACGCTAAGCGTATTCACGCTTCGTGGTCTGGCGGAACCCCCGCTAGTCGCAGCAGGGGCATAACGGACGTTGTTTGTTCTCCCGAGGTTGTTGCTGGTCTTCGCTCTCTTGCGTTCAATCCTGTTTATGAGGGCAACACGGGCTCGCATTACCCTGCCACAGACGAAATGCGCAAGGAGTTCTATAACTCTGCAGGCGTTCCTGACATTTACGGAATCTCCATCATGGAGCTTAATGAAATGGGTGTTGGCCAGCGTTATAACGATGTGTTCGACGCGATCCAAGGTCGGGATTCTCGATTTGACACAAGCGAGGACGAAATTGTTCTCGGCATTGACCGCACTAGGGAATCGTTGATTCGCGGGGTCGCAGTGGATGCTGATTTCGGTTCTGAGTTCCAGCTTAATGTGGATGATCAGTACAGCGTTCGCCAGTCTCGGATCGGATACTACGGCGCCGTTGAAGAGGGCCGCATGGTTCTTGATGACCGCGCTCTTACAGGATTCGTTCTCTGTGGCGGAGCAACAGGCGTCACCGAATGGGACGGAGCTTGCGCAAGTACAAAGGGCGAAGCTGGCAATGCGGTACCCACTCCGACGTATACCTGATTTTAATTTTCAACCTTCAACCAAAAAAATCCACTCTTTCGAGTGGATTTTTTTTGTCACATTACTACTATATGGTGTATAAAATACTAACTTAACCCATATAATTATGAGCAAACAAGACACTTCATTCAAACATGTTATAGATGGAAAGGCGGATTACGCCGACGGACTGGACAAGGACAAGCAAACTGCGAGAGACCTTGAGCAGATCCTGGGCGTTAAGGAGCTGAATCCATTCAAGACCTCAAACGCGGAGGAATTTGATAGAGACCTTTCAGACATGAGCCTTAACGATTTAAGGACTTTAGCTGTCAAGAGCGGGGTCTTCCCTTCTGGAAACAAGGCGAACCTTAAGAACAAGCTTCGGAAGGAGTTTAAAATTAGAGCTGTAGGCGGAGCGAACAGGGCTCCGTATCAGAGAGCAAGCGCTTTTGATGAAGAGACCGAAAAGAGGGTTAGGGATTTGTCAGGGCAGAATAAGGAGAAATAATGTACCTCGGCCAAATCGCCGAATATATTTGGAACAATGAGGTGGGCGACGGGGTCGTTGCCATACCATCGGTTATTGCTGCAGAAAAACAGAAAATAGCTGATTACCTTGAGGTTAATATGGGAGTGTTGAACGCCCTACTGAATACTGAGTTTTGCGTGTCAGACAACGAATCAACGGTTGTCCCAGGTAGCGATGGGTGGAAAAATGGGGGACAAACCAAAACGGTGTCTCCAGCTTTAAATAGGGAGGAGAGCGCAATACTGATACAGATTTACCTAAGGGACTTCTACAAGAAGAAGGCGAGGACAGTTCTTAATTCCGCAACTACAGCAGACATTGATGCGAGCGTTGGGTCGGTTTCTGACTGGACGGAACTAAGGGAGGGGGATTCCGTAATCAAGAGAGTGGCTACTGTTGCTACCCCCGCGCAAAAGACTACCGCCTCTAAATCATTCGAGAATCTTTCTTCGAGCGCAGGAAACGAAATAAATAATCTGGTCCAAAAATATAATTTATATTTGTCTAAACCTAGGCAGGTGGTCTCGAAAGACGGAGGTTAGTAGATGGCCAATTTAATTCCAGCCGCCGACAAAACAAAATATGATGCGGTTTTCGATGATATTCACGAAACCTTCGCAAGGACCATTTTTATTTACAAGATATTCAACTCTAGGTTCATAGGGATCAATATGAATCAGGACTATAACGGACTTTATGATCAAGCGCTCAACAAGAACGAACTAGGCACGGCCAGCGGCATTAACGAGCAGGTGAGGAAGATTGAAACGAAGGCTCGCGTATTGTACATGTCCAAGCAGGGAGACTTTGAGGACACCTCTACTGGGCAGCAAACTGCATTAAAATTTCCAATAGGATCCGTACGGCTAAAGTTGGAATCTGATGCATTTGAATTGATTAAGGATGCAAAAGAGATAGAGGTTGACGGCGAGCTTTTTAATCTAGATACGGATTCGTCAAAATCTGGGATGTTTTCCGTTAAGCATCACGTAGTTTATCTGAGGAAAATACAGTGAAAATAAATAAAAAAGGTTTAAATGTGGAGCTCGGCAGGCAACTTGCTCCTATCCTAAAAAGAAAAGTCCAGACTAAATTGATTCGCGTCGCAAGGGAAGTTGAGGCGATGTTAATCAAGGAATTTGACTCTCATCCCGTAACTAAGGAAATTAAAGGCGGGGAAGGCTCGGGCAATATAAGTGGTACGCTTGGGGGTTATGGCAACTTGTTTTCATATATAGGCTTTAGTGACTCAGATAATCCAATAGAAATTGTTAGATCCTTGTTGGTTAATTCCGTGAAGGTGCAGATGTTGCCCCCGAATAGCAAGGAGATGATTCAGAGCGCAATAATATCCTTACCCACAAAAGCCCAGATTGAGGCTGCAACTCCGCTACCCTGGGCGGGAGGCAGAAGCTGGGTAAAGGGCATAGAGGAAGGTATTTCTGGGCTAGGGCAGTATTTAAGAAAGGAGTCTGGGAGGCACGGAAGATCTGGTGGCGGCGTGCAGGCAGAGGAAAACGTACGAGGGGGTGGATTTAGGAGAGTGGATTATTTATCTGGGATACTTCATAGCTTAACTCAAAACATAACCGCAGCGATAAAAAGGTGAACCAAGAACAAGAAAAGGAAATTTTACGTAGGGCGAGAGTAAGCGATAGTTTATTCGATCTTAATAACGTCCAAAGCTTTTACCCAGGAACTAAAATAAAAAATGGAGTGGACACTGGAGAGCCTTGCTTGGTTGTGGGGGTTACAAAAAAAGTAAGGAGCGAAGATTTAAGGAATGAGGATTTAATTCCTGAGTTGATTGGGGACAATCTACAGACAGACGTAGTTGAGGAAAGCGAGCTTTCCAGGTTCGGCAATTGCGGACTGAGCGAATCTTTAGGGCAGGGCGTACCGCCCTATGGGCCTTGTGATGGGCACGATTACAACTCATCGGGGGATCCTTTTGCAAATGCACTCGGGGGAATATCAATTGGCCCAAACGATCCCTTAAGGAGGTGGAGCGGAACTTTAGGATTCATAGCGAAAGACGTAACGGATTCAAAACTCGTAGGAGTTTCAAACAATCATGTTCTCGGAGATTATGTCGATACTGATTATTCTCCGCTTGGATGTTATTTGGAAAATGGGGAACTTCTTGATGAGTTTAAGTTAAATGAGGACATGAGCCCTTTGGTTCAAAATATGATACAGACCCCTAGCGTGCCCGACTCAAGCAGAAACTCCGTAATCCTGGGGGAGGTAAAAAGAGCAATTGCGACAAAATGGGGAAGCTCCGTTCTCCCAGCAAATACTGTTGATGCGGCAATAGTGGAACTCACTGAAGATATTCATCCGATGACTGATTTGGCGCACCTGTCTGAAAGCGCGCTAAAAGTTGCCGTGGCAAAAATAGGAGAAAGAGTCAGTAAGAGTGGGAGGACAACTGGAGTAACTGGAGTTTCGAGTTCTACTAGGATAGTTAGCACGAACTACACTGTAGCCATCGGTTCTGGTTGTGAGGACGGGCTTAAAACTAAATTTACCGATTGTATTAAATTTAACTGGAACGCCGAAAGAAGTAATAATTGGGAGTTTTTCTCTTACGCGGGAGACTCTGGATCTGCGATAATGATGGACGAGGCTACGGGGAGTAGCTTGGTTGGGCTTCTTTTCGCTGGAACATATTTTCAAAATTCCACTAGTATGCCTAATCCTCCATATGGCACTGGGGTCGCATGTAAGATACAAAACGTATTTAGCGCTCTAAACATAGAGGCGTGGAACGGCAATGTGATTTGTGGCGCAAATTCTAGATTTGTAAAAGTAAATGGAAGGTGCTACAGAAACTCGAATACTTCTAAGCCCCTGGAGCTGATCAGTCATCAAAATCATGAAAAATATGGGACCCTAGGTGAGTGCGTGGGGGATTTGTAAAAAACATTTCACATTTGGGGGTTTATGCTGTAATAACTAATAACCTCGACTATAAACTAAAATTTAAAAACCATGAGTAGAAATAGAATTATATACCAATCTCAGGCCCTGTACGTAGGGACAAGTCTCACCGCGCCACAAACAGTAGGCAACAACAAGGAGCTGCATCGCGTACAGGACATCAGCTTTAACGTGGATGTCCCCCGAGTGGATATCAATGAATTCGGGCAACTCGCCGCACTTGGCAGGGAGATTACTGAGCCGCCCACGGTTTCGATGGACTTTAGCTATTACTTGCACAACGGCTTGAATGAGTCGGTGTTGGGGTTTGAGGTAAATCGGGCGAAGAAGACCGCGAGACAGGCCGCTGCTGCTCAGGACCTTAAGTCTGCGATTGTCGATATTATCGACACGTCGAAGAGTAAGGACGAGTATAATTATTACATTTTAACCAAGAAAGAGGGGCAGGACGCGCATGGTGATAGTAATACAGACACTGATGGCCTAGTTGCTATTGGCAACGGCTTTATTACTTCCTTAAGCATTGAGGGGGCTGTCGGGGATTACCCCACGGCGTCAGTTTCCACGGAGGCTTCGAATATTACTTTTGGTGATTATAATGCTAGCGGGAGCACTGGCTCAAGGGTGACGAATCCCGCTATTAATTCCAGCACTGGAGTAAAGGTAAATGATAACAATATCGTTCTTCCTACGTCGGACAACCGTCTTGGTGCCACCGAGGACCTGGCGGGCATTACTGCTCTTCGCGCTGGAGACGTTTCAATTCAGTTCTTCTCTCCTGATGAGCTTGTGTCAGTGGAAGGTGGAATCGCACATGACGCAGATAAAAAGCTCAAGATGGGCGGCGCGGCACTCCCCTCGAACATAACCGATGGTGATGCCGCCGAGGATAACCCCACCTCGATGCACATTCAGAACTTCAGCGTTGAACTTCCGATGTCAAGAACCCCTCTCAATAGGATCGGAAGCTTCTTCCCGTTTTCTCGCGAAGTCGACTTTCCGATTACTGGGTCGTTCTCAATTAGCGCAAATGTTGCAGATTTCCAGGAAGGGGATCTTTACGACACCGTTTGCGGCGACGACAAAAAGTACGCAGTAATTACGATGAAAAACAAATGTAGTTCCTCGCTTGGTGACGGTGAAGTTGAATACCAAATCGTAATTAAGGGAGCGACTCTCGACAGTCAAAACTTTAGTCATGGAATTGGCGATCAACAAAGCGTTGATCTGACTTTCTCCGTTCCCCTGGGATCTAACGTCTCGACTGGAGACGGAATATTCCTGCTTGGAAGCACTTCAAAGACTGGCTCGGATGCCGATCAGGACGCTGTATCTTCACCAGTGGCAACGGCAACGGGAACGCGAACCATGGAATGGTAAATTTTCAACCCCAAACATATCCTTTAAAACCCTCGATGTTTCACATCGGGGGTTTTTTGTGTATTAATATTCAAGGTACAAGGTAAAAGTTTATGTCTAAAGATTTAAATCCAAATGATTTTCTGCGCTTTCAGATGCGTAGAAATGTTACTAATTTATACAAGTCGTTTCTTGTATTAATAGAAGATCTAGAGAGAGATCAGGAGCTTCAGTTCTCCAAGCTTAAGGCGGCAATGCCAGAACACGAGAAGCTATTAAGCCAGGCGGAATTTCTTGATTCTGGGAAAAGCAACTACATTAGGAAGAAAATTCTTGATTCTGGGAATAGCGCGATAAGGGAGCTTATGACTGAATTGGAAAATTATGATGTAAATTTTTCTCAAAATGGATATAATTAAAAAATAAGGTATAAGGTTATGAGCGAAAAAACAAAAAACAAAGAAACAGAAACTAAAGCGGATCCGCCGAAAAAGAATGAAGGGGAGAAGGAGAAGTTGGAGAAGAAGATGCTCTATTGCTTTGACACCTCCCTGGAAGAGACTTCCGAAAAGGAGGTCGAGGTAGAGAAAGAGGTCGAGGTAGAGAAGGATGTTGAGGTTAAGCGCAGAAGGAAAAACAAAGAGACTGGCAAGATGGAAAATGTTGCGGTAATAGAAAAGCGCAAGACAAAAGAGAAGAAGCTGGTCAAGGAAACCAGGGAGGTTAGCGAGGAAAAGCCATATAGGATTTTAATCAAAAAACCAAATAGAACGCAACTGGAAGACGGGGATATGTTTTACAGCCTCCAGCTCAATAAGTTTATTAAGCAGGGCTTAATGACCAAGGCGATGCTATCTAAGCAGTATAGCGACCTGGGCGGAACGTTCACAAAGGAGCAGCAAGAATATTATGGAGAGATATATTCAAAATATTACCAGAAGCTCACGCAGGTGCAAAGGTTTTCGGTAAAAACAGAAGACGAGCTGTCTGAGTCCCAGAAGTCAAGGTTGGAATCTGCCATGGGAGAACTCGCCATTTTAAGGAAACAAATTACCGAATATGAGTCTTCGCAGAGCATGCTCTTCGAGCATACCGCAGACGTAAAGTCCAGAAATAAGGCCATTATGTGGTACATAGTTAATCTCTCGCACTTCATAGAGGGAGACGAAGACGAGTTCGAGGTTGTACCTTTGTTTGACGGGGCAACTTACGAACAGAAGTACGACTCCTATAGGGCAATGGAAGAGGACGAGGATCCTTTATACATTAAGGTCATCGATAAAATAAGTTCTATAATAACTATATGGTATATGAGCGGCGTGCAGAACGCGAAGGATATTGATGAGTATTTAGACGAAATCGACGGAGACTCAGAGGAAGAAGAGGCCCTAGAAGACGAAGAGGAATTGCTTGAGGAGGTTTAATTGATGCCATGTCTGACGAGGATAGGCAAAGATCCGAAGCTTATCTGGATATAATAAAAGGGTACTCAAAGTGCTCTTATATAAATAGGGAGATATATGTTAAGCATTTTGGTATATTTGACCAATCCTTGGTTGATGTAAATTACCAAGAGGTTTTCCAGTACGCCAAAAGCCAAGGTTTACCTACTGAGGCGGACAGGCTTGAGGTTTTAGAGAGGGAGGGGTTTTGGACCAAAGCGGACGAAAGGAAAATAGAGTTCAAGCGGGTGGAGATGAAAGAGCTAGAAACGAGACTCTCTAAGACAATAATCAAAAAACAAAAGGAGAAGATCCTTGCGAGTCTTGCCGAGCTAAGGGATGGCGTCCGCGAAGAAGAATCTAAAAGGGCGAAACTGCTACACGATACCTGCGAAAGCTTTGCTAGCGCAAAATCGGTTGACTATATGATTTGGCTGAGTTTTTACGAAGACGCTGAGTTTAATAAAAAGGCGTGGAGCAAAAGGGAGTTTGATGAATTATCAAGGGGAGACCTAAATGATTTGGTCTTAATGTATAATTCTTGCATGGACCGACTCTCCAATGAGGAGATGAAAAAAATCGCCATATCTTCTAATTTTACGAATTATTTCTATTTGTGCGCGGATAATGTTTCTGAATTTTTTGGAAAAAAGATTTTGGATTTGACGTTTTTCCAAACAATGCTAGCCTCCTATGGCCGCCTTTTTAAGAATATACAAGAAAATAATTCAGATATTCCTGAGTCTGCGCTTAGTGACCCTGATGCTATGATGGATTTCGCCAAATCAAAAAACTCAGAGGGTGAAAGCGCCGCGTCTAAGGTTAGGGATTCTGAGGGGAGTTACAGTAGGGTTGGCGCAACCACGGAAGACATGATTGACGCTGGGGTAAGCGCCAAAGGGGCAAAAGATTTGCATGATATTGCTAAGGAGAAGGGTGGGGCGCTAGGTTGGGAAGATTTTGCGACAATGCGTTAATTTTGCGTGTATATACTTTTAAGGTATAAGGTATGTCAACAGAAAACGTACAGGTTAGAGTAGGCGCTACTGGACTTGCTGAGAGCATCAGGAGGGAGGCTAATCGCGCCCAGGCGCAATTAGCAAGCAAGCCAATTAGGCTGAATTTGGACACCAAGGGCTTTAGGCAGCCATTGGGCAGGATAACTCACGATGTAAGTGAGTTCAATAAATCCATGGACGCTTCGGTTGCTCGCGTTTTGGCATTCGGGGCAGCGATGGGGGTTATAAATGCCATCACTAATTCATTAAAGGCTATGGTTAACGGCACCGTTAAGGTCGAAAAGGCCCTCAAGGATGTTAATGTCATTTTGAATTTGAACAACAATGCTCTCGCTAAATTCGGAGACCAGTTGTTTGACGTCGCGAGAAAGACTTCTCAGTCATTTGATACTGTGTCTGAGGCTGCGGTAGAATTTGCAAGGCAAGGCCTTGGGGCTGCGGAAACCCTTAAGAGAATTAACGACGCAATGATTCTCTCTAGGCTTTCTGGGTTAAAGGCCGCGGAGTCTGTGTCGTCCCTAACTGCCGCAGTAAACAGTTATGCGAAGGCAGGAATTTCTACAACGCAGGTAATTAATCGCATGGCGAATGTCGACGCTGCATTTGCCGTTTCGTCTGCAGATCTGGCCAATGCTATACAGAGGGCGGGGGCTTCAGCTCAGGGAGCTAAAGTTGAATTCAATGAGCTTCTAGCCGCAGTGACTTCCGTACAACAACAAACAGCAAGAGGTGGAGCGGTTATAGGTAATGCGTTCAAAAGTATATTTACAAGAATGCAAAGATCTGGAGTAAGGGAAACTCTGGAAAACTTAGGGGTTGCAACAGAAAATACAAATGGGAGTCTTAGGTCAGGTATCACGGTACTAAGGGATTATGCAAAAATATACAAAAATTTAACTGACCAACAAAAAGCCTATACCGATCAACAAATCGCTGGACTGTTCCAGATAAACAATTTAAAGGCTTTGCTCTCTGACCTTACCTCTGAGTATTCGGTTTACGATAAAGCCTTAAGGACTGCTGACTCGAGCACAAATCAAGCCATACAAAGAAATGAAGAGCTCAATAAAACCCTCAGCTCTCTTCTATTGAGGACTGGGGCAAGTATAGACGAACTTGCAGCGAAGCTTGGTGAGCTTGGCGCAACGGAAGGTATTTCTAAATTAGTGAATATGGTAAAGGGCGTGGCGGACTTTCTCAATGACATACTGGGTACTGGAGAGGGAGAGGGTAATACTTTTGCTAAAAATTTAGTTAAGGGAATTGGGGGTTTCCTTACGGGCCCTGGGCTTGTTATTATTGGCGCGGCGCTAGCGAAGATATTTGGCCAAGTCGCGAAATTTGGGACTAGCGCATTTAAGGAAATTTTAGGCTTAAATGTCGAAGCAAAAAGACAGGAGTCCTTACAGAAAGCCATAGGGGCCACGCTTTCACAGAATGAAAAACTATACGCACAAATAATGGGACTAGCTGGGAACACCGCGCAACAAGAGCAGGTCTTACTAAATTATATAAGACAAGAAACAAAGGAGCGCCTAGCTCAAGAGGCGATCATGAAGAGAATCGCTTCAAGTAGTGCGTTCATTGGTGTGGGCGCTGGGGAGGCGGGGTTTGTCCCCGCGGGAAAAGGGAGGGCAAGGAAAGTAGGCAAAAAGACATTAGGAATGGCCTCTGGCTTTGTTCCAAATTTTAGAAGAAATCCCGCTCAATCTGCAGAGTATATGGGCATGGTCTCTGGCGGCTATTCTAAAAAAGCTTTAAGAAATCCCAAAATAAAGAAAACTAAAATTCATGATGGCAAAGGGCAGTCTTTTTGGGCGCAAACAAATGGCGCAGAAAACATTAAGACCTTTTCCAATTTATCAGGAAAGAAGGCGACCATGGTGGTTCCCGAGAAACAAAGCGATGCGTACAAGGCATTTTCAAAGAAATTAAAGAAGAAAATGGCGGCAAGTGGTTTTGTTCCTAATTTTGCAAAGATGCCTAGGAACTTCCTGGGAACAAAAGCTAGCGATATCAGGAAAGACGGGGCGAACAGGATTTCAACAAAAGAGTTTGACGCAACGAACCTTGTTTCCATGCTTGTTCCCGACAAGGGGGGCTCGCATATGGTGAAAGGCGGTGTGACTATGCCAGAGGGGCATATACAAAGGGTGAGGTTTATGAAGGTTGGTCCAAATAAAGACCCAAAGGGAAGGATTAAAAGAGGGCTAGATAAAATCACTCGAATGCAATTAAACCAAGGCTCGAAGATTTTTGCAAATCTTCTGGACAGGAATATACCAAAGGGCCCAATGACTCGATTCGGTGCCTCAGAGGTGGGAACGACTGCTGGAAGGATATTTGAAAAGGCTGCAGGATCTGTTATGAAATCTCCGTCGTTCGGCCTTGATACCGCAACGTTTGATTTCATTGGTGGAGACAGGGGCAAGGGTGGAATTTTTGATTGGAAAACCCAGCTTGCAGACGCAAAAAGTTCGAACACTCCCAGTAATCGAACCTCAATGGCAAAGAAAACAATTGAGTTTGTAATGAAGGGGGCAAAGGGGTGGAGGCAGCAATACAAAGGAGATAAAGACCAGGCGGCTGTTGAAAAAATTAAAAGAGATGTCGAGAAAGAAGTGGCCAAGACGCGGGTCGGCGGGGAGGGAGCAAAAGGAAGGAAGGTAGGGGCAATCGGCGCAAGGAGGTTTGGTTGGCGTGCGTCAGGAGGTTACGTCCCTAGCTTCTTTGATATTTTCGGCGGAACATCCAATATGGGGGTGGATCATCTTGGCCCAGCTCATGGGGTGCAAAAATTTCAGGCGCCGCCATCCCGAATGGCGGCTTCAACGGGAAATAAAATGGGTAAAAATTTCTGGATGGCCATGGATGCTCTTGGGGTTACCAACGTATCAAGAAGCTTTAATCTCACGTCTCATAGTCGGGCCGATCTAGACACTTTTAAAAACAAAACGCTTCCAAAAAATCTTCGTAGTGGTAATATAGGGGATATATTTGAAGCAAAGACTGCTTACGAAAGATACGGAGATAGGGATGAAAGGGGAAAGCTAAAGTCGTTAAAATTAGAAACCTTAAAAGCTCACCTCTCTCAGGCCAGTCTGCCATTTGACTCAAGAGGTCCAGGTGGGGTTGGAGAGGCAAAGGCGTTAGATATAATGAAGGGCAAGTCTGCTGCGGGAACACAGGCTGATGTCATAACTAAAAGTTTATTCTCTGACTCTGACCGAGGCTTATTTAAGGGCATTTCTGAAAAATTAACGGTTGGGAATGGAAAGTTTGGAAAGGACTGGGCAGTCGGTGCGGATGGGGCGAAAATAAATATCCCTGGCAAGCTGGCAACAGAAATGAAGGCGGCTGGATATCACGTCTCGGGCGATCAGGCAAGCAAGGCGGAGGTAAAAAGATTTGCAAAAGCCTCTTTGTTGGGGTATAGAAAAGCTTACAACCAAAGAAAGGTTCAAAATGCAGTTCAGAAGAACTCTCCAATGTTCCAGGATAAATTAAAGCTTCCTTCGGCCGTCCCTTTCCCTGCAGGAGGAAGGAGTAGCGGAAGGTTCCAGCTCGCCGCCAGAAGAGGATTAAGGGGAATGGGAGCAAGCGGCGGTTACGTTCCTAATTTTGCATTAAGGACGTCCCCCATGAAGCCTCCTTCGTATCTCGTAAAAATGGCGGAAAAAATTCACGCCGCTGGAGGGAAGGCTCAGATTATAGGAGGTGCGCCCAGGGACCACTTGCTAGGCATGGGCAAAGGGAAGCCGAAGGATTGGGATGTAGAGGTATTTGGGTTACAGGAAAAAGCCCTTCGCTCCATGTTGGGAAAAAACGTTAGCGAAGTTGGAAAAGACTTTGGGGTATTTAAAGTAAATAATAGAGGAGCCGATTACGACTTCTCCATGCCTCGCGCCGAAACCAGCACGGGAAGGGGCCATAGGGATTTTAAAGTCAAAAAGGATCCGTTCATGTCGGAACTAGAAGCTGCCAAGCGAAGAGACCTTACTGTAAACGCTATAAGCTATAACCCTCTAACGAAGAAATTTAGCGACGCTGGTTTAGGCGGGATGAAGGACCTTGAGGCGAAGGTAATGAGGCCGACATCCGCAAAGTTCATGGAAGATCCCTTGAGGGTGATGAGGGCCATGCAATTTGCTGGGCGTTTCGGGTTTTCGGCAGATGCAAAGCTTATAGAATACTCAAAGGCAATATCTGGTAAATTTAACGCCCTGCCCAAGGAGAGGGTACGGGACGAATGGTATAAGTGGGCCACTAAATCCAAGGATCCGTCAAAGGGGCTGGATTTCTTGGAGAAGTCTGGCTGGATGAAGCACTTCCCTGAATTGGGTAGGCTATCTGGCATTAAGCAATCCCCAAAATGGCATCCAGAGGGGAATGTTTTTGAGCATACAAAAATGGTTGTCGACCAAATGACAAAAAGGAAAGTCTGGAAAGGTTGGTCTCCCGACGAAAGGTGGAAGGCCATGCAAACCGCATTAACTCATGATTTTGGAAAATTTGGTACCACCATTAGAACCCCGAAGGGGCTGACCTCCGCTGGCCACGCCGAAAAATCAGTAGGGGACGCAGAGGCATTTTTCCAAAGAATAATGTCCAAGGGAGAAGCCAAAAGCTTAATAAAGGAAATCGGCCCTGATATTGGGGGTCATATGTACCATACAAATTTGCCCGTAGGGAATAAGGCCATTGGGAGAATGAAGCGAAAAGGCATGAATCTAGAGAGGTCCATCGCAATGGCAAAATCGGATGTCCTTGGGCGAGGGCCACAACCTAAGGGTGCTAGAGGAATCAAAGAGGTAAGACAATTTGAAGGCCAAGTCAATAAGATGGGAGTAACAAAGGCGGCAGTAAAGCGTTTGGTTACGGGAAATGATTTAAAAAAGGCAGGGTTAATGGAGCAGGGCCCAGGGATGAAGCCAGTACTCAACGCGCTAGAAGACGCTCAGTTAAGCGGGCAATTCTCAACCACTGCAGGAGGATTAAAATACGCAAAGAGGCATCTCGGTTTGTCTGGCGGATACGTTCCAAATTTCGGATATATGGGCAAGGGCATAAGACAAGCGATCAATAGAGAGCAATCTATGTCTGGGCAAAAAGCCGTAGTCGAAAGATCCAGGTTCCTTGATGGAGGAGTGGGGGTATACAATAAAGCTCAACAAAGAAAATATGGCAGTCTTGACAGGACGATACAAAGAGATCACCTTGGCCAAGGCCAGAGAAGGTCCACCTTAGGCGAGACTGGCTCTGGAAAAGAAAGGTATGCCGCTGGAGGTTTTGTTCCTAATTTTAGGCTGAGAAATATTTTTTCAAGAAATGACCCAGCTTTTCAAAAAAGTAGAGCCACATGGAACGAAAAAACAGACTCTTATTTAGAATACATTAATCCAAGAAAGACTCAAAAGTGGGGCACTGGACCAGTAGATAAGAAAACCAGGGAAATTGCAATGGCTGTCTCTCGTCAAAAGGGAGATATGTTTGAAATATTCAAGTCCGCAAAAAACTCCAAGTTCATGAAAGAAGGCGGGAGGTATACGACGCAACAGCTTGGCCAGCAAATGGGGAGAAAAATAAACCCTAAATCAACTAATTTTGAAAATTTGGTAAGCAGTTTTCCTCAATTGAAATATAGGATGCAGCGTGGACTTCATACCTCTGGTACATATAGGAACGAGTCGACGGGAGGCCTTGGCCGTAGATTTAGTGGTTTAAGTGATCTACGGTCCTACGTTAACTCCTTAAGCAAGAAAGACTTTCAGGGCTCGCTTGGCAAGGGGGCGCAAATTCGAATAAATGATTTAGAGACAAAACTAATTAAGTCTACGGCTGATGGTGGAGTTTATAGTCAAATTGGGAAGAAGTCTGGCGGGTACATTCCAAATTTTGCGGGAGCTCGGGGAGGTTCGATGCCAAGGTCCTTTGGGTTGCAGTCGGGCAAAGCGGATCGTGGGCTCGCGGCTGATGCCCATAATGCGGAAGTATTTAAAGCGCTAAGGAGGCGGGGTCGCGGCACAGGGATGGGAAAGCAGGAAATTGCGGAGCAGGCGGTTGGGGCATACTTAAAAGGCGGCGTTCCCGCAAGGGTGGCGGCCGATGCCGCGACGTCCCTGATTTCGGGCCAAGCCGCTGGACTTCCCATGCCAGCGTTCCTGTTGGATATGGCCTTTATGCACACAAAGGGCCTTGCGATGATGGGCAAGAATATTTTGACGGGGAAAAAGCTAACTACGGGGCTGGCTGCACATTATGAGCGTCAATTGACCGCCAGGAGCCCGCTTGTTGGCGGAGCCTCCACCTTCGCAGGGGGGTATGTTCCTAATTTCGCCCGCGCAGACAGGTGGACTAGCAGCTGGACAAAGTCAAGGAAATCCGCCAAGAAAAAGCGCTATGGCAGTGGTTCGGCTAAACAAAACAGACAAACTGAAGCCAATGCGTTTGTGGGTCTGGGGGACAAGGTGCAAAAATTGCAAAAAATAGGCCAGAATCTTCATTTAGACAAAATAGACGATATATTTCAAGGGTTTTTTGCTGGAGGATATGTTCCTAATTTTGCAGGCAAGTCCGTGGGTCAGCAAATTAAGGACGCAAGAAAAGCGTTAAAAAATTTACACCCGAACGATGTGGCAGGAAGGGAGAACCTTAACGCGAAAATTCAAGAGCTTGAAGGACGAAAGAGAGGTCATAGCAATAGAAATAAGGGGACGAAGGGGAATCCGACAGGCGCTGGAAGCGGCGATAGAAACAAAGCGCCGACGGCTAGTGCTGTAGACAAACAGTCCGTCGATCCAGACGTCAAGGCAGACAGGAAAGGCAACAGGGAGATAAAAAGAAAAAGAAGGACAGCAAGAAAAAGAAAAATAAAGATGCTGAGAATGTGGCGTGGAGCCACTAAAACCGCAGGGGGAGCGCTTGAATGGGTAAAGGGGCTGGGCCCTTTCGGAACAAAGAAGGCTACAGACTTCATTGGGGATACTCGTAAGGACAGGGGAGCCTTAAGCGGGAAGTGGCTACAGAAAGGGAAGGATTTTATTGGAAGAATTAATGCGGCGTCTGCTGGAGGCAAGGAGGGGCTGCAGAAGCATGACGATCAGCGAGGGGAAGAAAGGCGCGCCAAGAAAGCAGCTCGAGAGGCAAAACGGGCGGCGGATAGAATTGAAAAAGCTGCCGCAAAGACGGCCAGAGTGCAGGCGGCGCGAGAGCTAAAACACCAGAAAAAGCTGGATAAGGGAACCAAGTCGGAAGAAAGGAAAAAAAGAAAGGGGAGGGTATCGAGGGTGCGCTCGTACAAGCGGAAGAAATTTGTAGAAAGAATGACCAAGCCGTACAAGGATTGGAAGAGAGAAAGTGCCGAAAACAAGAAAACTAAGGCAGATAGAAACGCCGCAAGAAAGGCGCAAATTGTAGAGCAAAAGAATCGGGATTTAGAGCAAAAGAGAGCGGATGACCGTGCCAGGTTAGACAAGAAGGAGAGGAATAAAGCGGAAAGAGCTGCTGGAAAAACAAGGAGAAAACAAAGGAAAGAAAGAGTATCGAGGGTGCGCTCGTACAAGCGGAAGAAATTTATGAAAGCCTCCCTCCGTACGGGGCTTGGAGCAGGCGGAAGGATCCTCGCGGGGGCGGCCGCGGGGCTCGCGCTACCATTAGTGGGCGGGGTTGGGGTTGGCGAAAGGGCAGTGGGTGGCGCCGCGAAGGCCGTAGGCGGACTCTCGGGTGGAATAGGGAAGGCGGCAGGGAAGGCGTACGGATGGAGCGTTCAGAAGGCCAAGAAAATAGCCTATGAGGCTAAAATTGCAAAAATCGAGAAAGACATTTTAAAGGCGAAGAAAAAAGAGTTGAAGGCCGCTGCAAAAACAGTCGTGGTTACGGATCAGAAAGTTAAAACTGTAGTCCAGCAAAATAAGGCTGCGGATAAAGTTACTAAGGCTACGGTTAAAAAAGCAGCAAGGAAAACTCCTAGCGCAGAGAAGAAAGCTTTGAATAGGGAAAACATTACCGCTAAGGCGATAAATGAAGCCAATGCGAAAGCAAAGGGTTCAAAGGGCGGTCCCCCCAAGGGCCCAAAGGGGCCATCCACCCCCACGACACCTGGAATAGATCCCGAGAAGAAGATTCGTGGAGGAATGGATAAAATGGGATCGCTCTTCATGGTTCAGATGGCTGCATCTATGGCCCTTCCTTACGCGGAGCAATGGAACGAAAAGAAAAGAGATGGGTCTGAGGGGTTTGGCAAATCTACATCTCAAGCTTCAGTCAATGCCCTGGCGACCGCGCAATACGCGATGTTTTTAGCGTTCATACCTGGAATTGGAATTGCCGCCGCAACCGCGGCGGTTGGCATAGCTGCTCTCGTGGGCTGGATAGACGGCTTGACCGAAAGTTCCGAAGAGGCTGGCAAGAGACTGCAAGAGGAAAATGCGGAAAAGGCCAAGCGGGCAGGTCGACAGTCTGAGGCAAGAACTGGATTAATGTCGGGAATTTCCGAACTAAGAAATAGAGAGCGCGGGGGGAACGCTGAAAAAATAAGGACCGCAAGGGATAATGTATTAAGTAGGCTCGGAGGGATTGAGGATAACAAGGAGAGGCAAAAGCTTCAGAGCATGATAAATAGCGGCGCAAGCACTTCGGATATCGCAACGGAGCTCGAGAGGAGAGAAAATATTGCAAATAGAGAAGCGCAAAAGAGAAATGCATATACCCACATAGGGGAGTCCGCCTTTGCGGATAAGGATTTTGGAACGAAGATGGGCGATGGAGATAAAATTTGGATAGACAGCGCAGGCTCTTTCTCTAGCGCAATATCAAACTTAAACAAGGATGAGCTTAAGAAGTTTAGAGATGGACTAAAAGAAACTACGGGGAAAAATGCGCTGCTAAGTGATGCTTTTGAGCAAATGCGGGCTGACCAATTGGGGAACGCATCCAGCGATCAGAGGAATCTGTCGGAAAAGAATTACAAGAACCTGTCCTTGACCTCGGCAGATATTGATCGCACGGAGAAAGACTTAAGTAATTTAAATATGCTCACTCCTGCGGCGCAAAATGCAATAAAGGCGGCGCGGGAAGAGCGAAACGATGCCGCGCTAAAGGCCATAATGGTCTCGATGGAGCAAGGAAACGAAAGATCTCTGGACTTTAAAGCGGGGGGAGATGCGGCCACTGCGCAAGTTGGGGTCAACAGGGCTTTCGAGGAATTTACTAACGAGCTTAAATTTAGCGAACAAATGTTTAAACAATATAACTCTATATTGAATAAACGGGCTAAACATGAGGTGGAAATGATGAATTTAGTTGGTAACGCAGCGATAATGTTGAGTTCTAATTTTGCCAAATCGTCAATAGATATAGCCAGGAATGCTCAGGAGTTTAATATTGACTTCGATCAAAGGATGGGCTCCTTGGGGGCATTTGAGGCGAACTCCAAAAAGTTCGAAGCAAAACGCCAGGCAATGAATGCTAATTTTGCGGTAGACCAAGCTGCTGTTTCTGCGAATAGGGGGCTATCCATAGAGTCCCTGAAACAGGGGACAAATAATCAATTAAAAAGCATGGCTAGAGAATACAATCAAGGGTCGAGGAGGACTGTGTTTGATGCCATAAGCCGAGACCCAAAGAATCTCACTAAGGCAGATAAGAAAATTCAAGACGAATTTAAGCGCCAGGTACAGAGCGGAGATGTAAATATCGATAATATTCATAAAACCGTGGGTCGAGCGGTCTCTTCCGCCAAGGTAAGAGAGGTTGAAAAGGCGGTGCAGCCCAAGGATAGCCTGTCGCTCAAGGATGCGGAAGCCAGAGTGGAGAGGGCGGAATTCGAATTGAAGAAGGCGGGCAGGGGCGAAGCGATCAAGAGACTTCAGCAGTCCATCTTCAACCAGACAGACGAGGGGATGGGCCTGATGGGCGGTGATCCGTTTTGGATGGTGCAGGATCCAGGCTTAGGGCGTCCAGAAAGGTACTTTAGCAGCTTCCAGGGAGAGAGAGGGCAACTACCATTATCAGACCAAGAGGCCCAGGCTCGTCTCGACGAGGAGCCAAGCGCCCAGGGGGCAATCGCGGAGAAAACTAGGAAGATCGTTGATGATCGAATAGCGGCGACCAAACGCGCAGAAGAGAAATATTTTCAGGACTATGGGGAACGCGTAGACCTCATGGGGCTTGATCCGACAGCGGCATATAAAGGACCTGACATGGGCTGGAATACTTCTGATATTAAGTGGAAGAAGCGTTCGCCGTACACCGATGATTGGGTAGATCAGGCGGCAAGGGATGGTGGTAGACCCGAGCAAGTCATATTTGATCCCGTCAGTTGGCAATCTAGTATTGAGGTGCAGCGTAATACCGCGCGTGACCTTGCGAAGACTAAGTATGAGGAGCTTGAAGCAGCCAAAAAGAACCTCAAGGATCGGAAGCGAGAGAAAAAAGCCGAAGAAGCCAGAGGCCGCAAAGATGGCGTGGAGAATTTAGGCAAATATAAAGATGACTTGGCGGGTCGGAGAGAAGTTCTTGATACGGACAAAACTGGACTAGCTCCCCGCATGGCGACCCAACTAGAAAGAGGGCAGACATCTACCGCCGCAGCAATGAAGGAAGTCGGGGAAGATTTTGCGCGAGAACAGCAGAAGATAAACGTAAACGCCGCGAAACAATCCCTACAGCTGGAGCTGCAGAGAAGGATAATGGAGCAGCAGCTTAGGCTTGAAGAGGAACAGGCGCAAAAGAACGAGGCATTTAATAGGCTCCAGTCAAGAACCTCTGGGGGAGTAACAAAGACCACCGTACTTAATAATATTGTTGCGGATGCAAATATAGCTTCCGTCTCCGATCAGGTGGAGTTGGGTGGCGGCGCGAGCCTCGGAAATCGGGCGATTGGAGCGGAAGCGAGGCAAAGCATTGCCGCCGTAACTGGGGTGTCGGAAATTTTCACGCCAGCGGATAAGCTTGCGTTATTTGATTTTAATACCAAAGCCATGGTTGACGCCTTGAAGGCGGGAGGAGATACCAAGTCGGCGAAGTTGGTAGAGGAAGATGCAAAAAAAGTAAGAGAGCGGATCAAGGCGGGCGAGGCCAGTCCATACGATTCGGATGCTGAAAAATTAAATTCAGTAATAAGAGAATTAAAGGCTGTAATAGAAGGAAAATTGATCGCAGCCCTGGAAAAACCCATGGAGCCGATGTTGTTCGAGTTTCCTGCCGAGATGGATGCTGCAATGAATAGGGTTTCGGAAGAGCTGAATAAGCTTAGTTCCGAGGGATTTAAATGGTACGAAAATCTTTACAATATTGCAACTATATTAGACCAAATAGAAAAAAACTTGAGAGAGAAGGAGGCAATAGACGCTTTCAACGAGGGGAGTGATTTAACTGGATATAACACAACTACCGATAGGCATGGCCGAAAGCGCACTAGCGCAAGAGTAGATGGAGGGGAAATCATTTGGGGAGAAAAGGGTGAAAAAGTTGCCACGACCAAGAACGATGACTGGCTGAATACTGTCGAGGTCACAAGGGAGGCGGATGGAGGGGTTTACTATAAGAAGCGTACAGGAAGTCACAACGCTGCCACGAATCATACCACTTGGGAGGAGGGAGAGGAAAAGTTTATCGCTAACCCAAATAAAAAGGATCTATCTCTTCCGTCCAGAGCGGATTTAACTACCGCCGAGGGTCCGAAGTGGGACTTTTGGAGAGATAGGGTTGGGGCCTTTGAGGACAGGCGGCAGGGTATTGCGGGGAGTAGAAAACCTGCACAAGCCCCGCCCGATATAGACGCCGCCAGGAAAGCCGCTCAGGCTCGCATTGATCAATTAGACGCCATAAGTGATCAAGGCAGAGGGAGTAGCCTGTTTGATATCGTGCCGCCTAAGGACTCCAGCGAGTATAAAGACCTGAAAGGCGGCGGTAATCTTTTAAACCCGATGAGGGCTGTGGGCGATCCCTATAATGGCGGGAGGGCAATGCCTGGGCTTCGTGCCTTTCATGATAATTTAAACGAACGGAATTCTATCCAGAATCGCATGGCAAGCAGCCAGGGCATAAGTACGGTCGAGCATTCCCTGCCAGGCAAGCTTGACTGGAGGGGCATGCCGTCAAGTGGGAAACTCGGCCCGTCGGGAAAGAATCGAAACTGGTCGATGCCTCGGGCCAGTTCTTCTGCTAATGCAAGGTGGGAGGCTAAGCAGATGGAGGATATGGGGCCACCTCCTGCTGATGTAAGGGTTGGTACAAGCGGGCCAATGGTCCCTTTTGGTGCTCCTACCGAGCTTGCCTCACGAAGGCGATGGAAAGATACAAAGCCCGAAGAGGATAAGAAGTGGCCTCTGGCCAAGTGGATGGGCCTTGATCAAGAAAGTATCAATAAGTGGAAGCCGAGCGACGAAGAAATGGCTGAGCGACGAGGGGAACGTCAAATAAAACCCGATCAAATAAAACCCGAAGAGGTAGAAGCAAAGAGAAGATGGAAAGATGCACAGACAGACGCCTCTTCCATTGGATTTACAAAACCCGAAGAGGTTACTTACGAGAGCCTCCGAGGAGCAAATGGGAAGCCCCTGAGTCCGTCCAATATCAGTATCCTCGAAGATATGGGGATATCGCCCGAAGAGTTCAAGACGATGAATCAGCCAACGCCGAAGGCAGTAGAGGAAAAGCCCCCAACCCAGGAGGAGAAAGTTTCAGCAATCGCCGCTCATGTCAAAGAGATTAAAAGCGGGTATCAAATGCAAGATATAGAAAAGGACTTCGGAGGAAGGGAATTTACCCAGGAGATGCATAAAGAATGGGACGCGTTACAAGAAGAACGGGAGGCGCTCATCCTTGAATTAGCGGAGATGAAGGTAGCCTCCAGGAGCTTGCGAGGAGAAGAGGTGGTAAACATGGAGGCTTACGAGTCCAATAGAGCGGAGCAGAAGGAGAAGAAGTCTCAGATAAAAGCCAATTTAGCGGCAATCGAGGATATAAACTTTAATGCGGGAATGGGGAGGGTTGATCGAGATCAGAAAGATATAGAGGGGTTTCGACAGGCCGCGAGCGCCTTTGGGGGTACCGTGGAAACTCTTAATTTCGGCGGGACTAAACCTACTACGCGTCAGTCAGAAACTGGGCAACCTAATATTGCACCCGAACCAGGTTCAATGCATACTTTTGATACTGTGCCTCCTGCGGCTGCGGCTAAGAGAGCCCCTGACTCTACTGCGGGGGAGGGCGATTCGCCTTTTGTTAAAGTTGTTGAAAGTAATAAAGAATTAGGCGGAAAGATAGATGCGTTGACGCAAAAGGTGGCCGAGGGGGTTAAAATAGAAAGCAGGGTCGTTTCCGATACCGTCGTTAATGTGAAGCAGAGCGAAACAAAGGACGAAAGGGTATTAAAGGCTGTGAAGGAGCTCAATGATGCGTGGGCAGATATGGAGACGCGTCAGATCGAGGAAATTGCGGGTAAGGTAAGGCAGGACCTTGGTCTGTAAAACATAATTAGGCAATGAGCTTGAATTTTGAAAATGCCTCCATACTATCCCTGGCAAAACAAACTAATTACTTTGAGTCGGAGTACGCCTTTTCCTGCGAAAAGAATATATCTGTTCAGGGTTTCTTCTTTGCTGGATCGAGCGTAGGGGGAGTTAAGGAAATACAGCAGGACCTGGACGATTTCGTTTCATCTACGGATGGGAAGCTTCATGATGTTATAATAAATGGGCATAATTTCGGAAAGGGAAAAGTTAATAGTTTTTCTTCTGGGACGGATAATTCTGTTAGATTAAAGGAATATAATGTAGATTTGACCATTTTCGAAAATGGAGACTTGTCTAATTTAACTGGCGAAACATATATGGAGGCCTTTCAGGGTATTATATCTGATCCGAATAGAAAGTTTATAAGGGATTTTTCCGAGGAATTTTCTTTCTCTAAATCTGATGGGGCTTATGATTATTCTCACGAGCTATCTATACAATTTTTAGATCACGGAGACTCAACAATAGATGACCCAATAGATCTCGGAAAAAGCTTGGCAAAAACAATACTTGAAACTGACGTAGATTTTGGGTTCATTGATAGTGAGGTTGGGGGATTCTATAACCTTGCACATAAAAAATATCATTCAGAAACATATGATAAAGTAAATAAAGTTTGCAGTTTCTCTCAAAGCTATTCTCAGATTTCCGCTACGGATCAATTATATTCCACCCTCCGAAGTCATTCTTTAGGCATTGACGAAAATGGGGGGATGTCTATTAGTGAGACTGGAGAAATTCAGGCACTTACTGACGTCTCCGCCCCAATACTGAGGGGCTATGTTTCCGCAGAGACCGCAGGGGCTTTCGCTAGGTGTCAATCCGTGGAGGCTAGTTTTAATGATGGTAAATTCTTAAATAGTACGCTTGATACGAATAGTAAAACGGACCACGCCCTAGTGGATCAACATATAGGCCTAACTAAGTCTTTTGATCATTTTTCTGGATCTGCGAAGTATTCAATTGATTACAATAACAGCTTGGATACAAACGTTGGGTTTATAGCCGAAAGAAATATAAGCATAGATCTTCAGGACGAGATCGCAATGCTCAAGGAAAGCGGAACCATAACGGGCCTGGGGGGAATGGAGTTTGACGAAGAGGTTATATATTTTGCAGATGATAACGATTACGTCGACGTTGGGACAAAGGCTAACTCTCTTTTTGATTCTGATTTTTCTATTTTCGCCAAAATTAAGATCGATCAGTCCATGGGGTCCGCTTCAAGAAATTTCGAGATTATTTCTAACGAAGATTCTCAGGTTAACGGATTTCGCTTCTGGATATCGGATGATAACGGGTCGGATTGGGGGGAAGTGTACTTCAGATCCAACCAAGCCGCCGCGGATCAAGTGGTTAAGACCGATGCTCAGGCTTTCCCAAATGACCAAGACTGGCATCATGTAGGAGTGGTCAAAAGCGGCGGGACTGTCGAAATATATATTGATGGAATTTTATCTAAAACTGGGGCAGCGAGCGATGTCTCTAGCGCTTCGAGTTCTTTAATTCTGGGCGGACCCGCAACAGAATCTGGAAGCGCATTTAGGGGTTATATGTCCAGTATCAGGGTTTATGATACGCCCTTAATATCCACGGAAGTATCTAAGCTTTACAATAATCTATATTCGGAAAAAAAGAATAATTTAAAAATTCATTACAGCTTTAATTTGGAGGACGAAATGCAATCTGGCAGTGGAGACTCACTAGTCTCCGACTTGTCTGGGTCCTATAATTCTGCAACTATGAGCGGGGCATACATTGTGGATGCAAATGAGGCGGGGAGCACGGAACAGTCTCAATATGAAAAGGCAATTAATGGATTTAAATCTGTTGTCGAAGGAGGAATCTCAGGCAGGCTGAATGCCTATTATTCTGACGTCTTCCCCCTCTTGGGAGGCAGCGTAAAGGAAGAAAGCTCATCTTTCTCCTCTAATGTCGGCGAAGGCTCCATCTCTTACGAGAAAACTTTTTCAAACAATCCGTCAAGGGCTGATTCTTCCTTTAAACAAGTGACCACGGACGAACAGTTAGAAATGGCGGTTACTTACAAAAACGACTTTAAAATCCTGGCGAGCGGACAGGCAAAGGAGCAGTATAAGGGCCTGACCCCAACAACAAAATCTGTTAAAGTAAAAGTATTGGGGAAGCGGGAAACCTCTGAATCTGCATGTAAGGAAAAAGCTGTCTCTGTTGCGAATTCTTACTCTCCAACTTCTATGCTTGACGCGCATATAAATTCATTAAGCTACGACTTCTCTGACAAGGAAAAAACTTACTCCTTGGATTTGTCTTGGTCTTATTATGAGGACCCTTCTTCTTTGTGCGGGAGTACGGTTTCAATTTCCCCACCAAAGGGCAAAGTTGAGCGAGTGGGGGGTTTGGTTTCTATGTGGAGGATGGATGAGTCATCCTCTGGAGTGGTTAGTGATTCATATGGAAGTAATCATGGATTTCGGAGTTTTTCGACGAGCGAATTAGGTGAGCATAGGGGTGCGTTTTCTTTCAATAGTGGAGATACTGTTGATTTTGGGCGGGGCGAAGGATGTCCAGTTAGTGGGGATTGTATTCAGCCTTTGCCTGTTTACGCGGCTTGCGCAACGCCGACGGTTACCTCCACTGCCAGCCCCTCTGTCACTGCAACGAGGTCATTTAATTGTGTGACTTTAACTAAAACTATAGAGCACGACTCTAGGGTATTGTGTACTGCCCCCACTCCGACATTGGATAGTTTTTATTATGGCCCATTTGTTACCCCAAGCTTCACTTCGCCGAGGGCGACTCCGAGCTTTTCCCAGTGTGTTAGGCTGGTGGATTGCCCTGCATGCGGATGGGATGAAATATTCTCGTCGAAGATTTTCTCTATATCTATGTGGTATAAGCCCAATAGCGCGGGCAAGGTTTTGATTAAAAAATATGACTCCACCTCTCCTCCTGCGGGGACGAGTAGGGATAATTCCTTTATCCTAACTGATGGGGCTTATACTCAAGCAGACGGGTCGATAACTACCTTTGCACAGGGAACGCTAGGCGCGTGGAATCATCTAGTTCTAACTTGCTCTGATGGCAGGGGTGGCGCACAAAACGGCATATATGTATATTTAAACAATTCAAAAATAAAAGAAATAACCTCTCCTTTATTTGATATAAGTAATGAAACCTCTCTTATCGCTGGCGGAAACTTCGAAGGAGGAATGGACGATTTAAGGATTTACAATAGGGCCCTCCGCCCGTTTGAAATATCTATGATAAACAGCGGGAAAGATATTTTGCCGAGCGGTCTATCTCCCTACATTCCGTCTACGCCCAGCTCAACCCCCGCTTAGGATGTCTGTTAAAATAAAATATAATGGTGTGGAGCCTTTTGACGGGCTTCCTCTTCCTTTTGTAGAGAGAGGCGTTGAATATATTGAGGATAATTCCAATGTGGAGGCAGTGGAGTCTATAGTTTTGACTGGGCAAATTCCTCCGTCTGGAGCGCCTGACTGCGACAGGTTCACTTATTTCATTGACGAGCAGGCTTCTATTTTGAATTATTTTTCTGAAGCCTATAAGAAGTTCGAGATTATAGAGGACGGGGTAGTTATAGTCTCTAGGGAAAACGTAAGAATTGATTCCATTGACTTTTCTGATTCGAATTATAGTTCGATATTGGAGTACTCCATAAACTTGAGCGTTTATCGCGGAGATTTTATGGTTCATAGCGGAGTAGTAGACGTCTCCAACTCCATATCCTATAAGGAAAACGAAAATAAAACGCTAAATATTACGCATTCGGTTTCAGCTACGGGGGCGAGGGACTCTGTTTCCTCTTCATCTACGAGTGCACTTCAAAAAGCTAAAGCGTTTGTGGAGGGAGAGATATCTAGACAAAAAATAGATGTTCCTCCAGTTTTTGTTTCTCACGCTAAGGCTTCTGACAGCGAGGCCCCTATGACCCCGACCGCTACGCAGACTGCATTTCTTGAGACCGTAAATCCTGTTCTGGTTAGTTTCAGTGAAAATATTAATAGGCTAGCGGGAATATACTCAATAACAAAAGAATATATTTCTGATCTATATTTTTACGAAGGAGGAGTTCTTAGATATTCCGCCGAAGTAGATCTTTCTCCAAGCGGGTATAGCATAGTTTCTTTGAGGGGAGAAGTAACATACGAGGAAGATCTATCTGGTGCCGTGGAGTTTGATGCCCTCGTTGAGAGATATAAATCCTTCGACTTTTTTGGGGCGGCAAAGAGGTTAAGCGGATTAAGCGGATTAAATAAGGTCCCAATTAGTAGATCTATATCAAAGGACGAGGGGAAGAATATAATTAGTTTTGATTTTTCTTTCGACGATAATCCTCAGTTTTTTGACGAGAACGGAGCGGAAACGGTCCTGGATTTTAATTTTACCAATGATTCTAATTTCATTTCCGTGAGCGTACGAGGGTCGATTATTGCCAGATTGGGTATAAAAAATAAATGGGAGGTAGCCAAGCGGGAGTTCGATAATCTTGATATCCCCGCTAAGGCCAAAGTGGCTTATGAATCTTACCTTAAGAACGTGTTGGGATATGGTGATTCTCTTGTGGAAAAAATGCCATTTAATACTAACATATTAGGAGAGTCCGTAACTTTTCGAAAATCGGAAGGAGCGGTAGAGTTCTCTTATAATTTTGATAATTTTTCACAAACCCCAAATAATGATATATTTAAGAGTTTCGATTACTCGGTTAATGTCGTTCACCCCACTAGTAGTTATATGTCGACAAAAGAATACGTAGGCGGGTGGGTTGTCCAGGACATGGACGCTGCTGACCGAGGAAGTAAGTCAATCAGCGGCAGCGCGATTAAAAAGGCTGGGGTTACTTGCGCACAGGCCACGGAAGCAATTGTTGCTTTTATGGAGCCCAAGGCCTTATTGACCGAAACGCAAAGGCAAATATCTTTTGACGGAGTATCTGCTTTTACTTTTTCATTTTCTTGGTCCACTGGGGATTCGGTTGCTATGATTGGGGGCTCCACGGATGGAGTCGCGGAAATTGAATTAAACGCGGGGGAGTTGATTAGCATGTCATGATTATCAAGGCAAGAAAGGCGAAGCTAGACGGGGTGGATTTAGAGGATGTAGTGGACTTGTCTATAAATATAGGGAGTTCCTCCTCTCCGTCAACCGCGTCCATAACATTTATGGGAAGTAAAGCTGAGGATATCGCTGAGACATTAACCCATAATTCCTTGCTGGAGGTTGGGGGGATTAGATTTTACGGAACAGAATACAGCGTCTCCGTCAGCGATGGAGCGAGCGGACTAACTAGCACCTTGGAGATGATAGATCAGTCTTTTGATATCCTGGATAGGTATTACGTGGAATTAAGGATCTCAAGTCACGGCGCCACCCACAGCGGCTATCCATCTGGAGACTTTCTCTTTCTTGGGAGTGAATATTATACCTTCGCGCGCAAGGAATACAAGTGGAACGGCGCAGAGAAAAACTGGGAACATGATCAGTCTGTTACCGTGGCCAGCTCAACTGTACCTCGAAATGATTATGAATATACTTACAATAGGATAAGGAAGGTTTATTTATCATATAAGAGGGCGCTAAGAAATATAGAGGCCTTGAGTGCAATAAGCGGCGGGCCCCAGGGCAGTCTTTCCTCTACCTGCGACCAGGAGGTGGAGCCAGACGATATACTACTTTTGTCTGGGGGCCAGTTTGCGTGGGCTGCGCAAGATATATTAAACTTCGGCTCCATGCCTAACCCTCATACAACCAAGGGGGAAATTTTTTATAAAGGTAGAGACGTAATGAGGAATCCGTTTGGCAGCAACGCATTGTTCAATGCAACAGGGTCCCTTCGGTCGGTAATAAGCTCTATTGCGGGACAAGTGGGGGAGGCCTGGTATTGGGATTGCACTAATGACCATTCTAGTAGCGGCGGAATAAAAGTTGCGCCAGATGCGAGTTCGGCAAAGCCTTATGAAGCTAGGGGCCACGCCTACCGAAAGGGCATGACTCGAGCAAACTCTTTTTCCGACGGCCTCATAACAAAAAGATATATTGAGGGGGAAGTTGCCGACGACGCGGTCAATTCATGGATTTATACTCATACTCATGCTAGTAACAGCGTTTTTCAAACCGTGATTGAAGGAACCAACCCAGTTAGGGATGGCCTCGACTTGTCTTATCCAGGAAACGATCTCCTGCGGCAGGCGATAGCGTACATAGAGCTTGGGCAAGAAGTTTTCAAAGCTATTTGGATTAGGCTCGAGGGCACAATCAATTCGACTAAATTTAATGCACTGGAACAGGCTAAAATTGAGAAAATGATGATCGCCAACAACTCTCAAGTAGCCTCTCTTATAGGCGGGGGATTTAATAGAGATGGGACGCAGGCGGTTACGGGGGGAGGGACGCACGAGTTGGGCCATTTTGACGAATCTGTATATAGTGATTTTATAACGGGGAGCGATTTTCAGAACGCTCTCAAATACGCAAGGGTATGGATCGCAGGTGGGGGGCCGCATACAGGCGCGTCTTTTACCGATGAAGAGTCTGCGAGGTATATATGGACTGACTATCGGACAGGAGTAGATCCTTACGTATATGAGCACTCCTATATGAGTGGCGACGAGCGAATTTTTGAATATTTTCCCGTCTCTCATGAGGTTGTGTCCTCAGGAAATTCTTGCTTTATAGCAGGATCCCCTACGATATATTATAGGGACGATTTAATTAAGGATACTATATTTGGGCAATTGATCTCTTTGGTTGAAGCAAATACCGCGTGCGACACCAATGAGCTTCTTGATAAATCACTGGAGGATGGCCTGGGGATTAGCGGTTATATAATCGTTGGAGATAACTCCTCGTGGTCTTATGTGTTTCCTCCGTGCAGGAAAGAGACATTACAGGAATGGTCTAAGGGCGCGGTTGTTGACTTTTCCACTGAATTTGGAAATACAGAAATTGGACGGAACTTCAAGGCGTACGATGAATTCTCACAGCACGGAGCGGTTGCGGTTAAAAAAATGCCCACTGGTTTCAGCAGTTGGGAAGAAGTAGTTGGACCCTTAAAGGATTTAATTACTGGGGGGGATAATAAAATTAAAAGCGTGGTTAAGATGAGTACAGATTCAAACGCGAACGACTCTAAATATTCTGAGGCTTTAGGCTCGCGGGTTTGCAGCAGTGGGAAAGGGAAGGCTAACTGGGGGATTCAGGTCATTTCTTCGGGGGCGGAAGTAGGTAACCAAACGATGGATCAGATTAATGCTTTCGGTAGTGCAACTTGCGTGGACAAAACCCCTTTTATAAGTTATACTTTATTTGGAGAATGGGACGAGCTGGACGACATTGGGGACCTGGATTCAATTTCCGTAACTTACGGAAGTTCTGGCATATCTACGAGTTACTCCAGGGGTTACAGAAAAAGTATCACGCCTTCCGCGTTGCTCTTCTCTGGATACAGGTCTGGCAGTTATATTAATTCGATTAATTTGGGGAATAATATTAATAGGTTCTCGACCAAGTTTAAAAACATTTCAATGTCCCCTCAGGGACATCATGTTGTAAATCCTGGGCCCATGAGGACCAGCAAACGTCCCTATGGATGAACGATAGAATTGGAGGTAAAATAAATGTCAAAAGAATTTATAGGAAGTAAAGTTTTTATATCAACTAGGCCCGCATCTTTGTTTTATTTAAGGGCCCCCGAGGGGGGAGAGACTTCGGTGAATTGGACTGAAAAAAATAAGGAGTTAATTGTGGGCGTGGATGAAGCGGAGTCCGCTATGTCTTATTCCAATATCGTGATTAAGACCGTTGCGGATGACATTTTTAAAACTGCGCTCGAGGTAGACCTTTCTGATGTGGACCCTGATGACGGAGACCTTACTATTAAGCTAAGAAAGGTGCAGATATGCGACGATAACGGGAAAAATGGTTATGTTTATATGTTTTGCTCTGAGGCATTCGGGGGGGACGATGGATTTATTCCCCCGTCGGGGCTAGGCTAAGATTGGGTAAAATGATAAGAAAATGCTGCTTGGACGATTCTTGTGCAAAAATAAAGCCTACGGCTTATAGTGGCTCTCCGCTGCATAAAATAGGGAGCGTTCCTACTGGCGCGCCTGGAAAATTTGAGGACGCTTTCGCTAATAGTGGGGAGATATATAGCATATCTTATTCCGATAGAAAAGATAATATTTTTTCTTATGGCGTAACTGGAGACAATACAAACGTTTATCATTCGTGCGGGACTGACGGAATACACGTATACCCTTTGGCGGATTTTTACCAAAATGGAAATCTTTCTTCTAGGTGGAAGATCGGGTCTTCTGTAGAGGAGGGTGTCGACGCTGCGATACGAACCTTTAATTATTCAGAGGAGGGCCAGGGTTATAAATTGACTGGGGTATTGAATACTTCGGAAGGTGGCTCTACTTCCTATAGGTATGGCTACGAGCCAAGCCCGTTCTCTGGGTTTTACGATTGTGCTGTTGGCGGGAGCTACCTTGTCGCTGCGCGCGGCAGCAGAGGAGTGAGTATTTACGGACTCAATTCGGACAAGACAAGCGCAACGATTATAAATACTGTCAACGTTCCTGGAATTTGTAAAAATATTAATTGTGCCAAAGTAGGAAGCGCCCTTATGGTTTTTGTGGGATGCGCACGATATGAAAAGCCAAGTGTGCGGGCGGAAGTTACTAGCGACGGCTACGATATCCCTTCTGCCCCAGACAAGGATTTCAGTAACCCGCAGGAGCTTGCGTCCCTGGCGGTATTGGGTGGGTGGAGCCAGGCAGAGTATGAATACGCATCTGTGGCTGGTTATTCCAGCGAGAATACGGACGGGTTTTCCTCAATGAGTTCAATGGGGAAAATCGAGTTGCATTGTATAGTGTTTGATATTAAGGGGGAGAGGTGGGTACTAAAAGAAGCGAAGGAAAAAGAAAAAGGATTAAGCTTGTCCTTCCCTGATCTGCTAAGCGATAAAATTTCAGCGGGGGTGAGTGGTCCTGGAGAGGTTTCGGGAATTACATTTAGTAGAGGCGAAACCACTAAGGACGAAGGCAATACTACTTATAATATTTTGGTTAATTATGGAACCAGTCAAGAGCATGCTGCAACTGGGTTTCCCGTGGGGGTCGAGGAGGAATATGTTTTTTCTCTAACCAAAAAGAAGGCGCAGAATGAGGCGGGGCACGACGTTTCGGTTTTTTCCATTAGTTCAGCGCTTTCTGCGACTTATGGTGGATCTCGCGCAATACTGGATATCGAAAAATGGGGAGGGGCTAAGTTTTCGTCTTCTTATTTTGACGGGAGTCATGGTACTCAGCCCGCTGGCCAGGAGGGATTCATAAGGATAGAGGACGCCCTTGGGGTCGCTCAATACAACTTAAGGGCCATGGACTATGATTACCAAACGTCGTACGGCTGGATTTACACAAGCTACTTATTGTATGAGGACTTCAAGATAGACGTTTATGATTGTCTTCTTACTCGGGGAAAGATGGCGGTGTCCGCGTATGAGGGGGGGTTGCTCATGGCCTGCCTAGTGGAAGGAGAGTCGATATTGGACTGGACTCACTTCGACTCTCACTCTTCGTTTCAAGGAGGGAACACCTTCCGCAGGGCAGTATCCACATTGGGGAATGGCGTGCCTAGCTCGCTAAGCATAATAGACTCTTGGAGCGACGGAAAAACTATCTTTTCCGTGGATTGCGTTCAATCAAGCATAATGGGTGGGCCAAGGAGATTGGGGCTATATTACCACCCCTCAACTCGGGCGGGGGATGGATCCCCTGAGGTTCACGACGAGAGGAGGAGTTATTTATATAGAACAAAAGACGGAAAGGGAGTAGGCGGCGGAGGACTGATTGCCTTTTCCGTGGGAGGCTAGTGGATTTTTTCAAAAAAAAACTTATAATTAATATATGAGCGAATTAAATAAAATAAAAGAAGTTTTCTTTAAGGAAAACAAAGAGGCTCTTCAGCTTGCGGTGCAGGGAGCATTCACCGCAGAAAGCATCGAATCCATACTTAGGCTCAAGACTGAGTTCGATTCCCAAAAGGCGGCGAGGGGAGGGTGTAGCGCGTGTAGGCTGAGGGCTTTAATGTCTAAATATACGCCTATGGTTTCTCGAATACTGCAGGCTGCGACAATTCTTCCTCAGTCTTCCGACGAGAAGGTTGAGACCAGACGCGCAAGCAGAAAAAGAAGGTTAAGGGAGTCGAGGCAGAGGAGGGGTTAACTTGTGCTGTTTTCTTTTTTTGATTTATATTTATTCGGTTGGTTGATTTCTTGCAATCTATCTTGCATTTGGGAAATGTCTAACATTAAGATTCATCTATTTAATTTGTTTCATTCTATTTTCAGAAAGTCTAGGCCCGCCCTTTTTACCGAAGAGGATTGGCATGTCGAAATGGCTCTTGGTGGGTATGGCAAATTTGGCGAACTCCTAATGTGCATCTTCTGTTACGGAACCTGGCTAAGTGCAGCTGTATCGTCCGTAGGGTGCTATTTTTTACACTACCCCTACTGGATGGTGGCAGTGTGCGCGTTGAGCTGGCCAACCCTTAATTTTGCAATAATTAAAGTCTTAAAGTGACTTAATAAGCTTAAGAAGTATTCTTGCTTCTTTTGCTGGAATATCTTCGTACTTCTCCCATTTCTTCGCTTCTATATTTTGGTATATTTCTTTTTCCCAAAAGTGTCTCAGTTTGTCCTTGAAGCAATCGAAGTCCGCGCATTGCAGTGCTTGGGCGCATTGATTTTTTAGAATCTCCGTGGGGGAGATCCCCATTGAAGCAGTTGCGGTTTGTTTCATCGGCCCGAGGTTGGACTTATCTATCTCATCATCGCCTACGATGTGTACGTTTAAAAAATTTCTTACGCACCTTACAAATGCTCTATTACATGCGATAGTTTCTAAAAATTTTGTAGCAAAACTGCTCGTGTTGTTTAGCGTGGCGTTGGCCATATCTGAAAAGACCACTCCTTCGTCGCATGTTTCGTAGTTAGGGATCCAGCTGATCGTACAAGTTACCGCCACGTGATCTTGTTCGCATTTTTCGGCATAATATGATACGTTCGAGAACCCTCGGAGGCGAGCAAGCTCTTTAATTCCGCTCAGCTTGATAAGTAGCTGGTAATCCTCTAGGCCTTCGGCGGACTTGGGCATGTCTTTGCCCCTTGACTCAAACCAGCCTTTGTTCGGGAAGAGGTGTTCCTCTTTTATCATCGCCCTCCAATTCACTGCACCATGATCGTTAAATTTGTACTCCACTGTTTTCAGTAGACCGTTCTTATCCCTGGCGAAGAGGCTTGGGCCAAGCGAGTTGTCTATTTCTTTGGTCTTTGTCATAATATTAAATCCTTGGGTTTTCTGACTGCGGTCCTTTGGTGATATAATTCCAAACCCCTCCTCCAAGCATTCCGTTAGCTCGTCGCCTGGATTCTGGGGAGAGGCTGGAGAGGCTTATGTCATAAATTCTATCGTTCATCCATAGGGATAATACTCCATGGTCCAGGTATCTCTGCCTTAGGCCTTTTTCGATGGCAAACTTTGTTCCCAGAAAGCCTGCGGTTATCTTTTTCCCCTTGGAGTTAGTCCAGGTATAATTGTGGGGCTCCCACCCATAGTTATCAAAATCGTCTTTATCTTTTAAAATTGTGACGTTTTCGTGTTTCTTTATGTAGTCTGGAATATCATAGAACCTGTTGAATATGAATACCTTGATCCCCCAGTCCTTCATCATGTTTAGCGTAAAAAGCCTTTCTCCTTTCTTGCTTGAGATTTTGCCAAACCGCCCCTGCAGGGAGGTCCGATTGTATGCCTTAACAAGGAACATGTTTATCGCATTCAAGCCCACCTCTCCTGAGAATCTATCTTTTCTTATTTCTATTTCTGGGAGCTCGTTCGCGGGAATATCAAGCAGGGAATAGTCGTCCGCGTGACTGTAATTAATAAAGATTGCGTCTGGTTTTACTATATCCAGTTTCGCTTTATTCATGAGGTTAAACTCTCCAGAAATCCTCCCCGCCCTTCTTAATTGATTATGAAGGCATTTCATGTCCATAAGTAGTGCGTTCATGGTGGTGCAGCTAAGCGCCACTCTTGAGTTAACGTACGTTGCGCCGCCAAATTTCCTCCTTAACGAAACTGTTGGATACTCTATTATGTTTGCGTTATCCCTGGATGCGATGTCCTTGAATTGCTTGAAGAATAAGTTATTTTGGGCCTCATCAACCAGGATTTCTTTCTCGTGGGCCTTATACCACTCTTTCATTCTACGGTCTATCGACGGAGCACAGACAGGGGCAGTTACTCGCGGGTAAATATACATGTAATTCTTATACCTACCGTGTAGGGTGTCTACGCTTGGGGTAGGTAGTTGGGATGCAGTAAGGTTACCCAAGAGGCATAGCGAAAGAAGAAGGATTGTTGTGCAGGTTTTCATTTTAAAATGGTGCTTTCCTGCCTTGGGGTTCTCTCGCTTGGAAGAGTTTTTGGAAGAAGAACCTAAAAAGTTCCATCAAAATTATAGTCTCTCCTGGGTCGAGGGGAATTTTGAAGGTTTCACTTCCGTTTCTCGTTACCGTGACTCCGAACGCAGGTAACGTGGCGTCCGAGCCTTTCGCCTTTTTATCCCAAGGGGAGAACTTGATTGACGTTTTGTTTTGTTCAAATGCGTGAAATGTAGAAAATTCATACCTATTAGATATTGCGGATATTATCTCTCCGCACTCTGATTCGTTGAATTTAATACTTAGGTTTTTCGTTGGGTCCTCCTTGTTATTAGAGAAGTTTCCGATTTTCTTGGCTGGGTCCCAGGAATGTTGTTTTATAGCCTTCATGTACACGCAGGGCATACTGCTCTTCGCGTCCACTCCCACCTGAAAACTGAAGGCGCAACCCGTTTCGTTAGGGTTTGGTTTGTAAAATGATAAACTCATATCTAATATATATGCCCCGTAGGCGTATAGTCAAGGTTTAATCATTGGTTATTTCCCAACCCTTACCTTTTGAGGTTTTCTTCTTGTTTTCCTCGGGATGCCTTGCTCCTCGTCTTTTTTTTGCATAGTCTTCGAAATATTTTTGCTTTACTGGATCTATTCCTCCGTTCTCTGCCGCTCGGGCCTCCGAAAGATCTTTGCTTCTGTCTGCTAGGTCCCCCAGCGTCCCCGAGTCGTTTCCCGTCTTGTTTATAAAATCCGCCTGGTTCCAGGGG
>Ga0315333_10000026_pt1 | contig 38405 bp, 72 predicted proteins | sample M120034915metaG_FD_204521 | JGI IMG/M metagenome (GOLD analysis project Ga0315333, IMG submission 204521) | Ammonia-oxidizing marine archaeal communities from Monterey Bay, California, United States - M1 200m 34915 | ecosystem: Environmental > Aquatic > Marine > Intertidal zone | place: USA...
TCTGCGGCGATTACGTGATGCCCCTTGCTCAAAAGGTCTTTAACTAAATACCCAGCAATAAAACCCCCCGCTCCACAAACAAGTATGTTCATTTTCCCCTCAGTCATTTTTTAATATTATGTTGTTGAGAGATAAATTCAAGTTATCTTATGAACATTGGAGTGAAGGAACTCTGCCTTTCGCTTTCTACAGAAATCATATCCCCATATATCTTGCGGCCCCAATTGCCCAAAACTAGTGCAGAATAACTATCCTTCCTCGCCTTATTCGGCCCACTTGATCTCCTCAGTTCTGGAGGAAGATCAAACGTTTGGTGGCCCTGCGGAGACGTATATACCTGAATTAACGCACACTGCCCCTTGGTGGAGTTTATGTTATCCGACAAATGCTCCACAAGATCGATCATCTTTGCCCCAGAATTATGCTCTTCCTGCTCCAGTCCCCCAATGAATTTTAATTTCTTAATTGGTATTTTTTTTGATTTTTGATCTAAATAGCAATCGTCCACGGCCCTGGAGGCAAACCATATCCTCTTGTGGTCAATGCTGGACTGCAGTAGCTCATTCGCCTTCCTTATCCAGTCGGACGTAGGTTTCCTTAAAATACAATAACTATAATCCCCTGGGTCATAAACTCTTTTTGCTCGAGTTAAGTCCTTCTTATAGTCCTCGGCCTTGTCAAAAGACTGATCAAGCAATTTAATTTTTATTTTCTTATCCTTGAATATCTTACTTTCGTTTACGGCGTTAATAAACTGAACTCCACCATTATAATCTCCAACGATCATTACTATATTGAAATATGAAATTAAATAATGAAAATAATTTATGTGATCCTTTAGTCTCGTCCCCGCCATTGCGTAGCTATGCACGAGAATGTGCTTGCCAGTCTCTTCATTTAATTTTAACACCAACATTGCGAAGTCGTCGCTCCCTTCGCTTTCTGACCAACTTGGATCAAAGGAAAGAATATATTTTGCGCCCTTCTCCCCTGCAAGCTCAACGGAAGGGGCCTCTCCATCTGGAACTGTACACTGCGCCATTTTTGATGTCTTAAAATAACCGCTACTGTCGTCCGTAAATACACTCTCGAACTCTCTAGCGAACTGACTATGACTCATGGTCTGCTTGGCCTGGGCCACTAGGTTCTGGTCATATAGCTTCTCTGGAGCCTGGTCGTAACTAAAATGCATAATCGCCCTCTTCGCGTCGAAAGCACTGCGCCCAACTCTTTCATCTAGTATTAGGTTTTCAAACGTTTCGTATAGCTTATAGAGATACTCGAACTTGTACGAGGCAGAACTTAGCATTATTAACTTATTATTCGGCCAGATATATCTATCCGCCTCCCTCATTTTTCCCTGCTCAATTAGCCTGTTTTCTAGGTCAAATATTTTTTGCCTTTGTTGCGGATTCTCCACCACAGAGAGAAACGGGACTATAACCTCGTTATAGATTCTTTCTGGCATCAAGAGAAATTCGTCGATGATGATCCTGTGAAATCTGAATCCTCTCAGCTTGCTTCCGTCCCCCAATGGCAAGGCCCGAATATTGCTACTTCCGATTTGCATCAACCACTCATCATTACTTTTGGTAATTTTTGTAATGCATTGATTGAGGTATCTAGCATCAGGTTTAGAGGCAATGTCTTCCATTTTTCTAAAAATCATTTTTGCCTGCCTAAAAGATTTAGATAAAATCCCTATCTCGACTCCCTGATTATATATAGCATCCATTAGGGCAAACAAGCCAGTAGTGAAAGATTTACTCATTCCTCTTCCCCATACTCCTAAGAAGTAATCTGTTTCAAACATAGCCTTGATGGCTAAATGTTGAAAAGGAAATAATTCAACCCCAGTTAATAATTGAGTGCCAAATGTAGTATTCTCTTTTAAAAACTTATAAAGATAGTATTTTGCATCTTCCTCCTCTAAATTACCCTCAAGATTGAGGATTTGTTGGTTTATGTCTCTATCTTTTTTGAATGATGGTTGATTGCCTTGTTCCCAAGTCATAATAATAGTATTTAGATTGTTGTGAAATTTAAGCAGTCAACGTTCTGGCCGTCCTCATGATAATCCTCTAGATGCACAGTTTTCATTTTGTATTTTTCCGCCAATTGTTCGTAGCAAGGCAGCGTTCGATGGCACATAGGAAACTCTTGCCAGTGCCCCCACTTTCTACCACTTCGGGAGCGACTAGCTACCCAGGTCCCGTCCCGTTGCTTACTCCCAATACTGGCTGTAGCATAAAATTCACCACTAGGCTTAAGTAATTGCGGAATTATTTTAAACAAACTGTCTAAAATCTCATCATTCATGTGGATAAGCGTCTGATATGACCAAATAAAATCAAATTTCATTTCAAGATCAACTATTTTTACATAAGGAGGGGTATCAACTAAAAGAATAGGGGACTTATGCTCTAAACCCTGCGCCCTAAGCTCCGCCTCCCCCTCCTTGAGTCGTTCCTCAGATATATCCACGCCTACATAATGACTATTTTCAAGGAAATCTATCAAGGGAATTCCTCCACGCAAGACCCCACACCCAAAATCAAGCAAGTAATCGCTTGCGGTGAGACCCTTTTCCTGGAGGAATTGAATTTGAATATTTCGTTTTCTTAAAGTGAGCTCACTACTTTCCGCATCCCCAACCAAGTTCATCCTGTGTTGGGGTAAGCTTTTAAATATCTTTTTTTCACTCATAAATCTAAATCTTTTTTATATTTTGGTATCCATTCCTCCAATGTCATCCTCGGCTCCCAGCCCAAAAGCTTTTTTGCCTTCGTATTGTCTGCAAGCGTTTCCCTTGGTTCAATCACTGGATCTACATAAACCCTAGGGCCACCCATAAGATCTGCTAACTGATTAACTGATCGATTTTCCCCATTACCTATATTAATAACTTCTCCCTTTCCTACGTTTTTCGATTCCATTGCTAAAATATTAGCCCTCGCTACATCGCCGACATAAGTGAAATCCCTCCGCTGCTCCCCATCTCCAGTTATTGTCATTGGCTTTCCCTCTAATAGCTGTTTTGCGAAAATTCCCATGACTAATCTATATGCGCCCTCCAGTGACTGCCTCTCTCCGAAGACATTAAAATACCTAAGTGATACAGACTCCAATCCATAACAATGATAAAAAACCCTACAGTACTGCTCGCCGATTTGCTTCTGCAATCCATATGGGCTCAGCGGATCAAGCGGAGCGTCTTCTGGAGTGGGGTACATTGAAACATTGCCGTATGCAGAAGAAGAGGCGCTATAAACTACTCTTTTTATATCTAGCTCCCTTGCGATGTTTAATAGATTCAAAGTCGCACATACGTTCGCATCGTTAAATTTCGTAGGGCTCTCTATGGACGGCTGAACTCTGGCCAGAGCAGCCATGTGGAATATGCCATCACTGCCCTCTGCTGCGCCCAACACCTTGTCCGTAAAAGCTTGTAGAGAGGAAGCTCCACCTTCGGTCCTGCAGCTATTTAAATCCGCTAAAATAAACTGGGCCTTCGGATTGACATTTTTTTCATTTCCGCAAACCAGGGAATCGACAACCACAACCTCGTCCCCTCGAGCTATTAAATGATCCACTAAATTGCTCCCTATGAACCCCGCTCCACCTGTAACTACATATTTTTTCATAAATCTTTTATTTGTTTAAGGAATTCCTCTATCGAGGTAATAATGTAATGCTCCTTGTATAAGGTAAAATTATCAAATAGACTTATTCTATCCGCATCCTTCAGGCGCCCGTATCTCCCGAAGACTGCGTACGCGCCCTTACGGTTGAATTTCATTAATATAAGAAGCTCTTTGTTCGAAAGTTGCGAGTCGGAATCTGCCTGACTTATCCACTCATCCAGAACCCTGGACTCTCCTTTATATAATTTTGAGAAATCAAAAGAACTATAACTTTTAGTCTCCACGGAAAAAGGGAAATCCGCAGGAGCGATTATATCCCCAGACATTATCTCCTTTACGTCATCTCGCTGCCCCTCTGCATATTTAATGTTTTTGCCTCCAAACATGGCTCCAGATCGAGGCACTCTATTGAAGTTCCCCCCAAAATGCTCCTGCAATAAACGCGCGGCGGCAAGCTCCCAGGACTTGCCTTTTTTATTAGAGTTCATTTTGCTTATCTATGAAATATTGGATGTCCGTATTCCATAGATTATCTCCATTTATTAAAAGTTTTAAAATAATTTTTTTAGAAGCAGTCCTGTCGTTCGTAAAAATAAACTGACAAGTATCCGCGAATTCATGAGTTAGCACTCTCATGTTGTGCCAAATGTAATCCAGCTTAGACCTATGCGCCCCATAATTATTATTTCTTTTTATCTTATCAATGCTACTCTCTGTGGCGATATATAAATAAGAATTAAAAGCTCTAGCCCTCTCTAGCTCCTTCCTGAACCTCTCAAATCCAGTAGACATTGTAGACTTAAAGTCGGACTCGCTCTTCCTGTCCACAAAGGTTTTTGTATAATTCTCCCCCGTGGTAGTATAATCCCCAAAATCTAACTTCATAACCTTGGGGTTAACAAAATCCAGGGGTTTCTGTTCTCTCGTATCCACCACAACTTCTATCTCGGACAGGCTGGGGTCATCAGTAAAAAAATCGCTAGGAATATTTTTGTAAAATAAAGGCTTCACCTCAACTTCCGCGCACGCCTTAGAGTACGTACCCAAAAACCTTTTATATAAGTCTATAGAGGGCAAGCCATACAGTTCTAGCTCAAGGTGCCCAGGCCCACGAGAAAGGCCCTTGGAGTCAACTCTGTTCTTGAGCTGCTTCACAATATATTCCGATACCTCCCCTTTGTCCGCGACCCTTGACCACTTATCCAGCTCCCTTCTGGTGGAAAACCCCTTAACAAAATATTCCTCCCTATCCTTGTATGGCAGCTGCTCGCCCGAAAGTAAATTATACCTAGGGTAGTATTTACAATAATACTCCGCCAAAAATAAAGAGTGGCTCTTTATGTGGGCGTGGAGTGCTCGCTGGGATTCAAATTCAGCATTACAAACCTTGCATTTTTTACACTCAAAACTCATACCCAAAACGCTCGATATCCTCGCTTAATCCGTTTTCTACAATTTCTTTCATTTCGCTCGATTCGTAGTAACTTCTATACGCCCCCTTGCCTCTGGAGGCGTTAGTCTCCTCGAGCGCTATCTGTGGCCGATTGATCTTTTTCGCCAATTCCTCCCAATCCCCCTGCAGGTTTTCGAATTTTCCAATAAAATCTACGGCAATTTCCCCGCTTTCGTCCTTGAGGAAGGAAGATTGAGTTTTGTCGAGCCCATCCGCCTCGAAATAATGAGAAACATACTTCTCAAAAGTAAAAGACTCCTGATCGAGTTTGAATTCTTCGTAAGAGACCCCGAAGAGATTAAGTTTTTTTGAAAAAACTTCCCTATTCTCAATAAAATACATTTTCCTTGACGGTCGCCCACCCCGCTCCCGCTTTAGCCTTCTTTCGTATATTTTTTTTAAAAAAAAATATTGAGAGACCACCCAGTCCCAGGGATTCCGAACAAAAGAGAACGCGAAATAATCTTTCGCCTGCGCATGAGCATTGATCCAGCTCAAATAGGGGGCATGCATGAGTGAATTATTCGCAGGAGCAAAATTAAAAAGGCTCACGTATTTGCTTTTATTTGTTAAAGCAATCTCCCTCGCCCTTTCTTCTGTGGGGGCAGAATCCGCCTTTCTCGAGAAGCTCATGGGGAGACCAGCGGAAGACGTATCGATAAACTCGCCCCTTGACAGCGCAGTCTGAAGGGTTGTGCCTGCGGTCTTGGGAATGCGCACAAACAGGAACTTTTCCGCGTGAGATATCATTATATAATGTCGCTCTTATCTATACCCAATACTCTCGCCTTCCATGAGTCCATGCCCTCTATCCTGTTTGCCTCTGCTTCAATATCAAGCTTTTGCTTTTCCGCCATTTGAACCATGAACCGCCGCTCCTCCTCATTTTGAAAGGCCTGGACTAGCGCAAGTATTGATGCGTTTTTGTCTATCTTGGTGGCAATTCTCTTAACTCTATCTCCGTTTAGGCTTGATATCAATTGCTGTTGTCTTTTTTCGCACTGATCGTATTCAGTACTCTTAGCCTTAAGAACCTCTGCTAATCTTACCGTCATTTCGTTCTCCTCTTCAAGGTCGTCAAACATTTGATTTAGTTTCTCGATGTGCTTGCTTATGTTTTTTAAATTTATATAGTCAATACAGACGTTTAGGTATAAATTTATTTCATCCGTCGTAAGATCGGGCTTGTCCCAAGTCGCTCTGATGAATTCCGCCTCAAGAAGCTCTCTGTCTGCCTGGCTATTGTAGTTATTGATCGTCCAAATAAACCTAGGAGAGGCTAGGTATATTACGACCTTCTCTAGGCATTCAATTTCGTATTTCGCCGCCTTCTTTAGGTCTATTTTCTCCACGCAATATTTATTAACCTTAGCCAGGATTCCATTTATCCCCACAGGAGCAGACCATAACGAGGTTAGTGCGTCCTCCGAATCACTCACCAATTCTGGAGCGTTCTCCTCAAGGAACTCTATAACTGTCCTTTGCTCCTTTCCTAATTTCTTAATTTCCACATCTGGAGGAAATATGAGCTTTGCAATTTCTAAAGAATTCATTCCCTCTGCGGAGTATTGCCTTATGAAATCTTGCTGCTCGCGCGAAAGCTCCAGGTCTGGAACCTTTTCCCTTTTTGTGGTATTGTATTCTAGATTATTCTCCACGAGGAAGTCCTTAACCGCTCGACCCTCTTTGCTTCTTCCATCTAAGGACTCATTCCCGAACACAATTCGAGTCAGCTCTATCAAATCTGGAGTAGTGGAGTGATTTGACCTTATAAGTTGCTCCTGCTCTTCAGATAGATTCACTTTACCTCCCTAAGGGTTATTAGAATATGTCTTTGCTTTTTAATATCTCCTCCGCCTTTTTCTTATATATTTTTTTCAAATTCTTTATCTGCCTATATCCCGCAGTCCGCCCTTTCTCTGAAGTTTTGTATCCCATGGTCCGAGCCACTTCTTCCTCGCTTTTATTTTCGATAAAAAGCATATGGTATATCTTGTACTGTTTTTTGTTTAAAACCTTCTTAAGCTCCTTGTTTAAATTATCCTGCGCTCTTTCCCAGTTAATAAACGCCGACTCAGACGAAGCTTGCGCGTACTCATACCCCTCCAGGCTTGATGCCATTTTTATATTATACGCATTTTTTTTTGTTTTTGTCCACTTCTTATATAGCGGACACTCCGTTGACTGAGCGCCACTCTTAGTAAACGAGCACCCATTCTCCACGCCAAGCTCGTCTTGGTTGAAAGGGCAGCCATAGCACGGCTTAAGGAAGTTTGAATAATTATTACGTAGAATATTTTTTATTTGATTGGTAATTATCCTATTCACCCACGGCTCAATAGCCCTGTCCTGATCCCACTGTTCCCATTTTTTAAATATGTGGGCGCGGATTATTTGCTCCACATCCTCGAAGTCAAACCAGCTTAAAGCCCCAAGATTCCATCTGTGTTTTCTTTTTCTTATTAGGGCATCAATTATGTCTTGCTTGTCTTCATAGGTTAGCTTTTTGCTCATTTATTTATTTTTCCCTTTTCCTTGCTTGAGGCGCAGGCCTTAATTGCGTCAGCTAGAGGGTCGCCGCCATTCTTGGGCGGAGCGTCTCTTCGCTCCACTTCAGCCCCTTCGTTTGTTCCTATAATAGAGCCCAGAGACGTCTTCCCCTCTTGGGGCGCTGAAATTTCATATTGCAGGCCTTTGATTTTTCCGAAAGACTCCCCATTAACTTCGGCAGCGTCCTCCTCCGAAGCCTTTTCCTTCCCAGATATAGTTGCCCCGCACTCGGAGCAAAACTTCGGCTTAGAAACTTCATAATGAAGTTTGGCCCCGCAATCGCTACAATACATTACTGCCATAATAACTATTCTACTTAAAATGTTAAAAAAATCAAAAATACAAAGCAATCCTTTCGGCGTGCTTACGGATATTGCAAACAGGCTCACTTGCGACCAAGATTCCAATCCTCCCAGAACTTCCGCTAATTTGATAAATTGAATTTAAATTACTAGAAACCACCCTCGCCCCCTTGGATTTAAATTTAAATTTCATTTCCTTTTCTGTTGAGAAATTCTTGTTTTCATTTAGTATATAGAAATGCACATCACCAATATTCAACTCGTTAATAATTTTTTCTATGTTTAATTTAATTTTTTCTTCGTCTACCTTTCCCCCGCCCCTCCCTCGCTTGATGAGGGTAGTAATCACCGTGGCAGCGACGCCGACAATTGCGGCGATGCCTGCGTAAATTAAATTTTCCAAAGTCATACGCAATTACATTACACTTTTAAATTCTATAGTGTAAATTATATTGTACAATGCCAAGAAAAAAGAAAACCACGGAAATCTCCGCCAACGAAATAGAGGAAGCCTGGGCGGCGTCGACTAAAATCAGCCTAAGGGGCAAACGCTTTTCCCCAAGGCAGAGGGAGCTGTTTAAGCTGACTACGGCCGCAAAAAACACTATTACATTCATAGGCGGGCCCGCGGGAAGCGCAAAAACTTACTTGTCCGTTTATTCGGCGATGTCCCTTCTGTCCAAAAACAAAGACCTCGATCTCTTGTATGTGCGAACAGTGATTGAGAGTGCCGACAAGGGACTGGGGGCGCTCCCAGGAGACATAGAGGAGAAGTTTAATCCCTACATGAGCCCGCTCTTAGATAAACTAGAGGAGATGCTCCCGCACTCAGAAATCCACGAGCTCATGAAAGCACAAAGAATTTCCGCCGTACCGATAAATTACCTAAGAGGAGCCTCCTGGAGAAATAAAGTTGTAATCGCGGATGAGGCGCAAAACTTTACATTCAAAGAGCTCACTACATTGGTTACAAGAATAGGGGAGGGCACAAAGCTATTTATATGCGGGGACTATATGCAAAGCGATATTAACGGAAAAAGCGGATTCGAAGACATGGTGAAGGTCTTCTCGGGGGAAGACTGCAGGAAAAACGGAATACACACATTTGACTTTACCACAGATGACATCTTTAGAAGTGAGATTCTTAAATTTATCATAAAAAAAATAGAAAACAAATGAGGCCGAACATGACGAGAGCGGAAATCCGTTTTTTTGTGGAAAACCTACGAGACGCCAAAGTTTACTTTGAGTATGGCCTCGGAGGAAGCACTGTCCTCGCTGCAGAAATGGACAATATAGAGAAGGTCGCGGGAATAGATTCAAAAAAAGAATGGAGGGATGTAGTATTAGGTCGGATACAAAAAAAAGACAAAGTAGACTTAAGGTATATCCCCATGGGGGAATGTTCGCTGAAAGGAACTCCTATGGTTAAGGATCTGGAAATATGGGAGAAGTACCCCATGTCAATTCACGAATTCAATATCTGCCCAGACTTAATACTGGTTGACGGAAGGTTCAGGATGGCAAGTATAATACAAACAATACTCTTATCCAGAAAGCTGGGAGTTGATTCAAAAATCCTACTTCACGACTCACGCCGCCCACACTACAGGGAGGTTAGCGATTTCTGTGAAAAAATTGGAGAAACTAAAGCCCGCCATCGTGCAGGAATTGCGCTACTTAAACCGAGGGCGGAGATTAAAACAACCCTCCTCAACGAAAGATACGAGCATTATAAGCATTTGCACACTTGAGCTTCAAGGTGTCGGGGCATTGTGCCTTAAACGTTCTATTCGTCATTTTTTTTTACAAGATACTCTCCCATATGACTAGAAAAGAACTTGCATTGATCTATTAATCGCTTTGCTTCTGCTGGTGGTAGCGTCCTTGATTTTTCGTATAATGATTTAATAAGTTCTGGTGTGATAATGTGTTTTACTTGGACTTCTTTCATTTTGCTATTGTTAATTACACTCCAGAGCCCCGAAACGCCATTTTATTATGTTTAAGATAATTCGGGATACTGAAAAACACCACCCCCCACCCAAATCTCAGGATCGCTTTTTTGAATGAATTTGAAAAAAGGGGGGGGTCTTTAGAGAAAAAACTTCACTTTTTTTCGCCCATTTCCGCAACCAGTTAACAATGAGCGTCTTACGAATGTAAAAAACTTTCCAAATCGCTTGACAAACGGGTTTTTCTGTGGTATATTGTATGTATAAGTTAAGAAACAAAGAATACAAAGAAAGAAAAAAATATGAACCAAGAATCACAAATCGACCGCCTTGAAATTGAAATTTCCGTAATCAAGGAAACCTTCAAGGATTGCGTTCTGTCTCCTGCCGAGAAGCAAGACCTTTGGAGCTTGCAAGAAAAGCTTGAGAACAAGCTCAACGAGCTTCTAATGAATCAAGGCGTTGAACTCAACTCTTGGGATTGCTAGAAAATTCTGCATTTAACGCTTGACTTTTTCCCTTTAATAAACTAATATAATAACATGATTAAAACAATACTAAACACCCTCCTTGATTCGTTCTGTTGCATAATGCTCGTCTCGTTTCTTTCCTTCGGCTTGTGCGTTCTCGTAATGCCATTCTTTACTGCTGACCCACTTTGGGCTAGCCTTTTCTGCGTTCCGTTCCTCGCTGTAGCGTGTGCCTTTCTCTCAATCCTAGAAAGGAGCAATCCAAAATGGAAATAGCAAATAAAATCGCTCACCATAAACGCCAAGCGTCCAAGTGGACTGCTACCGCTCAACGCACCGAAGGCATAAACGCCTCATGGCACTTGAGAGCCTTGCGTCAAGCTAATTGGCACTCTCTACAAGTCACCAACTTGATTGCTGAGCAAAATGGTTGGACTTGACCTAAGTAGCTAACAGTCAATCGGTTAGGCGAGCGGCCCCTGCGCCCGTAAGCCCTTGGTAGGCAACGTCTTACGACATAAGGGTAAAACTTCGCAAAAATAAACAAACTTTTTTTTGCCTGTTCTTGCAACTCTCTAACAGCCAATGCTTTACAACATAAAAAAACTTCGCAAATCGCTTGACTTTAGGGCAAAACTGGTCTATTGTATAGTATAGTAAGTTAAGAAAGAAAGAAAAAATTATGATAAATACAGTAGAAATTCCGTCCTCCGTCAAGGAAATTAAAAACGCCATCGCTCGCAGAATTACCATTCTTGCCGAGTGGCAAACATTGCTCGCCAAGAGTCGCAAGCCTTCCTTGCGTAACTCTCGCCAGTTGCAAGTCAATGCGACTCAAGCTCAGATTGTCGAGTTACGCAATGCTCTTGCAATCGCCATTGAGGAAGCAAAGCATCAAGAGGCAGTCGCCTTTGTTGCCAGTCTCGCCTCAGTCCGTAAGGATTGGGACAATGGTCTTTTCGACTGAGATAAACCCTTTACAATCAACACATTATGACAATAAATCAAACAATAAACGAATCCCATAGGGTTAAAGAGTTAATCAATTGGCATGGGGAGCGTGTTAGCTTCTGGGCTAACTTTGCGGATAAAGCCAAAAACAATGCCCTCGCCCTTCAAAGGGTACTGACTCGCAACGCTCATGCCGTGGAGCTTCTTAAATTAGAGGCTCAACAAAAGCAAAAATAATCTTGACAAAATTCATTTAATCCCCTATAATACAAGCTATGATAAAAGAACAAATTGACAGACTAGTCTCAACCCTTCAAGCTCTCACGCTTCAACGCATGAACGCATTGCGTTCGGGTAAGACATCCGAAGCTCAACAAATTCAATCCGTACAGATTGACATAGACTCAAAGATTCACGAGCTAGAGCAACAGATCACGCACGCAGTTGAGCGAGCACAACGCTAACCCCTTGATAGGCAACGCCTTACGAGGGCGGGGACGGGGGCGGTAAGTCGTTGATACTCAGTGACTTACAACTTTCTTTCATGTGGACACTATATGTCCCTTTCATATGTTATACTGTAGTATGTACAAATCACAAGACATTGACTACATCGCACAAGAAGCCTATGAAGCAGGCTACGAAGGTCGCGATTCCGAAGAGCTTCCTAAACGCCTCAGCGATCAGCTCGAAACAGGCTTCGAGTATGTTTGGCTCGACAACTACCGCGAAGGTGTTCGTGACGCTTGCGACGAGGCAACCTACGATGAAATGCGGGATTTGGGACTAGCCTAACCACCTAATAACCAACGCCTTACGAGGGCGCCCTCCGCGCGCCGAAGCCCTTGATAGCCAAGGCTTTACGGAGCGAAATAAGTGAAAAAAGTTCTTGACAAATGCCCGTTTCTGTGGTACATTGTATGTATGATTAAGATTAACGATATAGTTCTCTTCGGTGGATTCTCCTGCGTGGTTGAGTCCGTAACTGGCGACACCGCAGTCGTCCGTGCTAGGGGCTTCTCCTCTAGGGTTTGGTCGGTGCCAGTCACCGACTTAGAGCTTCACCCTCTAGCGTCTGGCTCTGCCAGACCAGAGGGAACAGGAGCTTTCGTCTGGTAAGCCCTTAATAGGCAACGCCTTACGAGGGCGGCCCCCGCTCTCGCAAGCCCCTGTGTATCAACAGCTTGCGAAAATATCACGAAAAATTCTGCCATAAACCCATGAGCACCAATAGCTTGTGCAATAAAAAAAGTCGAGATTGAGTTTTCGGGCGTTTTTCCTCCGCACATACCTAAAAATAAATTCTTCTTCTATCCATTGACTGTCAAGGCTTTACGCAAGTGAAAGTTAGCTGAATACGAATTAGCTTGCGGTTTTCTCAGATTCTGTCATTATGTAGTTATGTTAAATGAGAAAGAAAGATTCGCCCTTATCGCCAATGCCGTTGCCAACGCAACAAAAGTCGCTCCTCAGTTTCAAGGATTGCTTGAGGAACTCAAGTCCGAAAAGCTCGCTGAGGATTTAGTCCTTGAGCATGGAACTCAACACGCCTCGAAAGAGGACATTGAACAAGAGTTCGTTTCCCTTGACGCAGTCGAATCCGACAAGGATGACATTGACGAAAACGATGAGGAACAAACCGATATGGATTGCGTAAGTGGTTCATTCGCTGACCTTTTCGACACAATCGAAAGCTAAGAAAATGGACATTATAGACTACTGGCTCAACCTTCTCAACTTTGGCACAGACACCGAAAAGGGCGAAGCCTTCGACCAACTGCAAGCAATGGGTTACTTTACGCAAGAGGACGAACCCGAAACATGGTGGCTCGATGTATCAACCGAACTCAATGGAGAATAAGAAATTTATGTATATACTAAAAGCAATCCTTAATCAAGCTGGCTCAGCTTGGCAAGTTGAATCCATAGCCATGCGTAAGCGTGACGCCGAAAGGCTTCTCCGCTCTCGCCTTGCGAATAGCAAGGGCAAATATCGCTACGGCCTCTTTAAGGCGTAAACCCCTAAGCCATAAGCACTTAGGCAGGCGGCCCCTGTCCACGTAAGTCCTTGGTAGTCAACACCTTATAAAAGACCCTTTAGTTTTCTGTTTTTTTTCTTCGTTTTTTTTCACTTTTTTTTAACGGTTTTCCTAAGTGGTTGAGCAACAACTAAAAGCGAAACAAGAAAAGTGCCCAAATAATTTGACTTTTGCCGTTTTATGGTTTATAGTATAGTATAAGTTAAATTAAGAAAGAAAGAAAAATTATGTTCACAAAAAAAGATCTCACAATCCGTTTCAACTACACCCAAAGATTTTGGGTCATGCTCTTAGGTGGCTTCGAGCAAAACACCTTCGGTGGCTTATCAAAAAAGCCTAATCGTGACTCGCAAGAGCAATTCGTTGCTTTCGTCAATCGGCAAACCGAATTGCTAAAAAGCTAAACAATTTACCATTTCAACAATTATGATTAAGATTAAAAACAATATTCCATTTATTCTCTTTCGTCAAGCTCGCATAGAGATGACGCTCGCCAATGGCGACAAGCTCGGCACTTATCAGACTTTGCCGTACCAAAAAAACGCACCAACTAAAGGGCAATGGATGGCTCAAGTTTCCGATGTTTGGGATGTCGCAGACATTACCTTTCGTGACTTTGGCGTTCAGTCTTGCCAAGCTCCAAAAGGGCATACTGCTTGGAATCTAGTAGGAAAAGCCTAACCACCTAATAGCCAACGCCTTACGAGGGCGGGGTGTGCGCGCCGAAGCCCTTGATAGTCAAGGCTTTACGACATGAAATAAGTGAAAAAAAAGCTTGACTTTCGCCCTCCTATGTGTTATGTTATACATATGAAAGTTAAGGTAAGAAAGACAATAATCATGCCCAAGTCCCGCCCGATGAAAAGGCGTAATAAGGTCTTGCCTCGCAAGGCGAAGCACAAGAAGATTGTGCAAGAAAATAGTTGAAGAAATAATTTGCGTTTTGCCTGTTTGTGTGTTATGTTGTATATAGAAAGTTAAAAAAGATTATGAATAAAATAAAAGAATTAAGAGCCAAGATCGGAGCATTCGCCTCCGCTCTTGAAAAGATGAACGATGAGGCAACTCCCGAAACGGCTTTGTCCGTTAAGGTTGCCAATGAGGTTTTTGGCGAAGACCTTGCCGAAATGCAAGCCGAGCTTGCTAAACTCGAAAACCCCCACAGGTTCAACCAATGAAATTAACACAAAGAGAAAAAATCCTCCTCAAATTCGTCATCGCTCCAAAGATGAAAAAAAGTCAAAATAAAATTTGACATTCAACCAAAACTGTGTTACATTATAGTATAAGTTAAATTAAGAAAGAAAAAATTATGTTCAAGAAAAATGATATCGTCACCAACCGCCAAGGGCGGATCTTCCAAGTCATGGGCTTTGGCTCTAGCGACTCTTTAGGTAAAGTCGTCCTTTGCCGTCTCTACCGCTCTCAAAAGCGTTTTGCGTTCAAGCCTAGCGAGATCAAGAAGCATGGCTTCTTCGCTTAATCCTTAATAAAACTTAAAAAATTATGTATATACTAAAATCCATCCTCAACCAAGCAGGCTCTGTTTGGCAAGTCGAATCCATCGCTATGCGTAAGCGTGATGCCGAAAGGCTTCTCCGCTCTCGCCTTGCGAACTCTAACGGTAAACGCCGTTACGGTTTGTTTCCCGCGTAAAGCCTTAATAGGCAACGCCTTACGAGGGCGGCCCCCGCGCACAGAAGTGCTTGACAGTCAGCACCTTACGAAAACATTTTTAACTTTTCGTTTTTTTCTTCGTTTTTTTTCATTTTTTTTTCATCAAATTCATAACCCCCTGAATGGCAATACTTTGCGCGACAAGAAAAAACGCCAATTCGCTTGACAAATGGGTATTCTTATGGTATATTGTATATATAAGATTAAGAAAGATTAACTACTAAAAATAAAAAATATGAATTCATTCCTACTAAAACTCCGCCTTAAAGATGCTCACGCCTTGCTCGCCAAGACTACCAATCAAGACGCAATCGATGCGATCAACCTTTCAATTAAGCACCTCGAAGATGCCATTTGGGAAGTCGAAATGATCGAATTCGAGGAGCGTGTTGGCTTCAAGTCCATGGAACAAAACGCAGGCGTTTGGGACGAACGCTAAAAATAGTTGAAAAAAAAGCTTGACTTTTAACCGAAAATCCTTTAGATTATACTTATGACAGAATCAAAAAGACTAGAACTAATTAAAAACGCAGTTGCGAACGCTTCCGAAGTTGCTCCGCAGTTTCAAGGCTTGCTTGAAGAACTCAAGGCGGAAGAATTTGTCCTTGAGCATGGAGTGCAAAACGCTTCAGATGACGAAGTGAAAGAGGAATTTCTTTCCCTCGATGCAGTCGAAAAGGAAGACAAAGACGATTTTGACAATGACGAAAATCTCGTTGATATGGAAAATGTCAGCGGTTCGCTTCGTGAAATCTTCGGAGAATAAAAAATTATGTACTACAATATCAAACTAATTGGCGAAACTAAAGTCCCTGAAAACCCTTACCTCATGATTACCATGACAGGAAATTCTTGGGGTTCAAGGTCTTACGCTCACAAATTCCTTTGCCTTGACTCAGCAAAATATATCCTTGAGGATGTAAATGCAAACGGCAAGCGAGCTTTCATCGAGTGGCATGACGAATCGCCTTGCCCGAAATGTGGAGCTTTCGGTGAAGTAAACCCTGCCGTTTTATAATGCTTCTGATTACCCTTGTGGCTTGCACCACAATTTTCGTTTACGCCACATCCTAAAACACATGAGAGAATACAGAAACCTAATTATATGTGCCGTCTTATACACCCTATTCGCAGGGGTTATGGTCGGGTGCTTCTATCTTGGTTGCCTGATTAGTTTCGCAACTAGCTAAGCAACAAGGACTTACGGGTCCCGCCCCCGCTTTCGTAACTACCTTACTGCCAGTAGTTTACGACTAAATTAAAAAAAACGAAAATAAATCTTGACAAATCCATTTTTTTGTGGTATTGTATTAGTATGATTAAGAGAAAAAGAAACCTTCAGAAGCTCGCCTTGATAATGAAAGCCAAGGGAAAAACTAATATCCTTAAAAAGATTTCTCAAATGGTTAAGGAGAAAATTGAAAAAAAGCCTTGACAAATCGCCAATTCTCTGCTAATATTATATACATAATGAAAACTACATTTAAAGAAATTCTCGACACTCCGCTACAAGAAGGCGGTTTCACTCTCGCCTCGAAAGTCCTAAGCATGGGCGAAAAGGCTGAACGCATTGCCGAGCAAGCAAGAAAAAAGCAAGATGAGGACGGAGAATTTGCTAAATTCCACGCCTCCAACATTGAGGATTGGATGGGTCAGATTGTTGAGATAGCCCAAGAAGCTCTTGACTTACAAATGAAAAAAGATCGAAGAGTCCCCAAAATGGACACAGTTTAAATTTATGAGAAAAGTAACAGAACAAATCAAGAAAGCCTTTGAACAAGGCGAATCCTTAAAAGTCGGAAACACTCGCACAGATGGCACGAGCGTTTTCTTGCATGGTAATGAAATTATCCGCAGAGATGTAAGCGGAGTAGTTTTTGCAACCCTTGCAGGTTGGAACACTCCAACGACACGCGAACGCGTCAACGGAATTACGGGCATGAATTTTCATCAAGTGGGCTTTGTCGCTTGTCTTGATAGCGAACCAGTTTGCGAAGATGATTGGTTTGTGCAAACCCATACGGGTACAGCGACCGCCCTGCCTCCACCACCTAAGTTCTTGACTGTCAGCTAGTTGGGGGCGCGCGCCCCGCTCTCCTAAGCGGTTGCTAGGCAAAGACTTAGGCTACCAAGGTTTTTGCGTCGCAAATAGGTCACGAAACATGACCCAAAAAACAACAAGCCAAGGCAAGAATAAAAGTATCTCCCAATTCATTTGGTCACCTCTATCATTTTGTTGGAGTGGTTCACGAAGTGGGTTTGCTTGTTTAGCTTTGCAAGGTCACCCGCTAAAGAGACCGCTCTAGCCCGACCCTGCACTTGCTTGACAAGCTTGCCGAAAGCAAAAACATTAAAAAAACCTCTGAAGTTTCCATTCTTTTCTATCTTAATCATACCTATAATATAGCAAATTTTTTCTTAAATGTCAAGCGAAAAATCAAACTTTCTTTGCCTTTAGTGGTAAATCGCTTGCAAGCTTAATGTTGCGAGCATCATCATCAAAAAACCAAACCTTGTCGAAGTTTTCAATAATTGAAAGCAAGACCATTCTTTTCGCCTTTGCAATGTCCATGCCTTTTTCTCCTACGCAATGAACTTCCCTTGCAACAATTCCGAAGTCAGTAAGCCATTGAGCGATAGCGGAAGAAACGCAATCCATGCGAGCAGTTAAGATAAACACAGAATGCCCTTCAGAGAAAACATCCTTTGCCAAGTCAATTAGCTCGGAAGGTTTCCCGTCAAGAATGAGGCTTGCTCTGTCGAAATCGGAGAAGTCGAAGCATTCACCTTCACGCAACTTGTGAGTGTTAAACTCTTGAGGGGTTAAGCTCTTACGGACTAGCCTTGAAGGACTCAGTACATGAACCTTTGCATCAGTAAAGGCAAGCGTATCATCGAAATCGAAAACGAAAGCTTTTGTTTTATTCTTAATCATATATGTATACTGACAGAGTTTTAGGAAAAAGTCAAGCCTTATCTTAGGCTTGCGATGTCTTTCCATTTTATTCCCCCGAACTTGCCAGAGTTCTTTCGGGCAAAGGAAACTTCAATGCCCATTCGCTTGAAGTGAGCAAGCTCATTTTTGAGGATTCTGTGCAATCCGTCAAGGCGTCCCGTTGTTCGGACTCGTGGAAATTCTCCACCCTCTAAAATCTTCACAGAGATGAAAGAGTGGAATTCGTGTATTAGTATTGTAATCATAATTTTCTTTAACTTATACTATAATATACCACAGAAAAAGCGGTTTGTCAAATTAAATCATCATTTTTCTTGCCCCCCATGTCGCTGTCTATCAGCATCTTAGGGAAACGGGCGAAAATAAATGAAAAAAAACATAAAATTATCCAAGTCGTAAATCGCTACCCCTCAACGGCTTACGGGCGCGCCCCCCGCATCCGCAAGCCCCTGCTAATCAGGAGCTTACGGAATTGGTTATGATTAAGCTAAGATAAACTTTTCTATTCGCCAGTTGCCTATTTCGACTATTTGTGCTTAGCCTATTTCAACTATTTACCCAAGTCTTGAATCATCTCATCAAGCTCTTCGTAATTTAGCCCCGAATCATTCCAAGCTACTCTGTCGGGCGTTTCGGTAGAATCAAAGCATTCTCTCATCTGAGAAGCAAAGTCGTGATAATTTTCACAACCTTTGGCGAATTCATAAAGACCTTCGTCTCCACCAATCCATAAGGCGACATTCCAAGTTGCGTGATTTTTCCATCCGTTGTAAGTTGTATCTTCCATAATTATATTCTCCCTATGGTATAAGGTGAGTGTTGAGTATAGCGATCAAGCGAGGCTTCTAGTATCCGAATCGCCTTAACGCATTGGTCGAGAGTTCCAATGAAACTCCCCATTGATTTTCCGTTTTTGAGAACTCGGTAGTTGTTTAATTGAGTATCCATTATAGTATAATAGCAAATTTTAGCTAATTAGTCAAGGTCTAATTCTTTCCTAAATTCATCTCTCGTCTCTTGAAGTAAGGTAACCCAAGCGAAATCGTTTAGGATTGCTTGGTGCATTAACCTAGTGATGTCAGTAGGAGTTTGCCAACCGAGAACATCATCGCTAACAGACAAAGGAAGCATCCTGTCGTAATGAAACAATGCGACCTCGTAAGTATTGTCTGCAACAGAGCCATAAAGCCCACCGAATTGTTGCTCCTTACCCTTCATTGAGACAACAGAAATACTGAATCTGTCATCATGCCCAAAGCTCAAGCGAGCTTGAACTCCATCGGGAGTATTCGGGTGGTCTTGAAAAACCAAGTCATCAAAACTTGGGAGAGTTATATCCTTTTTATTCTTAATCATGTATACAAGTATGACAGAATCTGACCGAAAGTCAAGCTTTTTTTTCATAAAAGTAACTTTTTTTCACCCATAAAGCCTTGTGTCGCAACACTTTAGGAGGCCGCCCCCCGCGGCCGCAAATGACTGACTGTCAACGGGATAGGAAAACTATAATTCCTCTACCCACCAACATCCTTCACCTTTGGTGAGAATGGTGTCAACTCCATTTTGCTGTTTCATGTAGACAAATTGCCTCGCATGGTGTTCGTGAATAAACTTATACATCAAAAGTCCGCTCCATAGGTTTCGTCTCCGAAGCTACCATAATCTTCGTCAGTTCCTAAGCCTGCAGAAGTCATGGCAGAATCGAAATCTCCGTCCATGCTCTCGTCAATATACCCTTCATTTGGTACATCAAACTCCTCAATCACTTCACAAGAAACAACCTTGCCCGTAGCATCGTAAGTAGAGCAAACGATTTCAAGTTGCCAAAGCTCCCAACCTTTTTCCTCAAAAGCTTGCTCTGCGTTCTCGTAAGCTTTCCCTAAGCCCTCACGACACTTCTTGAAAGAGTTGTGAGGGTAGCAAGTTCCGTTTTCTAATACTTCGTATTTTTTTTCCATAAATTATTCCCCCGAGCGAACCACAATCCAATCGGGCTGTACATCAGCAACAAAATCATCTGCGTCCTTTTGGCTTGGTGCGGGCATGGTCACAAACTGAACCTTGCCAGTTTTGCGATGAATCGCCACGACATTAAAATTAAAGAGAGGTTCTGTGTTTTTAATCATACCTATAATATAGCAAAATTAAGAGTCCTTGTCAAGCTTTTTCTTGTGCTTTTGCTTACGCTCAAGAAGTTTATTCTTCAGCTTGTGAGGTCGAGCCTTAGTGAAGATCATTGTTTTCCTTATCTTAATTTTCATCATACATACATCATACACCACTACCGAAGATATGTCAAGCTTTTTCTTTCGTCCCAAGGCGTTGGCTATCAACGAGTTGGGCTCGCGCCCCCCGCGCACGTAAGTGCCTGGCTATCAGGGATTTGCGTGATCACCCATGTCGGGGAGCTTCACCTCTCCACTCGACTCTAACAGGTCTCTCTCCTCTAGTTCGTCATGGATTAAGGCTTGAATTCTCCAAAGTCCATGATTTCGGACTGTAAGGTCTAGCTTCTTCTCTAGCAAATCTCGTATTTGCATGACAAGGTAATGATGTTCCGTATCAATCATGCCAAACCTTTTGCCCTAAGCCTTATCTTGCTTTGTGCAATTCTCTCTGCCCTTTCCGCATCCGCTTTTTCTGCGAGCTTTGTGTGGTAATAAATGCTATCTTCGGGAATAGACCCGTAATCTGCAAATTTTCCTTGTTTTACATACTTGCCTTGAGTCATGTTTTGCATGATTTCAGAGCATCGACTGTTTTTTGATACTGACATAATTATTTTTCTTCTAAAACCCATATCGGGTCATTGTTTCCGTAGTGAAATTGATCTGCTATATCTGCTAATTTTCCTTCATTAGCTAGGACGCAATCCAAACTCAAATATCTGTCTCCCTTTTTCTCTTTATAGGCAGGATGATTTTTTCGCATAATTACCGCAAGGTCATCAATGCAGGTGAGGACGAAAGGGGAGTCGAACTCATTCTCCACTAAGCAACCTCCTTAATCTCTTGCACAACCACCTTTGGGTATTCTGTGCGAATTGTCGAAACTGCGTTGACATAATCAACTGCCTTCACGACTCGATTAATGGTAAAGCCATTTTTCTTATAGCGAAAGCTGAACTTCTTTAGAAGGTTTAGCTTCCTTGGTTCATCTGTAATAAACAAGATGGATTGACCAAGTTTTGAGATTAGCGACTTTGCGTATTCGGTTAGTTTTATTCTTTTCATTGTATATATAATAGCAAATTTAAGAGAGTTTGTCAAGGGTTAATTTTGAGAATTTTTGGGTAAAATACCCTTCTCGTAAACATCTTCGTAGGCTTGAGCCTTCAAGGCAATAGTCTTTAAGGTCTGTCCTATTACAGCAAACAGAACTCCATCCTCTGCGGAAAGCTCGTCCTTTGCTATCATTGGATCGAGCAGTAACTCATGTATTGCCCCCATACAAGCGTCCATTGCAACTTCCGCTCCTATATTATCGTCAATGTTCAAGTGTTCGTTTTCGTCATCAATTCTGTACATAGTTTTCCTTTTTTTAATTATGTATATATTCTATGAAATTATGGGGCAGTTGTCAAGCTTTTTCTTTGAAATATAAAGTGAATTGAGAGTTGCGTAGCCACCGCAATAAATCCTACGCCATCTTACTGACGATGTGACACATTCTCCTGTCCTACTAGGCTTCGTACTGGACTCTCAAAATTGTGAACCTCTTTCTCTCTCCCGAAGGTTGTAGGCGTGTGCTGACGCCTCGTTGTTCAATGCTTTCGCATCTACAGAAAGAGCAGGGGTTGGGTGGATTCGAACCACCGACCTCTTGTTTGCTCCACGGATAATTAAGCCGTTCGCTAATTTATCTAGAATTTCACGATGAAGGAGGACAAGGCTCTAACCAACTGAGCTACAACCCCACAAAAATACTTAAACTATCAAAAGAACTATACCTATAGTATGACAGAATCGACCCCAAAGTCAAGCTTTTTTTCATGAAACTAAAGATAGTTGTAAAGCGTTGGGCGACAAGGGTTTAGCCACGCGGCCCCCGCGCACGCAAGTGCCTGACTATCAATAACTTAGTAGCCTAACCAATCAAGAACCTCTTGTGCGGAATATTCTTTTTTGCGACCCACTTCATGGAAAAACCAATAAATGCACGCTCCGTGACTACGCACCTCTTGCAATGCTCTATCTCTTGTTATGGTCAAACCCTCGGCTGACTCGTAGTAATCCATTATGAATTTATCCCTTCCTGCACAAATCCTGTCTCATCCTTTTTCGCAAGACCCTTTTCGATAAGACCGACAATCACACCTTGCTTGTCCAAAAAACGCAAATCATTTTCGTCACCATTTATGACTTCGTAACCCTTCCAAGTCTTGGGGAGTTGACCACGAAAGACGACCGCAACATTACCACCCATTTGCAAAACCATCTCAACGAGCTTTTGGTTATTCTCTGAACGAGAGAAGGTCAAATGGTAGTTACTAGGAAAATCGGGATTGCGATTGATAAATTGAGCCATACGCATAAACGACTTGGTGTAGTCATAAAATTGCGTGTCGGGAAACTTTTGCATAAGAGTTTGCCCATCTTCATCTTCGATGTTTTCCCAAGTCAAGTCACTTGTAAGGTTAGGGCGAAAAACCGCAGTCATTTCTTTCTTGATTGCTGACTTAATGCCCGAAGCAATTTCCTTTGCAAGCTTTTCCATGAACGCAAGCTTTTGCTCAAAGAACAACTTTGTCTTTGCAATGCGTGAATCTTGGACAGAATTTTGCTGACCACGACCCGCAGTATTCAAACAAGCCATTGTGCATCCTTTGCTACGCCATTGACAAGCTTCATAGCCCGAAAGATTTGCAGGAGCAAGATGGATGCCTTTGGTCATATATCCGAAAGCTTCGCCTTTAACAATTTTGGCATTTCCTGCCGTGAGTAGAGTTGTTTTAATCATGCCTTTATAATAGTACAATTAGCCTTGCTTGTCAAGCTTTTTCGTAATCTTTTTTGCTTTTTCAATTCCACCTTCAAGCCCGAATTGACCGACTAGTCGCTTAAAGGTTTCCCAAGCAATTGTGTTTGGAGGAAGTTTATTGAATTCTTTCATTCTGTCTTTACTGTTAATCATACCTATAGTATGACAGATTCCCCCTGTAAGTCAAGCAAAAAATTTGTTTAATTAAAAATAGTTGCAACACCTTGACTGTCAATAGGTTACGGGCGCGGCCCCCGCCTCCATAAGTCGTTGACTACGAAAGCGTTAGGTATCTTAATTGAATCTGAGGTAGAGAGCGGACCAAGGGGTATATTTGCCCCATATTTGGCTCGCCCCTATTTCTCCTTTTTAGCTTTCTCTTTTTTTTCGTCAAGTAATTTCTGATTGCCGAATCGTTCGGTTTGAATATCCCGAATTACTTTTTGAGCTTCCTCAATAGTCTCAAATGGCAAGCAAACCAAGTCGTTAGAGCCTTCATATGGGTCAAAGTATTCAAACCACAATTCCCACATTTCTGCGTCATCATCGTATGTTGGTCTATCCAAAGGAGGCATAACGCCCAATTCATCCCTCGCACAAACCGCATCTACATAACCTGCCTCAAAACTCATTTTACTGTCCATCGAGAATCTCCTTTAGTTGGTCGTGTACGGATTGCTTATTACCCTTTAGCCCAAACTCCTGCTTTATGATGGAGTAAGCCGATTGTCCTCTCCTTTGCATTCCCTTGAGTTCTAGCCATAACGCCTTCTGCAATACCCTTGCTCTGTATTGCGTGATTTGGTCGCCTGTTAATACTTGTGTCTTGTTCATAAAACTTTCTTCAGTTGGTAAACTGTATAATTTTCGTAACACCCACTCCAATCAACTGCTCCATCGACAGAGCGAAATGCTACGGGTTCTTCCACTTGGTTGTCATCAACCAAAAGATAGCCCCCATCATGTGGCTCAGTTGGCTCAAGCATTCTTTCTTGGTGAAACTGAGCTTTTAATTCAGTATATTCGTGTTCATCTGTTGAATAATTCATAAGTATATTCTCCCAAATTTTCGGGGTTTTGTCAAGCCTAAAGTTTGGAATTGTTTCGCTCAAACCATTCTCGGTTAAAAACCTCTTCGGGGTGATAGTAATATCTGTCGGCATTATTCTCCTTCTTTTTATCTTCAGCAAAACAATCGACTACAATTTGGCAAAGGTCATCTTTGAATTGTTCTGCGTGAAGGAATGCCTTACTATCAATGTAGGCAATGATGTTTTCTTGGATTTGTTCTCTTATCTCTTCGTTTGTCATAAGTATACTCTCTTAAGCAGTTGTTAAAGATTTGTCGTAAAATTCAGAGTCAACCTTACCTTCTTCGTCACGAACCTCAAGCTCAAGACATTCGGCAGGGTAAACATGGCAAGGTTCATTCGCACCATTTTGCTTGATGTACCAAGTTGGGGGATTCAAAGGTTGAACAAGCAATCCAATGAAACCATGCTCAACAAAGTACTTGAGGACTTTGGAGCGACCGATACCATTGATCTTGACATTGACCTCTGAGTCAACTGTCGGAATTTGTTTATCAGAAATCCATGCGAGCTTTTCAAACTCGGTATAAGAATTAACAGGTTGCTCTACTTTATCGTTCATTTTTGTTTTTCTCATTTTGAGTATCCACAATCTTTGCAAGACGAGTAAGTTCCTCGGTAATGCCTTTAATGGACTCGAAGTTGGCTTTTGGGTTTCTGAGGACTTGAACCATCGCAGGTATAAGTGCCTCCCATTTTGGTGTAATGTCTATTGTTTGCATTATATAATTCTCTCAAATTTTATGTGAATTGTCAAGCTTTTTATTGCTTACCACCAACAATTGTAATAAACCTTTTTTCCGTCCTCAATTGCCTTGCGAGCATCTTGGACAAACTTCAAATCAGTCAACTTATAGAAGTAATCCCCTTCTTCAAAAGGTTTACCATCTTCGCTTTCCCAATCGAAACTATCGTCTCCGAAAAAGAACCCACCTGTTTCGGGTAAAGTCTTGTTCGTTATCTCTGCCTCAAGTTGCTCAAGATCTGTATGTGTGAGTTCAAGGGGTTGACAATTAAAGTCTCCCATTGGATTTTCAACATCGTTAAAATTCGGTCTACCCTTATCCTCCCAAAGTTCTTCCATCCAACCTTGTAGTCGGTTATGCTTACGCCAGTAAGCTAGTTCTTCTTGTTCCTCTGTTTCTTGAGGCGTTGCGTATGCGTATTGATCTAGTCCCATTTTTTATACTCCTAGTTTGAATTGTTGTCGGCTTTTTGTGGTCTCATCCAAAACGGAAAGAATCTTCCTCCACGCAGTTGTCACTCCGTCTAGGAATTCTTTTTCTCCCATTTCGGGATAAACCTGTTGAATGTCGTTCGGGTCGTAAACATTGAGGACATCGAAAATGACCTGCAAATCTTCTTTGGTTAACTCTGTAATTGTCATAACTATAATTATGACAGAAACCACCCCGAAGTCAAGCTTTTTTTTGTAAAATAAAAAAATAGTCATTACCCCTTGTTAGCCAACAACTTGCGGCATCGGCCCCCGCGTTCGCAAGCCCTTCACTGGCAACAGCTTACAAAAAAAGGGCCCACCGAATACTCAGTGGACCCTTCGTTGCGCCGCATGTGCGACGTTACAACCTAGACCGACTTACTGACAAATACAGCTCCGCCACACTTAGCCTTGAGTATTTGATCAGGAACGACGCGGCGGTTTCCCGCGTTCATATCCCTAAAGCAAATAAGCTTATTGCTTGCTCCGACTTTAACGGAATGGCGTTTACGCTCATCGCCCCTTTGGACGAGAAGAGATACAAATCTACCTTTGTGATTTTCTAGTACTTTTTCTAACTTCATAATTTTATTCCTTAGTTTATTGCAAATCCAACTTCAGCGTCAAGCACAGAGTGCAATGCTTCAGAACGCTTCGGAAGAGCCATAAGATTTCCCTTGTAGATTTCGGTGAATCCGTTGTAAAGCGAATTCATGTTCCTATGAGAAAACTCATCGTGGTCAGAATCTTGCCATTGCTCAACGACATCCATAATCTTTGACTTGGGTAATGCTCCTGCCTTACAAGAACGAACAACAAGGTCGTTCACTTGGGAATCTTCTAGCTCAAATTGAGAATAAGCCTCGATCCGATTGTCTTGCTTGTTCCACATTCCGAACAACTTTCCAAGCGTCCGAGAAATAACTTGGTCAAGGTCATTCAGAATATTCTTGGTGTGCCTTCGGGCAAGTGTTACCTCATTGTGAAAAATGAGATTGTCGCAAACGAATGGTGCATCTCCTGCACATAATCCTGCAGGAAAACACTTATCGTGAGCATTCCGCAATCCAACGATTGTGCCTCGTTCGTTATTCTCTCTATCCTTGTGGGATACTTGAAACAAACCAAAGTACCTTTGACCATTTCGGGCAAGATTGTGGGATTCACCCAAAACCTCAAAACCTCTGTCTGCCAAACGAGACTGCACCTTGTCGATTAGAAAGGTATGTCCAATTGGACGCCAAGTTTCTGTAGCTTCGGGAGTTCCAACTTGAGCAACTTCGCTCAAATCAACCCTCGTGTGATTGCCACCACAGATGTTAAGATTTACTTTTGGAGATTGAATCTCAGTCGTGTCTATTATATTAACCATTTTTAATTATCCTTTTTTTATTGTTATAAGTATATTATCTCAAATTTTCGGGGTTTTGTCAAGCGTTTTTTTCAACAAAAACAGATTTTTTATTCAGTTTAGCGATACAAGCAAACCATCTAGGCTTTTCTGTAGCCTTATCCACGAAAGACGCATACTTGTACGGGTTGTAAGTGATTTCTGTAAGCTCAGTTTCTGCAATATCATCCCAAACATCCGAGAAAAATTTATGGCTGAGATAGCCTTTGATTCCTGCATGGACATTTTTTCTTTTTTCCCTAAGAACTCTTTTCCTACCCTTTTGGTTTACCTTCATGTTTACATTGTAAAGGGTAACATCGTCCGTATGGGCTTTTACTAAACCATCCTGCTTTATGCTCCAACAATCCTTATGGAGATTCTTGTAGACAAAAACCTCTCGACCAAAATCAATTTCGTATCTTTCTTCCCTTTTTGTTCGTATCATATATATAGTATGACAGAAAACGGCGCAAAGTCAAGTCTTTTTTTGATAAAATTAAAAATAGTCGTAACCTCCTGCCCACCAAGGGTTTACAGCGGCGGCGGCCGCTCGCGCAAGTCGTTGATAGTCAAGCACTTATGTAATATATCACCTGCAAAAAAAATCCCCCACTCCGTAGAGTGAGGGATCGACATGATGACAACCGAATTCAAAAGTCGTATTTCTTGGGCTTGGGTTTTGGTTTTCCGTACAAAATCTTTTTACGCAACTTATGCTTCCATCTTTGAGCCATATTTAATCCTCCTATATTTAGGATATTTGCTTTCCATATGAATACTCTTTCCAAATCTTCAGATCGAAATCTGCCACACTCATGCCTTCAAAATTAGCCAAACGCTTGAACATGGTTGCAAACTTTTCGTAGATATTGGGATTTTGGGGCGTTGCCTTTGGTACATTCTTGTACCCAAGATCACGCAAGTACCGCAAAATATGGGTATCTAAAACAGGCTCATCATAGTCCTCGCTTGAGTGAGTAAGAAAGAACCTCGAAGTCTTGGTGCTAATTCCACGAACCTCTTGCAATTCTTTAATCGTAATTCCAATCAAGTCATCGGGCATTAAATCTGCACAATCTTCAAATGAATTAAGTCTTGCCTTATAAGGTGCAATCTTGCATCGTGCCAATTCATCAACCAAATCGCCCGTTGCCCTTAAATGCCTAATATAGTCAAATGGGTACAGACTTTGGTCTCTTGCTCCTTCTAGAAATGTGTCTAGTTTGCGTGTTTCAATCTCACTCTTTTTTCCTGCGACACATATGCAGTATAGCAAAAACTCTTGTAGTTGCCATTGAGTTCGATTATAGTTAGTTACTTTTTTTGGGTCTATCATGTTTTTTCCTTTGTTTAGTTATCTAAGTTCATTAAGTACCAATACATTATTCCAAACGATATTAAGTATATCAATAATTCCATTCATTCTTTTTCCTCTCTTGTTATAAGACATTATACTTTGTTTTGTCAGTAAAGTCAAGCCTTATTCGTAATCTCTGAATGCTATTGCAAACGGAAATCTCGGTATACCATCGGGCGTAAGTTGAAAGAATTTTATTGTAGCTTCCTTGCCAATATATTGATCTTTATTATCCAATATCTCTTTAAGATATTCCCAAGAACCTTTTACATTAGAATTAAATGTTTTTTGGGTAGTTGGGCAAAAACAAACTAAATGCTTGCAAGTACCCCTTCTATTGCCATTACCTTCTTCAATGTCGATTACTTTGTATTCTGCATCTTGAAAGTCTTTTCTCTTTAACAAGGTTTTGCTTCTCTTGTTTTCATCATATGGCGAATTAGTACGAATCATTTGACCTTCATACCCATCCTCAAGGTACACTCCGTACATTTCGTCCAAACCTTTCTCGCTATGAATTTGCGATGTTGAGACGAGAACCAAAGAATCATTTTGTGGGAAAAGAGAATTCAACTCCTCCAATCGCAAGGAAAATTTTGTGCTACTATCTAAAATGTTAATTTGTGGAGTATCGTATATCCAATATTGGATTGTCGTTCTTGCTTCTTCAAGTCTTTCGGCAAAGGCTTTTTGCTTTTTGGCAAAACTTGCATCCGTGTCATTTTTTCCTTTAACAGGCTTTTGTTTGCGAACAAGAGATGTAATCTTATTGAAATTTTCTTTCAATTCGTGATTGTAAAGTTCTCCGTCAAGAATCGTATCGGGATGTTGGGCAAACAAACCTTTGAGGCTTGATAGAATATGCGGAACTGCATCAATCACTTTACCCTTTCTTGAGCGAGCGACTAATTCATCACCTTCCTTACGGACGATGCACCTAATTCCATCTAATTTTGGTTGCGAATAAATCGGGTATTGAACTTCCGCTTTTCGATCATCGTAATTCAACGCCAACATTGGCTCAAAGAACTTTTTAGTCTTTGCTTCTTCGGGTGTTTGTGCGTAACCCGAATCTAACTTCTTCTGCCATTTAGACTGAGCCTCAAAACCTGCTTGTGCTTGCGGAGTCGTTTCGTTGGAGCGTCCAACATTCTTAGCCACGCAACAGGTTGGTTTGTCTTGGGTCTTTTTGCCTTCAACGAGTCCCTTTATTGCATAAAAGCATGAATCGTCAATATGAACCTGCCATTCTCGCAATCTGCCGACAGAATCAATCTTAAATAATTTTGGTAGTGTTTTTGTCATCATACCTATATTATCGCACAAAATGCGTAACTTGTCAAGAACTTTCTTCGTCTTTTTTTACGATTTCGACAAAACATCCAAGGGCGGTAGCATTTTCATATGCTTCACAATCATCTCCAAAACCTGCATCATACACTTTTTGCCTATATTCCATTTCATCTGCATAAGCAAGATCGTCTTGCCTTAAATCTTCAATCTCGGAAGCGTAACGCTCCCTAATGTTATCGAACTGGGCACCAAATTCATGCTCCAAATGCTCACGATATGCTTCATTCATTATATTTGCCCTCCATCGAATTCCTTATTTCCGTCCCATTCCTCTACCTTGGAGAGTACCATATGGTCTATGCCCAAAGCCTTATTCGAACAACTTGCCTTTACCTTCCCTCCAACTTCTTCAACATCCCCAAACATCTCAAGGTATGGGTGAATCGGGCTTTCGGCTATAAGCGTCCTGCGGATTTTATTCATTGTCTCTGCAAACATCTTACGAACTCCATTTGCTAAGTCTCCATAGTAACCAACAAATTCCCAACCCTTGTCGCTCAACTCTTGAAGTTCTACATTATAGTCATCTATTCGGATCAAGCGGAAATCGCCAACCTCCAAATAATTTTCATCATATCTAATTTTCATTATGTATATATTATCTCATATAATTCGGTTATTGTCAAGCACTATGTGCAAATTTGTTTGCATTTCTTCTTACTAGTCTGCGACCAAGTATCTTTCTTACCTTATTATGTATACTGCACTTTTTTTCTAGTGAAGTTAAAACCTTTGGGTATCCGCATAGTTCGGCTACCTTTGCATTGTTGTAAGCAATGTCCTTACAGATATATTCTTCTCTTCTCATTCTTCGTACATGAAAATAGGTTTGTTCGGATTATCCATACCCATGAATGTACCGATTGTATTAAACTCAAAAAACTCAATAGCTTCCTCATGGGTCATGCCGTCTTCCTCTACATGACCTTGTAGAATCATATCAACAGAGTATACGACTCTGCCTCCTTCATCATACCCCATGATAGTTGGATTGTAAAATTCTTGCGGTTCTAGCAAAATAGCTTCGGGATTAAGTTCAGCAATATTATCAACTAATTCCTCCATGCGTTCTGCTCTAGCTTTTTTCAGTTCTTCAATTATGTCCATTTTTTTGTTTGATTAAAATTCTGTTACGCCTCTAATATACAGTATAAGCCAATCTCGTAAATGTGTCAACTCATAAATTATTCTATCGAAATCATTCCTTTCTTCAAACCAACCAATAGTTTCTTCCACGCCACCTATTTTTGTATGTACCTCTAATAGATGCTCTTCTGAAAAATCCTCAGTCCCTTCACTAACTAGAAAGTCTATTGCTTCGTGTAAATCAATGATTTTTTCTGTGTAATTATCGTTCATCGCTCAAGGCAATAAGACCAATAGCGAGGATTCATTCGGTTCTGAACCCTATCCCAATAAATTTCTCGCACAACGGCAGGATTGACTTTGTGCTTGCGACAAATCTTCAACCATACTTGTTCCATGTCTAAATAGAATTTACCACTTGGAGTGCCATCTCTATCATAACCCATGAATCGTAAAATGTGAACATCAAGGCAAACGAGTTTGGCTTGAGTAGGAAACGATAGTGTAATGGCGAATGTGGTCTTGGCGTAACCTAACCCAAAAATTCGTCCAACTAGCCGATTCCTTGCCTCCTCCCAATTTTCTAAGTCGCTCTTATAGAACTCCTTGGGATTATGTCTGAAACCCTCAACGAGTTGCCAAAGTCCCTTTATACGCCTTGTGTGCATACCAAGACCACTCTTGTGTATGATCTCTTCCAATCTCTTTTTGCTGATTGTCCAAGAAAGGTCGCTCATCAATAAATTATAACCTTTAACATTAGACTCCCATGTCGTATGCACGGAACAGATGGCAAATACCCATCTTTGAAAATACTCAAAATCATTCTTGATAGTAAGAGAGTCCCAATATTCTGTATTGGTCTTAATTGCTCCCTTACTTAACTTGCTTAAAAATTTATCCAAACTAGGTGATGCGGTTGGCTTTCGGTATCCTTGTTTGTTTGTTCCACTCTTTAGTGGATTAGCTTTAGCAATCTTGATATGCTTTTCAATTAAACTTAGGTCTAATCGTTCTTCCTTTTTCGTTATCATGCCTATATTATCTCAAATCTTAGACCAAATGTCAAGAACTTTTTTACTTTAGGTTCAAATTCTTTAATTCACCCTTTTTTCAATGCAACTAGGTTTTGCTGAATTAACTTGAGATCCGCTAATATTCCTTCAAATTTGTTCAAATTCGCTCGGATTTACTTTATTTCGCCCAAAATCGTTTACAATTATCTTCGGGCTTTGAGTCTGTTTATCGACCTTATTCTTATTTAGTCGAAAACCATTCGCATTTTATTTAGCTAAATTCTATTCGTAATTATTTAGCCGAATCGCATTCATAATTTTATATTATTAAGTCGCTGATTTATTTGTCATTAAATCTTTTACAATTTCCATTGCCTGTTGGCATTTTCTTATTTCTGCATTTTCAAACATGGAATTTGTTTTCTTAACTCGCTCTACTCTCATTTCATCTAATTTATTTCGAGCTAAACCTAATACTATATTTGTCGCTTCTTTGTTTGTAATTTTGTTTTTTATTGTTATATATTCCATATCAAGTTTAAAGTTATTTAGTTGGGTTATGATGTAATTGAGAAAGAATAAGTATTTTTTATTTGATATATATAGAAGTCGGGCTATCCCATATCGAACCATTTTGACCCATCCTTACCCACTTGTTATTTAAGTCTAATGCTATTTAAACCTCAATTTAAAGGTTTTTCGGCTTATTGCTTATTTCCCTATGAGTTATAATTACTTACGCTTTTTAGCAGATGATTTGGAATAACCCTCATATACCTCGTATGACATACCATCTTCTCTTACTACCTTAACAACTCCGTTGCAATGGTTGGCGGTGTCTTTTGCCCATTTAAAGGCTTCTTTCATCGAAAATGACCTAGATTGAGCGGAATAAGCACTCATGTATTTTCCGTTTTGATCGAAAACAACATACCTTAATGTCGCTGATTTTTCTCTTTGAGTTGGCTTCATTGTGAATTATGTTATGAATTACTAATTTTTTATTTGAAATTAAGTGTTATGACTCTTTGTTATTATTCTCTATTACGAATGCAATTAAGTCAATCCATTCTTCTTCTGTCAGATCATCATCTCCTACAAATTCTTTTAATTCGTCTATGGTTTTAATATCTTCTAGTGTCTTGTTTTCCATCTTATTTAAGTAAATGCTTTATGCCGAAAAAAAGTGAGTCGGGGAGGGCGAAAAGGAAAATAAACGCCCAACCCCGAAACACCACATGATTAAGAAATTAATACTCGTTGTTGAGACAATGCCCTATCTTCGTCATTCTCCACCATGAAATCATGGTTGTGAAGAACATCGAGGATTTCTCGGCAAGTTAATCCTGCACCCTTCATTCTGCTTTGAATTTGCTTCAGCGTTGGTTCTTCGCCATGCTCATGCTTATTCTCTACATAATTCCGTATGTTTAACTCATCCGCATTGTAGTCGTCCCCAATGTCATCCTCATAATCATAATCGTAATCTTCATCACAATCATCGTCTGAGTTTGAGCCGTAGATGGGCTTGTTCGCCTCATATACCGCCTTATTAAGCTCTTGTCGGGTATCGGAGATGTCTGCAAGCACCTTGTACTTGCTCACCCTTAATTTTTGAAAAGAGCAATCATCGGGAACTGAAACTGCATCTTGAGGATCAAATTCGACAAGAAGCAACTTCCCGCTATTTCCTGCCCAACCATTCGCATAGTCGTAAGACCCAATATGGAGTCCAAAGGAACAATGATTGTTCTTGTTATCGTCTACGCACCTACGCTGAACTTCGATGGTTTCACCGACTTCATTGTAGATTTGATGACGCTCGTTGGTTTGACCCTGCACGACAATCGTATCCGCATTGCCTGTGTTTGACCAAAAATCCTCTTGAACTCCCTTATAGCCTAAAACCTTGCCATCGGGAGTGATCGGGAGAGACTTGTACCCAAGAAAGGTGTAAAGTTGGTCAACCGAATTTGACGAGGGGTTCTCCATCAATCTTTTGATGTAATTAACTATTGGCGAAGAGTCCTTCATTCCGCTTCGGAGCATCTCAAGCAACTTGTCTACAACCACTCCATGCAACGCATGACCATGATAATAAACCGAATCTTCCTTGACTTCGACACTTCCATCTACGAAACTCTCTACCGCCTTTTTGATGTCTAGGTATTGCTCTACATCATCGTAACGACCTTCAAACAATGCACTTCTTAATGCTCTAAAGTTTGCGTTGTCCTTACGGATGGTATAGGGCTTTTCATCCCAAACCACTACGATTGAATCTTCTGTGATGTTGTATGGTACTTTTTTCATTGTAATCTTTTTCTTTCTAACCTTTTTTAACTTATTATCCTTATAGTATAGTCTAGTTTTGTTTGTTTGTCAAGAACTTTTTTTCAAAATAATGAGAAAGGGCTTTTAAGCCACTTTCTCCATATTCTTGCTTTGTTCTAATTCCATTAAATTATCCATCTGTTTAACATACTCCAAACCATTTACCTTATCTTCCTTATGGTCACCCCAATCGGAAAAAGTAAGATGCTGAATCATCGGGTAGGTCTTGTAAATCAACTTTCTTGTTAAAGAATAGTCGAATGAGGGTTTTTCGCTAGAAACCTCGTATTGCTTGTCAAAGTGGCTCAAATGAGAGATTAGGCGATTATACGGACGAACTTCTTCTTCTATCTTCCCCTTCATGGAGTTTAACTCCAAGAATTTATACATCAAACTATCTTTAGAGAGATTGTTCTTCTTGCAATAACTGAAAAATCCGCCTGTTTGATGAGTTTCAAGATTATACCAAGTCCCGCTAAAGTGAGCGTCTAATTCCTTGTAGTTAGCTACCTTAACTAAAATTTCTTTGTTATTAAGTAGCTTCTTCGCCTCCCTCTTGTAGAAAGTTGAGATTGACTCCAAACCTAATTCCTCAGCTTTTTTTATGTCTTTAACTCTAACGCCATAAACCCTTGGAACTTTCACATTCATTTCCTTTAGTTGAGATAATGCGTCCTTGAGTGTGCGGAGTTGCAATACCTCATCCTTGGTTGAAGGGTCTACGAACCTATAATTATAAATGGGTACGAAAATTCCATTTTCCACCTCTTTTGAGGTTGAATTACTCCACCAATCAGTATTCCGATAAGACCTTCTGCCTTCCATGTCAAATTCAAACAAGGCTATATTGGCTCTTGAGTTCCCCTTGCTATGGCTTGAAGCACTACGAGTAATTTTAGCCTTATCGGTTTTGGAGAACCTTATTATGTTCTTGCTAGAAACCTTGTTAAAATGCTGACTGTCCGTGAACTGCTTCTTGATTTTTGCATTATTAAATCTAATGCAGTAAATCGACTCAATGCTATCATCACTACGGAAGATGGTTCTCGCCCTCAATGCTCCACCATGCGTTGACTCTACATCATTTAACGCAAGGACTGAACCCTTTTGGGCGTAAGCATAACGCTCTTTTTGGGTCTTTACTGCGTACCCATCTGTAACATTTGCATCCTCTCTTTTGGTGTAGACCTTGATGCTCATATCTTCCGTATGATAATCGCTAGTAGGCAGTCTCTCCGTAGAGAAATACGCACTCTCAATCTTCACCTTCTTCCAATAAAACGCATCCTTGAAAATGCCTCGCAAACTGTAATCCATAGTATTTACTATGGAGTTATATAATCTCTTTGCTTCCCACAAGTCTTGTGCATCCTTTAGCTTGTTGGTTGCAATCTCCTTCATGTCCAAAAGAACTTCCCTAGTCTTATTGAAGATAATTTCTTGTGTGTTCTTGTTGTATTCAATAGACTCTCGACTATGGTGCAACTTCAATGTTCCGATAGGGAAACGCAGGTACAGATTTTCGCAACTTAACAAATTTTTGATTGCTTCCCAATCGCCTCTACTGTCATCTCCCGAAAAATTCATGGAATATGGATTGATGGGATATACTACATCTCCCATTATGGCACTTGCATTATGTCCATATCCTCGATGCTCTCCTTCGGTGAAGAACCAAGCGTCATCCTTTCCCTCTAGGAACTTATCGACATCCTTAACCTTATCATCTCCAAGATTCTTGATCGTTGGTCTTTCCCTAAAGAATTGAAAGAACTGCAAACATTCTTGTCTGAAATTAGATACATCTTCATCTGCAATCGCAACACGGATTTCCAATCCTTCGTCAGTCACGGAATTTGGCGATTCGTCTAGCTTGAGAATTTTCGTATCTTCATTTTCATCAATGAAAACATTATAAGTGGTTTTCGTTCCACCATTCCACGAAACTACCGAAAAACTATCTCCATAGCTCAATGGTGCGAACTTGCCAATGCCGAAACCCCCAATATAATTGTTTGAAGTTCTCTTGGTTGACTTTCCAAACTTGGAGTAAAGTTCAATCATTTCTTCTTGCGATAAACCTCCACCATAGTCACGAACACAAAAGGTTGGATTTAGGCTTGTTGGAAGGCTAACCTCAATCTTCTTCGTTGCCCTCGCTTCGAGATTTGCGTCTACCGCATTTGCGATAACTTCACGAATTGTCGCAAAGGTTGGATTTGAGTAATTGTTCCTCAAGAGTGATGCGACATACCGCATATCCTCTGCATCAATCGTGCATGAGGTTTCTTGAAAATCGTGACTCTTGACGACTGACTTTTTTCCTTGTGTAATAATCATTTTAAATTTCCTTTTAGTTTTCTTTCTTAATTGTTAAGCCTTTATTATGAGGGTATATCGTGCAAATGTCAAGGTTTTTTTTAAACTTTTTTTATCTCTGCCCTAAGACTCTGAATATCAAGGTGTTCTTAATCTCTATCATCTGCTCTGCCATTTGCTTTAAACCATCGTTACTCATATTATAGGTGTTCGTGACTGAATGGAGATAGCCGTCTTGTGCGGATTTTTGCCTCGGCTCTTCGATAAACTGCCAATCTCCGTTTGCGTCCCTCTTCCACTCGCCTTGTCGGTGATAGTTTAAGTAGCATAATCCTTCGCAATGCCCATCGGGTTTTCCTTGATTGAGCCTTGTTACATTGAATCTTATTTCCGCATTGGGGCATTCGTCCTTAATTTGAGTCAACTTGACTATTGTTCCCTCTCTTGGGTAATCGCACTTTCTTTTTACTGCAATTACATCCAATTCCCCATCCAAGGGAGAGGTTAAGGTATTTTTCACCCATTTAATATTATTCATTTTTTTGTTGAGTATATGTTTATGAATTCGGGGCTTTCAGTCCAAAGACCTACCGCCCTTTCTCCGTCTAGTGTTAGTTTTAAGATTTTTTCTTTTAAATTATCTATTACTTCTTTGTCTTGCTTCTTTTTAATCTTCTTGAATTCTTCGCTAAGTTCGTCTAAAATTTTATCAACTTCTCTGCTTTCGCTCATAATATATATTACACTTTATTACGCCCATTGGCGTTGCTTTCTTGGGCTTTTCTTACCTTGTGCGTAACCATTACATTATCGTCATGTAGAGACTTTACTAAGCCCTTGTTCCCTGTGTGCGATTGTTTTTTAGCCATTGGGCTTGCGTTGCGATGTTCGATGTTTTGTTTTCCCATTTTTAATTTCCTTTGCTGATTTAATTTTTAACTATGCCATCTATAATAGATTAGCCGTTGAAGTTTGTCAAGCTAAATTTCCAATTTTTTCTGAAATATGTCGTATGTAGTTCTCCTTCAGTCGGATAGAACCTCTTGCGGATGGATGGATGATGTGATGGTGTTCCACTTTAAGTTCACGCAATTTTTTATGCACTAAACTTCCCATGCCGATTATCTGTCCCTTCCATCGACATATCTTATTTAAACCTTTATCGTTTACAGTTTTATCGACATATTTGACTCCATCGGATTCATCTGTGAAAAGATTAACGAACGAACATTTTTGTGGATTTATCTTATTTGCCCTCAACGCCCGAAAAAGCTGATTGGCACATTGGGCTTCATCTTCCCAATATACTCCACGCTCTTGAGCGAGCTTGCTTCTCTCTTGACCAACAAAAAGTAATTTATTTGTCATGTTTATTTAATGCTTTAACGATTATATTTGCAAGGGAGAGACTCCTCTCTTGTTCTCGTTGGGTATATCCTTCGCCAACAAAAATAGAATGATCTTCGCAGGTAACATATATTTCCGCACCCCGCTTTGTTGTTTCAATTTTCCAATTCATTATTTAATACTGACAGGTTCGGGGGGATTTGTCAAGCCTTTTTTACCTGCCCTTTTCCAACTCTCTGTCTATGAAGTCTTTACCTTCTTGTAGGTTCTCTACCCACTTGACTCCATGATGATGCTCTCCGCACTCATTGTACTTAGTTTTTTGTACGATTAACTTCATGTACTTTTGCCAAGCATAAGGATGCTCTTGTCTGCGTGGAATTTTTTTTACGATAAAGTAATGTTCTTTTTCGTATAGCTTGTCCGAATCTTTATATTTGACCGACATCTATTCACTCCCAAACAACATATTCCATTCGTCACGAACATCAATATCATCCATGTTCTCAAGCCCTTCAAATCCATTAAGAAGTAGCTCCACAATATCAGAATGTTGCAAAGTGTCTGCTTCTTGCTCTGCCAAATCGTAACGCATTTCTTCGATGGTCGGTCTGCACACTCTTAATTGTCTATTAGTTGTTCTCATTATTTGGCGTTAATAGATATTTCGTTTCAATTAAACAATTAATTTCATGTATGTATCTTTCCTCGTTTTCTTGAGTGTCGATAGCATAAGATTCTATTTCTACAATCTTGTCGTCAATTAAATTTATAAATTTTTGTGTTAATGTAAGTTCGCTCATTTTTCGTATTTTGTGTGATGTTCCCCTCTTGTGTTTTCGCTAGGAATGTCTATATCCTTATGAAACTTTAGTCCATCCCATATTATTTTGTAGTTTTCCTCTAAAAAGTT
>Ga0315333_10000031_pt1 | contig 37469 bp, 40 predicted proteins | sample M120034915metaG_FD_204521 | JGI IMG/M metagenome (GOLD analysis project Ga0315333, IMG submission 204521) | Ammonia-oxidizing marine archaeal communities from Monterey Bay, California, United States - M1 200m 34915 | ecosystem: Environmental > Aquatic > Marine > Intertidal zone | place: USA...
AGCACCAATAACATCCAAATCGCCATCGCTATCTACATCTGCAAGCTTGACATCAATGGGCTTATACGCACCCGAACCGGAAGCTCCTATCCCAACCGTTGTTGCAGTCCAATTTGGACCATCGGGAGTACCATCATTCACGTACCACTTAATTGCATTGGCATTAAACCCAGCTGCAATCACATCTATATCTCCATCATTATCAATATCCGCAGCATCTACAGCATATGCACCATCTAAAGAAGCATCAATTAACACTTCTGTCCATCCCGCTCCATCTGGAGAACCATCATTAATAAACCAGGATACATTATCATCAATATTTGCAGCAGAAATAATATCCAAATCGCCATCGCCATCTATATCTGCATGAGTAACTCCTATTGCTCCATCAACAGAAGATCCAGCAGCCACACCTGTCCACGCGGAAATACCCATAGCAGCTTGGGAATTACTTGCAGCTCCATCGTTTTCATACCAGGCAATGGCATCATCAAGGTCAGAAGTAGAAACAATATCCATATCCCCATCATTATCCATGTCTGCTACAAAAACAGATACAGCGCCATCAGCGCCGGTATTAATGTCCGCAGCAGTAAAGGATGGATCTGCGGCACCATCATTTTCGTACCAGGCAATAGCATCATCAAGATATGAAGCAGAAACAATATCCATATCTCCATCATTATCTAGATCCGCTACAAAAATAAAATAAGCATTATCAGCACTGGTGGCAATATCACTAGCAGTCCAAGATGGATTCGCTGCACCATCATTCTCATACCAGGCAATGGCATCATCCTCACTTGAGGCAGAAACAATATCCATATCTCCATCATTATCTAGATCTGCAGCAAAAACAGAACGAGCACCATCCGCACTGGTGGCAATATCCGCAGCCGTCCAGGAAGGATCTGCAGCACCATCATTTTCATACCAGGCAATAGCATCATCATGATACGATGCAGAAACAATATCCATATCTCCATCATTATCCATGTCAGCAACAAAAACAGATTGAGCACCATCGGCACTGGTAGCAATATCCGCAGCCGTCCAGGAGGGATCTGCAGCACCATTATTCTCATACCAAGCAATGGCATCATCACTAATTGATGCAGAAACAATATCCATATCCCCATCATTATCCATATCCGCTACAAATACAGAAGTTGCAGCATCCGCACTGGTGGCAATATTCGCAGCCGTCCAGGAAGGATTCGCAGCACCATCGTTTTCATACCAGGCAATGGCATCATTAGTTACAGATGCAGAAACAATATCCATATCCCCATCATTATCCATATCGGCTACAGAAACAGAAAAAGGGGCGCTTGCATTGGTAACAATATCCGCAGCCGTCCAGGAAGGATTCGCAGCACCATCGTTTTCATACCAGGCTATAGTATTATCATTCGCAGATGCTGAAACAAGATCCATATCGCCATCTCCATCCATATCTGCTACAAAAACACTTCTTGCTCCATCCGCACTGGTGGCTATATCCGCTGCTGTAAACGATGGCTGTGCCACCGCAAAAGAAATCATTACAATCGAAAGTAGTATTCTATTCAGCATTGACAGCACACTCCCCGAAACCAAGGATTTCGATATCGTTATTATGAGGATCGGCTAACCGACAATTTTCCGTAAATGAGATAACTGTCTCCCAATCTACACGAGCATTAAATGTGATTGTTGCTAACTGTCCTGTACCAGATACATACGAACTATCTACCCCCAAATATCCAGTATAAATATCTATTAGTCCTGATGCGGAATCATCCTCAAAATAAAAGAGCATATCCGATGCATCAGAATAAAAATCACCCTGCGCAAAATCTACCACATGCATTTTTTCCTGATCGTATTGAATCTGCATATGGGCACCTGCATTGGAATCCACCTGCATGGCAAATACTTCTACCATAAAATCATTTCCAGGTAATGGGTTAATCTCATGTGGATAAAACACCAACGCTGGTGTGGAAAAGTTGTTTTCATTCGCCTGATTCGGGTCCAATGGATTATTATTTACATCCTCTGGTAAATCTTCCGAACAGGAAAACAGAATAAGTAAAAATATTGGTATGTAACGTATCATATTCATTTTAGTAGCCTAGTTAACGCAGCGGAACAGAAAATTTCAACTGCATATTCTGTTGTTCATGGTTAAAAGCAACATTCATATCCATCCTGGATAGTGCCTGTCGTTTTCGTTGTAAATATTTTGGAGTTCCTGGACCTTCTAAATAGGCGCTGACTGCACTATATAACCAACCAGCAGCTAACAATCCAGAAAAAACTTGATAATTAGTATTGGCAGCATCCATATCTTTTCTGCTAGCATCTCGCTTTTCTTTATATAACAGCAATAAAGCAACATCTGTTTCTGTCCAATACAGTGTTTGATAATTATTATAATCACTTAAGGATTCATCATATGTGGATTTATAATTCATGGTAGCAGCTAATAATGCAGCTTCAATACCCATCCATAAATATCCTATTCGTTTATTATCATTATATACATGCCCTAACCCTGGAACAACAACACCCCGAAGAAGCGTACCCATCTGCGTTTTTGGCTTTTGAATTTTTGGAGGTTTGGATTTTTTCTCTTTTTCAGGTTCTTTAGCATCTTCAGCGGGCATTGCCTCTTCCGTTGCTGTGCTTTGATCTTTTGGCGCTACACCTTGATTTTCTGGTGCTGCATTTGGATCTTCTGTCGCTTCGATATCTTCTTGATCTTCTGTATCAGTAGGTGGTGCATCCTGAGCATAGATTACGCCAATAAAAAGTACGAGTAGTAGTGGATATATTTTTTGAAACAAACTTTCCTCCGAATTCAATTTTATATTATCATAAAAAAGTGATGCGATACAAGCGCTTATTATCCTAGGATTATAGAGTATTTAATAGAGATTTACAAACCCATTTTATAGATAAATTATGTCCCAACCGAAGATCTCCCCAATTGGCAGGCAAGTCAATGTAGTTTCCATTGTACAATGTAACGATCTGTGGGTCTATTTCCATCTTCTTAAATGCTCCATCCTGCTCATGGACTGTTTTCCACTGTGTAAAGCGTACGTTATCATGAATAAAATAGCCCGTTTCCTTAAAAAATTTGCATTCAGATTTCATGCGATCTGTGCCCGCTAATGCAGCTGCGATAGAATGTACCTCTAACGGTTTAGAGCCATCCCATTGCTCGGCGAATAATGCCGCAACCATCCCTCCGTAACTATGTCCCATGATCCTGAGTGAATTTAGATGATGGTTTTCTACAACAAATTCCTTTATTGCTTCTGAAAACTGATCTGTAATTTGCTCTGGACATTGATTCCAATCATAACGGTACAGCCATATTGGAACCTTTAATTTGCTCAATTCATGTAATGGCTCAGCCCATTCAAATCCTTTGGTCGTCCAACCCCATGGATAATATCCGGGTAATACAATGATTCCAAACGATGAGTCCGCAACCTGATACCCAGTAAGTTGATGAAACCCATTATCTCGATTAATAATATATTCATCATAATCCTTTTTGATATAATGAAATTTTGTAAGATTAAAGTCTGTATATTTCTGTTGGTCACATCCAACTGAATATATAAGAGCAACGATCCATATATGGTATTTGATACGCATTTTCATGGAAAAAATACCCTAATTAGAGAGATTTAGGAAAATAAACGTTCCGTAGCCTCTACCGTGTTCTCTACTAACATGGCAATCGTCATCGGTCCGACACCGCCAGGAACAGGAGTTATGCTCTGGGCTATACCCTGTACCGCATCAAAATTTACATCACCAACTAGCTTATACCCTTTTTCTGATTCATCTGGGACACGATTAATGCCCACATCAATGATTACAACGCCTTCTTTAATATACGAGTCATCAATCATTTCTGGGACACCAAGTGCTGCAACAAGGATATCTGCTTGCGTTGTCATAGACCGTAAGTCGGAAGTACCTGAATGGCAAATGGTTGTTGTCGCGTTAGAATATTCCTGTTTCTGGCTTAATAAAATAGACATGGGCCGTCCAACAATATTGCTTCTTCCTAATACCACCGCATGCTTAGAAGAAGGATCCATATGGTAATGTTCTAAAATGCGCATAATACCTTTTGGTGTACAGGGAATAAAACGAGGGTTTCCAGCCGTTAGACGCCCAAGGCTTTCTGGATGAAACCCATCCACATCTTTTTCAGGAGCAATTGCATTAATCACCTCATCTGTATCGATATGTTTTGGTAATGGCAATTGAACCAAAATCCCATGAAACACAGGATCGTTATTGAGAGTTTGTATCGTGGATAACAGTTCTTTTTGAGAGGTTTCTTCCGGTAGTCGGATTGTTTCGGAATGTAGATTCATATCCAAAAATGTACGTGTTTTATTTCGAACATATACTTGAGAAGCAGGATCATCTCCAACAATCACCGCTGCAAGACCTGGTACAGCAGAATGATGATCTACAAGGGTAGTAATACGGTTTTCTAATGCCGCATACACTGCATCTGAAACCACTTTTCCTGATAATATGTTGGTTTCAGCCATCAAAGTAAACTTTTTTAATTCAGCTCTTCGTCAACCAACTCAATGATAGATTGGACTTTTCCTTCGATATCTGAAGAAAATTTTTCTTTATCATTGCGCATGGCAAAGTATTCATCAGCAATATTCATCGCAGCTAACATGGCGATTCTTGTTGTGGACTGCGGATCAGATAATCCTTTCTGTACTTCCCGCATTTTTTCATCCACAAACGTTGCAATAGATTGTATGTACGTCGAATCAGCAGGTGCTTTGACCGTGTAATCTTGGCCAAAAATTGTTACGCGCACAAAACTGTCATTGTCATCCATAATTTCCTCCTCAAGACATCAATTAGATGATCGTAATTTAGCGTCAAATTCAGATAAAACAAGACGCTTAATTTTATTTATTACGGAACTTACCTCTTTATCTTCAAGCGTTTTATCTGGGTGTTGAAACCGAAAATGAAAGGTAACGCTCTTTTGATCTCCCCCTACACTTTTGTGGCGAAAAATATCAATAGGAAAGACCTCGGTTAAATTAGGATAGTTCTGTTGTAAAATTTTCTGAGAAACAACTCCTGTCTCTGTCTCTTCCGGAAATACAAAGTCTATATCACGCTCCACAATTGGATACAGATTAATCGGAGTATATGTTTGTTCATGCCTTAATAATGGCATCAGCTTGTTGATTTCCAGACTAAAACAATGAATCATGTCATCAACTTCCAAACCTAAATCTTCTACAAATGCGGGGTCTACTGTCCCTAACACACCTATTGCTTCTTTTCCTACACATACGGTGAATGCTTTTTGGTATCCTTTCATTTCTACTGATTCATAGGTAGGTGTATTATCTCCAATAGATTTGCATAATCTATCCATATGTCCCATTATGGTGAATAAGGAAGTAGGTTTTCCCTGTTCATGCGCAGAAAGCGATACTCGATCCCCATACACCAATCCACAAGCCAGTGGAATCTCTTTTATCCCAGATAAACCTTTCTTTTGTTGAATAAAAACATTTCCAAGTTCAAATAAATACAACTCAGTAGAACCGTTTTTAATATTAAAATCTACTGCTTCAAATAAACCAGGCAATAAATCCGTTCGCATATGTGTCATATGCTCTGTTAGTGGATTCATCATTGCGATTGACTTTTTGCCATGAATAGTAGTCCATTGTTTGCTTTGCAATGTATTGGACTGACATTCTTGATAACCAAAGGCACTGAACAGATTTCGTAAATCCTCCAATGGCTGCTCAGGGTCTGGATGGTCGAGCAAATAAGAGGATGCGTAATTCGTAGCCGAAGGAATATTATCATATCCATAGACGCGAATAATTTCTTCAATTAGATCTGCTTCTCGCTCTAGATCTGGGCGAAAACTTGGTGAAGTACATTTCCAACTATCTTTTTTCTTTTCAAATGTAATATTTAATCCATCTAAAATTATTTTTACTTCTTTATCTGATATCTTGCATCCAGCAAATAAATCTAATTCACTTCGTCTCATGGATATGGTTTTTGACTTAAATTTTCCTGGGTATTCATCAATAATGCCAGGAACCAATTCTCCTCCTGCAAACTCTTGCAATAAATTAATCACTCTCCATAAGGCTGTTTCCGCAGCGCGAACATCCGCACCCCGTTCAAATCTTCTGGATGCATCTGTAAGCAGACCAAGCTCTTTGGACCCCTTTCGTATTGTCACTGGATCAAAATAGGCGCTTTCTACAAACACAGTCGTTGTTTTATCCTGCACAGCAGATTCCAACCCTCCCATTATACCAGCAAGTGCAATTGGTTTTTTTCCATCTGTAATTAATAGTTGCTGTTTGGATAGTTTTCTTTTTTCTTCATCTAAGGTTGTAATCGTTTTATCATTCTTCACTTTCCGAATTGCGATAGTATTAGAAGGAATTTTATCATAATCAAAAATATGCGTAGGATGGCCCATTTCTAATAAGACATAGTTAGATATGTCTACGAGATTGTTAATACTACGTTGTCCTGCTGCTTTTAATCTATCTACCATCCAATCTGGAGATGGACCAACTGTAACATGATTAAGTACTGCACCCATATACCGTGGACAATCATTTTTATCTTCAATGGTCACTGTTGCAATTTTATGAATATCTTTACTTTTTGTATTCGATATTTTTACTGGGATACTATTAAGTTTTCTACGGGTTTTTAGAGCAACTTCTCGAGCAATACCATAATGAGAAAACCCATCGGGTCTATTCGGTGTTAAATCTAATTCTAATGAAGAATACATTTTATCCAAATGAGGCTGAATTGGTCTGCCAACCTTCAGAGTGTTTGGAAGTACCATTATTCCATCATGCTCATCTGAAATACCCAGTTCCCGCTCTGAGCAAATCATTCCCCTACTTTCCTCTCCACGAATTTTCGCTTTAGAAATAACGAAATCTCCAGGTAGCACTGCCCCAACTCGAGCAAAGGCAATTGTCTGTCCTGCATCCACATTAGGCGCTCCGCACACAACGCTTAGAGTGTCCGTGCCATCGTTTACGGTACATAACTTCAATCGATCCGCATTGGGATGTTTTTTCGCCGTAACCACTTTCCCAATCACTATTTTTGTTAATAAAGAAAAATCATGTACAACTTCTGCTTCAAAACCAAGCATCGATAGCATATCTGCAAGAGCGCTTGGACTCTCTTTTACATCAACAAATTCTTTTAACCATTCAATAGAAATACGCATCAGAATTGATCCAAAAACCGTTTATCATTTTGAAAGAAAAGACGGATATCGCTAATACCATACTTTAACATAGCAATCCGTTCAATTCCCAACCCAAATGCATAGCCATGCCACACCTTAGGGTCATATCCAACATTTTCAAATACAGCTGGGTCTACCATGCCGCAACCAAGGATCTCTAACCATTGACCTTTCTTTTCATCCCATATATCTACTTCTGCACTGGGCTCAGTAAATGGAAAGAAGCTTGGTCGAAAACGCATAGTAACGCTACTGCCAAATACACGTTTCACAAAATATTCCAAGGTGCCTTTCAAATCACCAAATGAAATATTCTTATCTACCACCAATGCCTCAACTTGATGAAACAGACAATAACTTTTAAAACTGATAGCTTCATTTCGATATACACGACCAGGAACAATGTATCGCAACGGTGGTTCGCTATTTTCCATTAAATGTATTTGCACATTGGAAGTATGGGTGCGTAATACAACATCTTTCTCTACAAAAAAAGTATCCTGCATATCCCTGGCAGGATGATGTTCAGGAAAATTTAATGCAGTAAAATTATGATAATCATCATCAATTTCCGGTCCGTAAGCAATATGAAAGCCTACAGAAGTAAAAATATCTTTAACTTCTTGTAAGGTTTTGGAAATAGGGTGTCTGGAACCTAAACGTTGCACTTCGCCAGGCAATGTATAATCCAGTTGGTCAGCTTGGGAAGAATCCAAAGTTATATACTTTTTCTCCTGCTCTTCAAATAAACGAGAACATTCTTCCTTTAAAGTATTAATAGCTTTTCCGGCATTTGGACGATCTTCTGGTGCAATAGAACTCATTTGAGCATACAATGTTGCAAGCTCTCCTTTTCGTCCAAAATAAGAACTCTTTAAGGCATCAATCTCGTGTGGATCAGAAGGAAACGAATCGAGAGCAGCCAAAAATGATTTCCGGACTGCCTCGATAGTTTCTTTTAAGGAATTGGTCACTCGTTTACGTTGGTAACCAATTCAGCAAAGGTTTCAGGGTTATGTACAGCCAAATCCGCTAAGACTTTTCTGTCCAACTCAATCCCTTTGCGTTTTAATCCGCCAACAAAAGCGGAATACGACATTCCATTCAATCGCGCAGCAGCATTGATACGTGCAATCCACAATCTTCGAAATACACGTTTTTTTTGCCTTCGATCTCTATAAGCGTAGGTTCCAGCCTTCCAAACAGCATCTTTTGCTACTTTGAAAGTGCGGCTCCGGGCACCATAGTAGCCTTTGGCCTGCTTAATGATCTTACGATGTCGTCTATGTCTAGGTACAGAACTATTCGCTCTAGGCATAATTCATCTCCTTTACAAGCCCAACATACGGCGAACTCTTTTTTCTTCCGCACTATCAACAAGTCCTGCTTTACGCATTTTTCGTTTAGCACTATTAGAGCGCCGGATGAGCATATGGCTATGGTTTGCTTTGTTACGTTTAATTCGACCGCTACCAGTGATTTTAAATCGCTTTGCAGCAGCCCTTCTTGTTTTCATTTTTGGCATAAGATTTTTCTCCTATAACGCATTGAAATATACAGAAATACGTCTTCCTTCCAGATCTGTTTTACCTTCCGGTTCAGCAATATCCTCTAACGCATCTGCAACTCGATTTAATAAATCTTCTCCTAAATCGAGTCGACTAATTTCTCGACCACGAAACATGATAGTAACCTTTAATTTGAAACCTTCTTTAAGGAACTTTCGGCCCATATTATTGACCTTGTTATCAAAATCATGATCACCTATTTTTGGTCGTAATCGTATTTCTTTTACTTTTACAACATGTTGTTTCTTTTTACTTATTTGAATTTTTTTCTTTTTCTCATATTTGAGTTTTCCAAAATTCACAATTCTACATACTGGGGGGTTTGTATTTGGTGATACTTCCATTAAATCCAAACCAACATCATCTGCCCTTTCCATTGCATCATCAATTGAGACTATGCCCAATTGCTCTCCATCTTCCGATATTAATCGAACCTCAGTAGCATCGATTCGTTCATTTATTTTTGCTTTATCAATTAGTGCGATAAGTATTCCTCCTAGTTATTATTTCATTATGTAATTCTTTCACGACTTCATCCAGCGATTGGACACCCAAATCTCCCTGAAACCGTCTGCGAACTGATACTTGATTTTTTTTCGCTTCTTTTTCTCCAACAACAAGCATCACATTAATTCGCTGTAATTCTGCTTGACGAATTTTAGCTCCCATTTTCTCTGCTTGCGCATTCAATTGAACACGGACTCCAGCATCATATAAAGTTTTTTCAACCATTTTAGCATAATCAATCACCTTATCAGAAATTGGCAAAATCGCAACTTGTATTGGAGCAAGCCATAAAGGGAAATCACCTCCATAATGTTCGATTAAAAATCCGATAAAACGCTCATGTGTACTTAAAGGTGCACGATGAATACATAAAGGAGTTTGCTCTTTTCCTTCTTCATCTGTATAGGTTAAACCAAATCGTTTTGGTATTGCAAAATCCACTTGATTTGTTGCAAGGGTAAATTCTTTTCCAATAGCGCTCCAAACCTGAACATCTATTTTTGGACCATAAAATGCAGCTTCTCCTGATATCTCCACATGATCAATATTTCCCTCAATAAGAGCTTGGCGAACTTCGGATTCTGTCTGCTCCCATAAAGTAGGTTCATTAATATATTTTTTACCTAAACCAGATGGATCATGAAGGCTCAACCGCATTTGATATTTATCAATACCAAAAATATCAAAATAATGAAGATACATATTACAAACAGCAAGAAACTCTTCTTTGAATTGGGCAGCAGTACAGTAAATATGCGCATCATTCATCTGCATACTTCGTACGCGCATTAAACCAAATAACTGGCCAGATTTTTCATACCGATAACAAGTGCCATATTCTGATAACCTTACTGGTAAATCACGATAACTTTTTGGTTGTGAATCATAAATCTTATGATGATGTGGGCAATTCATGGGTTTCACATAATATTCTGTTCCATCCACATCCATACTTGGGTACATGGCATCACGATAATGATCCAAATGTCCAGATTTCTCATACAAAGAACCTTTTGTCAGATGCGGTGTTCGAACTCGATGAAAACCATCTGTTCGTTCCGTTTCCTTTGCAAGGGTTTCTAATTCATCCATAATCACTGTACCATTTGGTAACCATAAGGGCAAACCAGGACCAACTTCTTCATCAAAAGTATACAAAGAAAGTTCTTTCCCAAGTTTTCGATGGTCGCGCTTTTTGGCCTCTTCAAGAAAGTTCAAGTATTGGTTTAGCTTTTTCTTAGATGTAAATACAGTTCCATATATACGTTGCAACATTTTGTTGTTTTCATCGCCGCGCCAATATGCTCCAGATATATTCAATAATTTAAAATATTTAAGTTTTCCAATCGATGGAATATGCGGACCACGACACAGATCAACAAAATCACCTTGCGCATAGGAAGATAATTGCTCATCGGAATCAATACTTTCTATGATTTCTAACTTATAATCTTCTCCCATATCTTTAAAAATATTAATAGCTTCTTCTCGAGTTAGATTTGTTCGGATACAAGGAAAATCTTCTTTTGATATTTCTAACATTTTTTCTTCAATCTTTAATAAATCATCATCAGAAAAGGTAAAATCAACATCAAAATCATAATAGAATCGATTTTCAATAGCTGGTCCAATGGTAAGCTTTGCTTCTGGCCAAAAAGATTTTATAGCTTGTGCCATTAAATGGGCGCAGCTATGCAATAGGACAGCATGTCCTTCCGGAGTGTCTCCAGTTAGTATAGCAATATCTGCATCCTCATTAATCGGGATGTTAAGATCAACTAATTCACTATTAACCTGCGCAGCTAAAGCGTCATCTGCAAGACGAGCGCCAATACTTTCTGCTATCTCATGGGGAGTAACGCCGGGGTTATACGTGCGTGTACTCTTATCCGGTAGTGTAACGGTAATTTGACTCATAATATCATGAACTCTAGATACAAATTAAATTATATTATCCGTTACAAAGTCAGAAACGTTATCGGCGATCATCGCTAGATGATTCTTTGCATATAAGCCGAAGTCAGTATTATTTATTATTCCTATAATATATTCCTATACAATTCTGTGGGCGATACTGGACTTGAACCAGTGACCTCTTGCATGTCAAGCAAGCACTCTAACCACCTGAGCTAATCGCCCCAAGTGGAGCTGAAATTCGTCGAGAAATCTGATTTTTGCAATGCATTTCTCATATAATATAATTCAGACGATAAAGTAAAAGAATAATTAGAAAATTGAGAAATTAATTGCTAATGATCTCAGTCTCTTCGTCGGGAATAAATGAACTAGTATAAGCAATAGGATCCTGTAGGATTTCTTTTGCTTTCATTACGACAGGGTCATCCTTTATTGATTCTTCAACACGGTATTCTGAACCTTTCATGATACCAATCAGTTCTAAATATAACCTTCTTTTTAAAATATCAACTTCTTCATCATATAATGTTGCTTCACGATCAATAATGAATGTTTCAACAAAATCAAATGCATGAGTTAAGTCCATATTGGTACTATCTAAAGAAAGTATTTTCTCTCTCGCCTTTTCCAAATCTTTTTCACCATCAGTATTCACATCTATTTCTTGGTTGTCAAGATAAGATTTAAAATCATCCAGAATTGTTACATCAACTAATGCATCATCATACGTATCATATCGATGTTGGCGTTCTTGTGCAAAATTAAAAAATAAACCCTTTCTCCAACATTCCAGAACTAAGGGAGTAACTTTTGGCATTTCTACTTCGTAATCAGGAGATATCCCACCGCCACCTCTAACTCTTCTTCCGCCTATTGTATAAAACAAACTATCATCATCATCTTCATTGATAATTACTTCATCATCAATATATCCCGGCTTTTGAATTAATCTACCGCTAGGAATATAATATTTTGCAGTTGTCACCTTTAAACTTCTCTTCCCGCTACCATCTAGACCATATACAGATTGAACTAGTCCTTTTCCAAACGATCGAGTTCCTATAATTATTCCTCTATCCAAATCCTGTACTGCTCCAGATATTATTTCACTTGCAGAGGCGCTTCCCTCATTAATAAGAACAGCGATTTTTATATCCTCATCGATTATAGGATCTTTTCTAGATATATAATGTTTATTGGATTCTGGTAATCGACCTTTTGTTGATAAAAGAGTACTTCCCTTAGGAGTTATCATATCTAATATTTCGATAGCAGATTGTAATAACCCGCCAGGATTATCACGTAAATCAATAACAATGCGTGAAGCGTTTTCTGTTTGAATATTTTTAATTGCTGAACGCATTTCTGGTCCTGAATTTTTTGAGAACCGAGTCAAGCGAATATATCCTGTTTCATCATCTAGCATACCAGTGTAGGCAACATCTTTAACAGTTATGTTATCTCTCCTCAATGTAAAATCAATTAATTTTTCACCTCCGAATCGTTTAATTGATAGTGTAACATCTGTTCCTTTTGGTCCTCGAATATGCTTTGCAGCATCGTCTAATGACATTTCTTTTGTTAATAACCCATCTATTTTGACAATAATATCTCCAGAAATAACACCTTTTCTTTTTGCAGGCGAATTATCCATTGGTGAAATAACCGTTAGTTTCTTTTCGCGAACGCCAAGGTTAATTCCTACACCACCATATTTTCCTTTTGTTAATAAATCCAATCCTTCTTTCTCATCTTCTTCCATATAGACTGTATAGGGATCTAAATCATCAAGAATATTATTAATAACTATTTTTGTAAATTTTTCTGTGTCAAGGCGATCCGCATACCTTGTGATTAATGATTTATATACTTCATTAATTAACCGCTGTGAACGAGCAAGCTCACGATATACATCTGATTTAGTAAATGCAAATGAAACAATGCTAATGAATAGAACTGAGAAAAATATTGCAAAATAATGTAAAGAAAATTTTCTATTTAATTTCACGATATCAATCCTCTTCTTTTCATTTCATTAAGCAATTTCTCTTGAATATTATTTATAGAACTATGACCATCCAATAATACATATCGATCTTGGAACTTTTCTGCAAGATCGTGATATGTTTTTCGTACACGAGATTGAAATTCAATACCCTCTCCTTCAATCCTATCCGAACTTTGACCCATTCTCCGCAATGCTTCTTCTGGTCGAATATCTATCAAAAATGTAATATCAGGAACCAATGCAAAGGTAGCATAATTATTTAGATCAACCAACCAATCGATATCTATCCCTCTACCACCTCCTTGATACGCCAGAGTTGAATCACTATATCGGTCTGCAATTACGCATTTACCCAATTCTAAATTAGGAATAATTACATCTTGAGTTAATTGTGCTCTACTAGCAGTCATAAGTAAAGATTCAGAACGATCTCCCAAATCAACTCTATTGCTATCCAATAGAATTTCTCGAATAGATTCTGAAATAGTTGTTCCACCAGGCTCACGGACAAGAATCGTTTCTACAGAATGAGTTTTATTTAAAACATCTAATAACATTCTTGCCTGCGTAGATTTACCGCAGCCATCAATTCCTTCAAAAGTAATAAATTTAGCGTTATTTGAAAAAGACATTGGTATCGTTCTTTCCTATCATTATTACAAATTCACCACGTGGTTTATTATTGCTAAAATACGACAATATATCTGAAACAGTTCCACGAATAATTTCCTCATTCATTTTTGTTAATTCTCTCGCAATAACTGCAGGCCTATCTCCTAACACCTCATAAATCTCTTTCAAAGTTTTAATTAATCGATAAGGGCTTTCATAAAATATTATGGTCGCATCTTGATCTATAAGATTCATCAGTCTTTTTTTTCTCCCTTTCTTTGGAGGTAAAAAGCCTTCAAAAAGAATACGGTCAGTCGGCAGTCCTGATGATACAATGCCAGCAATTAATGCGGTTGGACCTGGAATCGATTCAACAGTTATTTCTTCAGCAATTGCCTCTCGGATAAGTCGATATGCAGGGTCGCTTATTCCTGGCGTTCCTGCATCACTTATTAAAGCTATATGATTTCCCTTTTTTAAATTCGAAACTATTTGAGGTATTCGAGCTGTACGATTATGTTCGAAAAAACTAATTGATGGAGTACTGATATTATAATGCTGAAATAGTTTTTTAGAATGTCTCGTATCCTCTGCAGCAATCATAGAAACGGAAGATAATATTTCAACAGCCCGAAATGTTATATCTTTTAAGTTACCTATCGGTGTTGAAACAATATAAAGAGTACCGTAAGAATCTGATGTCACAATCGAGCAATAGCTCTCCTGATAATCTGATCAGCAAGATCTATTTCTTCCTTAGAAATATTTAAATGTGGACGGAAACGGATTGATTTTTTTCCTGAACCAAGAATTAAAGCTCCTTCCGATATAATTAAATTAGCCAATGAATCTCTTGTAGATGTATCTGATAAGTCAAATGCAGCAAACAATCCACTTCCCCGAGCATTACTTACTACATCGCTATACTCTTCTTGTATATTATAAAGTTTTTGCAATAAATAATTACCATTTTCAGAAGCCTTATCAACAAGTTTTTCATTGGCAATGATTTCTAGATAGATAGTAATCCGAACCATATCCGCGATATTGCCACCCCATGTAGAATTTAACCTACTTGACTCATGAAATACGTTATTCTCCACTTCATCTATACGTGTTCCGCAAAATATTCCACATATTTGCATTTTTTTACCAAAACTAATTATATCAGGACGGCATGATTCTGGGAACTGCTGATGAGCCCACATGTTACCAGTAACTCCAACACCGGTTTGCACTTCATCATATAATAGTAAAAATTCATTTTCATCTGCAAGATTACGTAATTGTTCAAAGAATTCTAGGCGAAAGTGATTATCGCCACCCTCTCCTTGAATTGGTTCAATAATTAAACAGGCTATTTCATCAGGATTATTATGGACTGCTGATTTAATCTGTTCAATAGATTTTTCTTCTGATATTTTTACATTAGCTAACACTTCATCTGTAAGAGGAAAATGTAGTTTTGGATTATCAATCCTTGGCCAGTCAAATTGAGGAAAATATAATGTTTTTCTTGGGTCTGGTGAGTCTGTTAAACTCATTGTATACCCTGTCCTACCATGAAAACAATCTTTGAAATGGATAACCTTTGATCCTTTTTCTCCCTTCCCAGAAGCAATATTTTTGCGCACCTTCCAATCAAATGCTGTTTTTAACGCATTTTCAACACCAAGCGCACCGCCTTCAACAAAAAAAGAATATGGTAAATAATCTGGTTGTGCAATGGATCCTACAGTATCAACAAACTGAGCCATCTCGGTTGAATAGATATCGGAATTAGTTATTTTATTCAAGGTCGGGGATAGCAATCGTTGTTGATTTTCTAGTAAATATGAATGATTGTAACCTACAGGCATAGAAGCAAACATTGAAAATAGATCCAAATACTCTTTACCATCCCGAGCATCAACCAGCCAAGAACCATGACTTTTGTCTAAGTCTATCACTTGTTCCATTCCATCGGCCAACATATGCTTACCTATAATTGAATGCACTTTTTTAGGATCAACCATTTAACTCCATCCTTTACAATTATTAATTAATATCAAATTTTATTCCCTGAGCTAATGGTAATTCATCGCTCCAATTAATTGTATTTGTTTGTCGGCGCATATATTGCTTCCATGAATCTGATCCAGACTCTCTTCCTCCGCCAGTTTCCTTCTCACCTCCAAAAGCTCCTCCTATTTCAGCACCTGAAGTACCAATATTTATATTCGCTATTCCACAATCACTACCTTCGTAAGATAAAAATAACTCAGCATTTTGTATATTTGTTGTAAACATAGAAGACGATAAACCTTGCGGGACATTGTTATGTATTTCAATTGCCTGAGATAAATGATCGTATTCCATTAAATAAAGAATAGGTGCAAAGGTCTCTTCTTGAATTATATCCCAATGATTTTCTACTTTTGCAATGGTTGGTTCAACAAAATATCCATTTCTATCAATTATTTTCCCACCACAGAGAATTTCACCTCCAGCTTGCTTCACTTTATCAATGGCATTTAAATAGGATTCAACTGCACCTTGATTGACAAGAGGCCCCATTAATGTAACATCTTCCAACGGATCACCAATATTTACCTGACGATATGCATTTAATAGTCGTTCTGTTAGTGTATCTGATATTGAATTGTGCATTATAACTCTTCTGGTAGATGTGCAGCGTTGACCAGCGGTGCCAACAGCTCCAAAAACAATTGCAGGAGTTGCTAAATCAAGATCTGCGGTTTCATCAACTACTATAGCATTATTACCACCCAACTCTAGTATTGTTTTACCAAACCGCTTCGATACAACTTCTGCTACATGTTTACCCATTAATGTAGATCCAGTAAAAGAAATAAGAGGCAACCGTTTATCAGATAGCATTTTCTCACCAATAGTCGAACCTTTTCCTATGATCAGATTAAATATACCAGTATACCCTTGACGCTCTAATACATCATTGCAAATATGCTGAACGGCTACAGCAGTTAATGGAGTACTACTCGAAGGCTTCCAAATAACAACATCCCCAGCAATAGCAGCAATAAACGCATTCCATGCCCAAACAGCTACCGGAAAATTAAATGCACTAATAACACCAATTGGCCCTAAAGGATGCCACTGTTCATACATACGGTGATTTGGACGCTCAGAGTGCATTGTTTTCCCATACAACATACGGGATTGCCCCACAGCAAAATCTGCAATATCAATCATTTCTTGTACTTCACCATAACCTTCTTCTTTAATTTTTCCCATTTCTAATGATACTAGACTTCCTAATACTTCTTTTTTATCTCTTAATGCGTTTCCCATTTCTCTTACCAAATCTCCTCTTATAGGAGCAGGTACTTTTCGCCATTCATTAAATGCAGAAGTTGCATTTGAAACGATATCCTCATAATCATTATCATTCGCTTCATAAACAGTTGCAATTCGAGATTCATCGCTTGGACAATATGAAATATTCTCTCCTGCATCCTTGGTAGATATCCAATCCATTCCACCAACACAACTTCCAAAGTTGTGTTTATTAATACCGCATTGTGTGAGTAAATCTTTCATAATATTATTTTGTATTGATATTATACAAACATATAATATTCTGATAAGAATACTTGAGGTAAGATCTATTAATAAAAATATTCAATTATAAACGTAAACAATCTCAACTATTTTTCAATAGTGGGTTCATCTTTAGAAGTATTATTCTTATCGGTAAAAGCTGAATAGCCTAATAATAAAATCATTGCTAATAATAGCCATAGTGTAGCATGATTATGAGCTGAACCAGAATAAGTAATTAAATCTACAAAACGACCAATTAATAGTGATATCCTTCCCATAACTGCAAAACCAAATGAAGCACCAAAACTTATCATCAAGAAATAGATTCCAAGTTTACTTAATTTCCCGAAGTTACCAGTATGCTCCCGACTAAAATAAAAATACATTAGACCAGTGATTGTTCCGATTAGAATAATAAAATTATTAAAGATACTTTCACTTGCTAAAGCAAAAAAAGGTAGGTCAGAATTAAATATTTGAAAAGCAGAGCCTTTAATCTGACCTAGAACATTCGAATTTAGAAAACCATATGCTCTTAAACCAGCCGCCATACCTACCGTATAGGCGATTCCCCATCGTGCCATCCAGCTAAGCTTGGAGGAAACACTTAATAACATCATTATGCCTAAAGCAAATGGCAATAAATAAAGCAATTCCATATGATGTCCTTTATTTATTCCCCCATCAGGAAAAACAGAACTAAAAACACCAAGAAGATTATAAAACTTATACCATAATAAATCAGAATTATATTCCGTAGCAGGCCATAATCTACCAAATAGGTTAGGCTGTATTTGTGTCCAGAAGAACATCGAGGTCCAATAACCAGTAGATATCCCAACAAATAAATGTTCTGCTACTTTATAAAAAGGGTTATCTTTATATAAATACGAAAAAATCGCAAGAGTAAGAAATGCAGCTATCCATGGACCAATCATATTAATACTTCTTCGACCTCTGAGTTTCTATGAAATAAGTTATATTCCCAAATATGATAAAAAGTACAATAACTAAGTGGGCAATAGATTGAGCATCCATTCCACTTGTGCCAATCCCAGGAGTACCAATTAATGCTTCATACTCCGCAGCACCAGGCATTCCAGCAAGTATTCCCTTTACCTGGCCGCTATTAACCATAGGCATTATATCATTTACCATAATAGATGTAGTTCCAGTACTTAATGGTACGCCTGTGGGATCAGATGCATATTGCACCCATTCAACAGTTCCAGGATAACCTGCCGATGCTGAAAAGATAAAATCAAAATCAGCAACTTTATTAATATTCTTCATTAAGGGAATATTATCAACCAACGTTCCACGAGCATCCGTAGTATATAGTTTACGAATATTACTTACCATACCTTTAACTACAGCCTCATTTCCGGGACGAAACCCTAAAATAACGTAGTCTTCGCCATAGGTAAGATCAAATTCTTCTTTAGCTACCTCATCTAAGGCCTCATCTGCCATAAATTGTCCATCTGGCCATAGACATGTCACAAACACTTTATGCCCATTAGTAAATAAATGTCTTAATAATCCAATAGCCATAGGATGAATTTCAGGTTTAGTACTTGGTCCATATTCAAAAGAAACAAGAACTTTTGAATTTTCTTCTAACGCTTCAACTGCATCATATACTTTTTGGGTGGCGTTTGTTGCGCGTATAGGCAAACCAAGAGGAAAGAACAAAGGCAAAAGCACTGCTAATCCAATAATAAGGAAAATCCATCTTCTATCAATTGTACCGGCTTTTAATATATAATCAGATATCTTATCCATTATTCACCTATATAAGACTTTTCAATACCAAGAATATATCGAATTGATGTAGCAAAAATCCCTAAACCAATACCGATCATAATTGCCCTAGCTCCAGCAACATTTGGATTATTATATATCCAATCCTGTAGAATGGGTAAATAAAATAATCCTGGCTGATCAATTGGCCATCCTAATGATGAACCCCAAATAGTCACTATTAATACGCCACCAAGAAAAGTACTAAATGTAATTTTTTTATCTTTCAATTTGATATTAACAGCAATACTTACAATAAGAACCATTAGATACATAATGAACCAACTAGATATACTACTTCCTAAAGGGACTCTACCTACCATTATTATTATTCCTGATACGAGCAGAAGCGTAGCCTCAAGATTTCGAACGCGAAAGGCCCGGTAAGATGCAGAGGCAACAAAAAATGCCAAGAGGGCAAACATTGTAGCTGATAATGGCGTAAACATATAATCAAACATCCATTTGAATAAAGTTCCTTTGCTTGTCACATGCACGCCCCATTCAACTGCGTCATTTCCTTTGTATATAAAACCAGCAACTATTGCAAAAAAGAACCCTCCGATAGCAAAAATACTATACTGCCATCCGGACTGTTGTTTAAATACCTTTTTACCTTGCAACTTCATGAGATTCAATGCTCCAAGAAAAATTGCAAAACTAGCTAAGATATCATACCATTGTGTTGCATCATCATTAACAAATGACTCTATTCCAGGATGATCAATAAACCAGCCAAATAAGGTAGCAAAACCAATGACTGTTGCTATTAAAATAGGTATTTGTCTTTTCCAAATCATAATTAGCTATTTACTGTACCGTTAATATTGATATTATATTCCATTTAATTAATCCAAGATCAAATAATATTCGCATAAGCAATGAAATCAATATAGCAGTTGTTATACCTGCTTTCATCATATCCTGACCTTTAAGACCTCCCATTAATTCAGGCGTTTGAGATAAATAAGCACTTGCAGCAAAAAATTCTTCACCAATAAGTGTATAATCACAAGCGGTGACAAAAAATGGGATTTGTGACTGAGAAGCTGTACCTGCTATTTGTATTGCACCAATAGAATTTCCTGTTTCAGCTAAAATTAAAGATTCGGCAAAGAATTTACCCATATAAAGACATGCGGCTGGTTTTTCTCGAACCATAATACCATTAACTCCTGCAGCATAAGCAAATTGATCATCTGTAATATAATGAACCATATCATCCTGAAACAGATCAGGACGTCCTTCCATCGTATAGGCCTCTCTCACAGTTTCTCTAGCAGCTTTCATAACAATAGATCGAGAAACTGGTACATTTAAACTAGTTTCATAACGGGAAGTCATTTTAGAAACATGTCCCAAAATAATTACTCCAGCTACTGTTTCAACTTGATCCATATCCATAATTCCAGGAACATACAAAACAGATTTACCCATTTCCGTTGAACGACCGACAGCTTCTTCTACGGCTTTTAATCCAGGTATTGCACGAAGAAAAATTTCTCCACCTCTTCGAGCAAACCTAGTGTAATAAATAAGATTAGCTGACATAATTACAATAACAAGAAACATGACAATTCGCTCTTCTTTAAAAAGGGGATAGCCAGATAGCCAATAAATTATAAAAGCAAGCGATATACCGCCTGCAACTAACCAAAATTCTTTATCTTTCAACATGGATGATTTTTTCTTCTAATTTTTCTATTTCTTGTATAAGTATTTCAACATTTTCAGATTTTTCAAATATTTCTGCAGCTTTATAGTATCCTTCTGTATTAATAAACGCATTAATTATAGGTCCGAAAAATATCATAGCATGACTTCCAATCAAAGATAATGGTTTAGTTAATTCTAAAAAAAATACTGCCGGGATTATGAAACCTGACTGATGAATTCTGGATGCTATATTACGAATAAACTCTTTTTCAGTATTTGTATTATTATTCATAATTAATTTTATGTGGTTTCTACCATTTCTAGATTTGCTCTTGGAATTACAAAATTTTGGTTATTAATCTTTACCTCTGCAACTCTAACCATCGTTTCAGATTCCATTTTCTGTAGTTCAGGAGGTAAAGATGTTACCGTACCTATTTGACCAAAATAAGGTGATCTTATCACTCGAACTAAACTTCCTTCAGTGATTCCTCCTTCGCTATTCTTTGCTATAGAATCTAAGTTGTCGACATCATTGAAAGGTATAACTATTTCTGGTCGAATCACTCCTGCTCTTATTTGTGTTGCACCGTTCACAGATGTAAAATTACCATCATACTTTTTTAAGATATCAAAAGATCTTGCACCCATTGGTATTTTTCCATATCCTTCCGTTATGATTAATGATGCGCCAATATCTTCTGACCCTGTAATTGCAACACCTAATGTATACCCAAGAATATCTTCTAAATCATGATAATTAAATCCACCTACCACTACTGCAGCTATTCCCATACTGATTGCTTTTTTATATGCTTGAAGACTTATATATGACCCACCTACAATTACACATCCTTTCATATCGATAGTAATCATCTCTTCTGTTAATTCGTCTTCGCGACTATCTACCAATACACGCAAATCACCTCTATTTTCTCCACCCATGCCAAAAATCCCTTGTATAAAGACTCCATTAGAACTTATCACAACTCCTTCCTTATCCATTACCTCTGATACATTTCCATTCATATAAGCATCTATTTCTACAGGTATAGGTGCTTCGCGAATAACTACCTGACCAGTAACATTTGAAACAGACTCAAGAACACCATCTACAGGGCACTTTACTTCAGATTTAAATAATCCAAAAAGACCTTTTGTTTCTGCAAGCAGATCGCCTTTTGATATATTTTTTCCCGTATCAATTAACATAAATTCAGGAACATCTTGCGCATCAACATTTAATAGGTTTGCAACATTCACCATTTGAACATTTCCTGGTAAATGTGTCCTAGCAACAATTTTTTCTGGGACAACATCTGCGCCTTTATCTACAAGAACTTCACCTTTAAGAGGAAGTCTTCTTTCTTTTTCAACAGAAGTGCTTTCCAATACTTTTAACCCTGGTGTATACGCGTGTGCCATAATTATTGTTTTATCTCATCTGGATATTCATTCATTGCATTACTCCAAACATTTAAACTGCTAATACGCTTATCATTTTCTGTTGGCAGATTAAAGGGTCTTCCACGACCATCAAAAACTAATCCGACAACGCCACCATATAAAGTTGTATTGATTTCTTCACTCTTACCTGCCCCGACATCCATTCCTTTTGCTGGAGATAGCGTTGCATTAATTGGTTCATACTCTGCAGGTATAGCCAAAAGCTCTCCTTGGTGTAATATTATTTGTTTTTCGGACCCATCTGACATCTCTAATGAAACTGATAAAATCTCATCTCCAGAATTTGCTTTACCCACCGGCGCTACACACGTACCTAATCGAATCAAACAATCTTTATTAAATACTTCTAATGCAGCCTTTCTTGCGCTTTCTGCTAAATCTTTCTGATCAATATTTGCAAGAACTCCAAGTTGAGGCATCATAAAAATAGAATCTACAGCTAATTGAGTTATACCTTCAGGAAGAAAGGAATCAATCAGCATTCTTGCTGACTGCTCTCTTCTAGGTGCATGAGAGAGAACCCCGCCTGATCCTACAAGTAAATCCAATTCCATCATATCAACAAGAGATAATCCAGAATCTGACTGCTCAAACGCATCAGATATAGTTCTTTCTTTCTGAACACCTTTGAGATTAACAGCAAAAGATTTATGCTGAATAAATGATAGTCTTAATGCTTCTCTTGCTATCGCTTGTTCAATTTTTAATTCTTCCATAGACTGTGGTACAGTCGTGGGGCGAATCATTTTATTACCTATACGATTTGTTAATTCTTTTTCATCAATATCTAGCGGAACCCAACGTAAAACATTTTTAAGTGAAGCTTCAGCAAGAACATTGCAAATTGAATAACTCATTCCAAGATTGGCGCTGACTGTTCGATTAAATTGATTTTGAAATACGGAGAATATATCTGTTGTTGCGCCTCCAATATCAACACCTACTACAGAAATATTTTCTTCTGCTGCGATCATTTCAATTAAAGAACCTACAGCACCAGGAGTCGGCATAATTGGAGCATCTGTCCAACTCATTAATTTGTTATATCCCGGGGCCTGTTGCATAACGTGTTCCATGAATAAATCATGAATTTTATCTCGACTTGGGTTTAAGTTTTCTCTCTCTAGTATTGGGCGAATATTTTCTACAATAGTAAGATCTGTTTGCTCTCCTAAAGTTTTGCTTATTTCATCGCTCGCTTTAATATTACCAGCATATATAACAGGCAATTTATAATCACTACCTAATCTCGGCTGTGGATTTGCCGCCTTTAAAATTTCTGCAAGCTCAACCACGTGCTTAGTTGTGCCCCCATCAACACCACCAGATAATAATATCATATCGGGACGCAACTGTCGAATACGAGTAATTTTTTCATGAGGTTTACGACCGTCATTTGAAGCTAAAACATCCATCACAATAGATCCTGCGCCAAGAGCTGCCCTCTCTGCGCTTTCTCCACTCATCGATTTAACTACACCTGCAACCATCATCTGAAGACCCCCGCCTGCTGAACTTGTAGATACATATATATCGACACCTTCATTATCTTTATGAGGAGTAATTATGTTTTCCCCATCCAATAATTTTCGACTGGACAATTCTTCCACTTCCATTACTGCATTTAAAACTCCTCTAGTAACATCTTCAAAAGGAGCTTCAACTGTAGTAGGCGCCTCTCCTCTAAAACGCAATCTGTACTCCCCGTCAACAAACTCAATAAGTATTGCCTTTGTAGTAGTGCTACCGCAATCAGTAGCTAATATTGATTTCAATTCCACAACTATGATACTCTCGGAAAATAAATGAACGTTAAATATGCATAAGTCAATGGACTAGAAAAAATGATTGAATCAAAACGATCCAATACGCCTCCATGGCCTAGTAATATAGTTCCTGAATCTTTTACGCCGAGATCTCTTTTAATTAAAGATTCAGCAAAATCTCCAGCCTGTCCAAAAAAACCAGTTACTATGCTTAAAGCTACAATATCCAAATTAGATAAATCTGGTAAAAACCCTTGATAACTTAAAGCAAAGAAAAAAACTATTGCAGATAGTAAACCAGCAATGCACCCCACCCACGATTTATTTGGACTAACCCTTGGAAGAATCTTTTTCTTGCCCCATTTCATCCCAAATACATACGCCGCGGAATCACAAATCCATATTGAAAGAATCATGCAAATAGTAAAATTTGTATTTTGCTCAGAGTCTAAATTTCTTAGAGCAATTAATGTGCCCAATAATAATGGAACATACATTACACCAAGAAGTGTAATTGCAATATTTCTTGTAGGATTAATAACATTTCTTTTCATCTCAAATAAAAAGAGTATAATAATAGAAATACCTAAAACTGTTAATAGTGGAGCCGCAGCACCATTTGAAAGAAAAGTGTAAAATTGAAATTCATTAATATTCAATAATAAAAAATAATATCCAGCTAATATAAAAGTAAAAATATATCCAAATATCTTTATGGGTGATTGATCTTTAGTTGTTGTTAACCGATAAAATTCATTGATACCAATCATCATAACTACTAAAACGAATAAAGCAAATAGAAAACCACCCTGCCACAATATATATGTTATAGCAGGGATACCAATAACATTAATAATTGTTCGATTATTTGAAAGTTGATTCATGATAAGCGATGAAAACCGAGGCGAAAATACATCTAATTATCTCTATTATCAATAATGGATGAATATATCATTATGATCCTGATTTATGCTTCATGTATTTATTATCTCCAACCTCAATCACTTCAACTCTGACTTTGGTTGTCCCTTGCGCAATAAAGCCTAGTTTCTTTGCTGCCCCATATGAGCAATCTAAAATCCTCCCTTTTACATATGGACCTCGATCATTGATTCGTAATATTAAGGATTTACTATTAGACAGATTGGTTACACGAACAATTGTATTTAACGGTAAGGTTTTATGAGCAGCAGTTAATCCATACATATCATACACCTCTCCATTTGCCGTTAATTTTCCATGAAAATCTGTTCCATAATAAGAACTGATACCAGTAAGTACTTTTGGTACTCGTTTCATTGTCTTAAATGATTTAGGATTCATTCTTCCTTTGGAAGAAACCGAGCTCCCATAGCGTGGTGAATTAGTACATGAGAACAATATAAAAGTTAATATGATAAATAATATTCTATTCATTTACCTAATTTAACTCTAGCAATAATTTCATTAATCTCTTTTATTTATAAGGGATTTAACTCTCCATGGAGTAAAACAAATCGTCCCTAGTGAAATATGATTAGCACCTAATGCTAGATAATCATTAACGTGTTGATACTTTTCCACACCACCCCCTGCTATAATTTCGATTGATTCTCCCCAATTATCTCGAATATTACTTATCATTTTGTTAACATAAGGACGTAAAGTTTTTCCAGATAATCCTCCTTCTTTAACTGGTAGAGTATTACAACAATGAATTTGTTTAAAACCAATTTCTTCAATAAGAAATTTCAACTCATCAATAGTAGTTAATGGAGATACTTTTACTATGCAAAATTCTCTTTTAGATGAATTCGTGAATAACCTAGTGGCATCCCATGATAATTTGCTATCATGCTCAATATTTGGACAACTTAGATTAATTTCTAGAGATTGCTCATCAGATACTATTTCAGCAATTTTTTTAAAATCTCCAGACTCAAGTTCACCAATAGAAAGAATTTCATTTAAAGCAGTTTTTTTAACGCCAACTAAAATTCCTGGATTTGGCAAACCAAGTTTATTTGTCCATCCTTGATAGGTGCGGTTATAACGAAGTGTTGTTCCAATCTTCCATAATCTTTTTACCAAACCTCCTCTAGATTTCGTTGTCCAAGTACCTGTTACAGGATAAACATTCGAATATGATTTATACTTTAAATAATTACCAAATGGTGCAGCTATAAAATATTTCATCATAAATGCAGGATATAAAGTACTACTTTAATTGTCCACCTTATTTTTAGTCGAATTAATAGTCGCAGTGTTATTAAATGAACTAGATGTATCAATAACTTCGCTTGCTTTCAATGAATCCACTTCTTTTAAAATTGATACAGTGTTTTTTAATTCATGATATCGATTAGCAGTAGCCAAAGCTTGTTCGCTTTCAGGTTTATACTTCTGAAGCCAATTATAATAGAAAAGAGCGCTATCAGCTATAGAGAAAAAACGATCATACTTAACAGCAAGATACATTGCAGAACGCGCAGATACGTCACTTTCTCTATCTTGTTGAAGAATTGTTCTAAATATGCCTAATGCATCTATTGGTTTATTCTGCCATTCAATTTCACCTTTACGAAATAATTGATTTGATGAACCATCTATATCAGGCATATCATAACGCATACGCAAAAATTCTGCATATTCAGACCTTGGAAATTGACTTAATAGCGAATCTCGTAATAAAATCGCTAAAGTTGTATCATCTTGCTGATGAGCAATATAAGAAGAGGTGAATAATGATTTACTATATTGAGATGTTCTTGGTAAGCTATCAACAATCATTAAAAAATTGATAATTGCATCGCTTGGTCGATTAAAGTGAAATGCCTCCAATTCGGCCAGATTATAATAGTGATTCGCCAAAGATTCATAATTCACTTGAGAATCAACATTGTTAGATTTAACAATAAATATTGAATCAGAATTAGTCGTGTCATTATTTACTTCTGTCAATATTTCTTTACTTAATTCAGTTATTGATGATTTAGAATCATTATATGACTTGATTTGTTTTACACGAAGATTAGCTGTAGGCGTATACTGTGATTTACGAAATTCACGCGTAACCTGACTATATTGCTTTTCTGCATCATCTAAATCCCAATTTTCATTAATTGCAATTTCTCCCAACATATAATATGCTTCAGCAGAAGTTTCTGTTCTTGGATATTCTGCGATAATGGATTCTAATCTATTTTTTGCTAAGGTATGATCCCCTTTCATTTGATAAAGCTGTACTAATTCTAATTCCAAACTTCCATGAATTCTATCAAAGCGATCATCAATCAGTATTGTTTTAATTTCAGACATTACTATATCCCAATTACCTAAAAGTCGATGTATGCGAACAATTTGTAATTTTGCTTCTTCAATCCTTTTTTTAGAAGTTGTATATCGTATAAGGTTTTTATTAGCCTGTAATGCTAGATCATAATCTTCTTTGTTAAATGCTAGTAGCGCAATACGATAATATATTTGCCCTCTCTGCTCAGTGTCAGTTGTTAGTTCTGCACCTTTTAACAAATTATCAAGGGCAGCAGAATCCGAGTTTAATTCAAGTTGAATTTCTGCAATTGATAAATATACTATGGACTTCTGATCCGAGATTAACTGAAGATCTATAATTTCATTTAGATCCTCTAACGCAGCTTGTGATTTCCCTTGTCTCCATTTTACCATAGCCTTCCAAAAACTGCTTTCAAAAGGAAATTCACTTCCAAATTCATCATCAAATTGTTGAAATATTGCTTCTGCTAAACGGAACTCTTGCCTATAGAAATGGGATTTTCCGATTAATAGAATAGCATCCTTCCTATAATTTGATTCAGGAAATTCATCAATAACTCTCTTTGATTTTTCAATAACCTTTGAATAATCATCAATAGCAGATACGGGAATCGATTCTCCTGCTTTTTCTAATCGGATCTTTTCTGCCTTCTTAAAATATTGTTCAGCATTATAAAATGTATTGAAGTATGCACAAGAAAAGGTGCAAATAAGCATTAAAAATATCAGGTAGTTTTTATATTTCAAATTAATTCCAACATAATCTGATGGAAAATTCTAATTACTATATGGTAAATACAACCAATTAACTTGTTGAATCAAGAGTGTTCTAAGAATAATTTGGAGCATGCATTTTGCAAAATTATGTTTGGTTTATGCTTCAATATCATTTGTTTATGCCCAAGAAGTTGATACAGTAAGCTCTGGATTTGCTGTATACACAGGATTTTTAGATATAAAAGCAGATAGTTTGGGTGTTCCTCTTTTTATTGATGGGGTTTTTATTGGTGAAACACCAATAATAGACCCAATTCCTGTTTTACCTGGATTCCATGAAGTGAGTTATTTACCGCCTGAAGAAACAGAGCGAGTAAGAGATCATATCATGTTTTCAGATGCAGTAAAACGAATTTATGTACCTCCAGGAGCAGTAAAACAAGTATTTTTATATTACCAAAATCAATATAGTTACCTAAAGGCAGCAAGAGCTCAAGCTCGTGTAGTTAGATATGTTGGAATTGCCTTCATTATTTTTGTAATGGAATTGATTTGGCTATCTATTTAAATGCGCAAATAAGATTATTGTAGCTTAACATAATATCAGTAAATTTATAGTATGAATGGACACCATACACCTGATCCAGCATTAAAATTCAGACCTGATTATAGGTGGCCTGATAAAGGAACAGAACGTAACTGTCCGCAATGTGAGTCAGCAATGCAATTAAACGAAAATAACCCGGCCTATTACGGAAAGCCTTGGTGGTGCCCTCAATGCCAATTTCAGTTTTCTGAAGAAGAATTAGATAAATAAATTAATAATTATGCTTTGATGATATCGATATTATCATCAATAATATCATCTACAATCCATCGCACAACTGCAGCATCATCAATAAAACCCAAATTAGGAATACTATCAGGAATGTCATCATCTGGATTAACAAAGTATTGTAATGCAAAAAGGATTTTTTGTTTTAGTTCTTTACTTTGAATTGGATAAACAGAAATAAACTGATAAAGTTTTGCAACATCATTGACTAATTGCAACTGCGCATCATCTAGATGTGGCAAGCTAATTAACACTTCTAACTTTTCTGGTATTAATTGCATAATCGAATTTTCAATATTCACATCAATTGCTTCGATTTCTTTTTTATAGCGATCTTTATCTTTTTGCGTAAGTTGTATTTGATTTGGGGTTTCCATCGGTGTATAATTTACATAGTAAATTAAATTAATATTTATTTAAATGAATTTAGATAATAAAATTAAATCACGGTTAAATAAGGCAATGGAAATTGACTTTTTATCGATTAATAATGATACTAATAAACATATTAATCATAAAAATCATGATGGTGGAGCTCATTTTAAACTTGAAATAGTATCCAGCTCATTCGAAGGATTGTCTTTACTGGATCAACATAAACTTGTTTATAAAGCATTAAATGATATGATAAAGAAAGAAATTCATTCGTTGGCATTAAAAACAATTCCAACAAGTGATTGGAAAAAGGAATAATTATGACAGTAAGTAATCTCACACCTTTGGAACTAGTAACACATTTGTTCTCCTGTTTACAAATTGCAGATAACCAAATTGATTGGGAAGAAAAAGAAGTTTGGGCAGATACATTAAGTGCTTTATTTCCTGATCATACACCAGATCGAGCACAAGAAATATTACAAAGCGCATATCAAACAATTCTTCCTATGGATAATTTTAGTCGTAAAAATCATCTCATTGCTACATGCAAACAATTGAAAGATCACTATAGCAATGAACAACTTCAAAATGAATTAGCACCAAAAATCACAGAATTAATTGATGCAGATGGTATGGTGCTTTCTGCTGAAGTAGACTCTGCTGCTATAGTTGCAGAGGAATTAGGAATTACAATTGATATTTCTGAAGATTAATTAATAAAAATATTACTGAATATCATGCCAATGCCCATGCTCAGGGGACCACACTTTTCCTGGCGGTGCTTCTCCAGCTGGTTGCTGTTGAAGGCTATTGTTTGCAGGTAAAGTAGTTGGGGAAACATTTGTATTAATATCATGCCAATGCCCATGCTCAGGGGACCACACTTTTCCTGGCGGTGCTTCTCCAGCTGGTTGCTGATTGCCTGCATTTCCAACTGCTCTGCTAGGTAATGGAGTCAGATTTGTGGTTGTTGATGTACTAGAATCAGATAGAATAAAAAAGAAAAGAAAAAATATCGCACCAATTATGGCAATTATCATCCATTGTTGATTAAATCCTTTTTCTAATTTTCCATGACAAACTTTATATTTTTTTCCACTACCACAATCACAAGGTTCATTTCTTTTTATTTTTTTCATATGCTACAAACTTAACTTAAATAATATATATAATATATCTTTCATTTTGTTACTAATTAAAAATGTCCATTGAATTCATCAGCAGGGTATTTTTTTTCATTTTTTTTCATTTTATTAATTAACGCCTCGCTGATATCAATTTTATTTGTATTACAAAAAGCCAATACATATATAAAGATATCGGCAATTTCATCTAGTGCTTCCTCTCTTATTTCACCAGATTTCATAACTTTCTTTGCTTGCTCTAAATCAAGCCATTGAAATAACTCCATTAATTCTGATACTTCAATAGATAATGCCATAGCAAGATTCTTTGGACTATGGAATTTTTTCCAATCACGTTCATCAACAAATGAATCTACTAATTTCTTTAAATCTGTGATTGTAGTTTTATTATCTGCCATTTTTCGAACTGTTAAATATAATGATAAAATTAAATAGGTTTTTTAATATTCACCGAACAAGATTTACGCCATTTTTTATAAAATTTTGCAAATTTCCACCAACCCCAAAGTGTATCTTTTTGCATCGCTGAAAATATTGCTCTTTGATACTCAATGGATTGAGTGGGGGTCATACGATATATTCTCCTTGGTGATCCATGCAAACCTTTTAATACAAGCCACTGTCCTTTAACATATATTAAGGTATGGCTAGAAGCTTCTTTCCCAGATGGATTCAATAAATAAACATGCGTTAAGTCTTCAACACCTGCTAATTTTCTTCTCCAATTAACTGATAAGACAGGAGTTTCTAGCGTAACTCGTGTCATTGGCGTAAATAAAACATCTAATATTCTCCATGATTCATTTTCACTAATTCTACCATCCTCAGAATGTCTTACCATATTTTCAATATTCTCAATATGTAAGGGTACTATAAAATCAACTTTATCATTAATTATTCCTTCTTCAAAAATAAAAGCATCTCCCGTATGATGGATTGTAAAACTCTCTCCGGTTTCATCAATTACTACACCTAAATGATTAAATATCCCATTAAAGTAATTTATTAACTCTGGAGTCTGTAGAATACTCTCCCATGTTTTAAGAGAAGATGTCTCCTGTCCAAGCAAGAATTGAAAAATTATTAACAATTGAAAAAATTTATACATAATTATAATATTACTATGAATTTCCTTTTATCACTAAAGTTCCTTCAAAATCATTGCTTGAATTAATTTGAGATAATTCCACATTCCTAAAACCAGATTGTGTAAAACATTTAAACCATTCTTTTTTACTTAATAAGGTCATTGTGGTATTTAAACTCTCAGGCCAAGAATGAGAAATTATATTTTCTTTATAAAAATCTACACCAACTATTAATGTCCCTTCCTTTTTTAACCAGAAATCATAAATATGCTTTAATAGTTTTGATGGGTTTTCAAAATAATATAAAACTTCCATACTATGTACAAAATCAACTTTTTCTTTTGGCTTCCATTTCATCAGATCTGAACATATATAATTACCTGTAGAATCTATTTTTTTAGCCTTGTCTATCATGTTTTTGGAACCATCAACTCCAATTGAATACGAACATAAATCATATAAATTTACTTTACGTACAACCCAACCATTACCGCAACCAGCGTCAATGAAGGAAAATTGCTTATTTGATTTTCCAATAAGCATTTGAATCATTGAATGGACTGCTAAAGAATGGTTTTTCTCCATTCCTTCATCTTTACCATTTGAGACCCAGCTATTAAAAACATCTATAGGGATAATCATTATAATATTGTTTTATTGATAGAGAAATTACACTTATTAAACTATTATAATAAAGATGAAGCCTTTTGAAATATTCTATTAACAATTTTACTATATGTCAATTCGCTTAAATGCAGTCCATCTGGTGCTATTAATTCAGGTTGATCCAACCCTAATACTGTAATATCCGTTATATCTTCAAAATAAACATTCTTCTGTTCACATACATTAGATGCAAATTCGTTATATTGATTAATCTCGTTTGAAACTACGTCTGAATTCAAATAGAATTGTCCAAAAGGTGTAAAAGAATAATCTGGTATGGAAATTACAATTACCCGATTATGATCACCCTTGGCTAAAAAAATTGCTTTTTCCAATAGATAAGGGAATTCATCTTGATACACTGCAAATGGAATTTTTTGAAATTGATTATTTACACCAATAAGCAATGTAACCAAGTCAAAATCATTTGATGGACTAATTATAGATAATTGATCAATTAAGTTAGTTGTAGTCCATCCAGTTTGAGCAATACTTAATAAGTTTATTTCTTCATTATGGTATGTATATAATGTATCTGATAATTGCACTGGAAAAGCACATGATTCACACACACCTTCACCATAGGTATAGCTATCTCCTAATGCTAAGTATTTGTATTCAAATATTTGTGAAGACTCATTATCGTTACAAGCGTAAAAGAGTAAAATGAAAAAGTAAAGTATGAACGATGATATTGTAGGCTTCATAATTGAAATATTACAAAGTTGTTATTTGTCGGGGCGACTGGATTTGAACCAGCGACCACTTGACCCCCAGCCAAGTGCGCTACCGGACTGCGCCACGCCCCGAATCTTTACTTACGTAATAATTCCAGCAGCGTTTCTAATTCTTGTTTTATTTTTACAAGTGTTTCTTTTTTTGCTGGTGCGGCTTTAGCAGGAGTTTCTTCATCAACCTTTTGTACAGTCTTAGCATCTTCTCCCTTTGATGCAATTTGAGTTCGAGCGCCTTCTATTGTAAACTTTTTATTATATAATAAATCCTTAATAAATAAAATAAGATCTACATCACTTTGACGATATGTTCGGTTACCAGCTCGATTTTTAGGTGGTTTTAACTGCTTAAATTCTGTTTCCCAATATCGTAAAACATATGCCTTAAGATCTGTCATCTTACTTACTTCACCTATTGAGTAATATAATTTTTTGATTTTCTTTGGGTCTGAGCTCATATCCTTATACTTAAAGTGTTACTTTATATTAATGCATAAATTACTTTAAGTCAAAGGAAATTTAATATTATCTCTTAAAGTAATTAATGTTTAATGTGGTGATTGAATAAAGCGATTATGAAAACGGATCCATTCAGGAAGAAATCTTGTTATTGATTGTACGGATGGTAAAAAAGCAATCCGAAGATGATTTGTTCCAGGTTGCTGTCCAAAACCTCCCCCATTTACTGTACAAATTCCAGTTTCCTCTAATAATTTCATGCAATAATCAAAATCTGATATTTTTTTTGGTAAAGAATTAATTCTCGGAAAAAGATACATTGCTCCTGTATCCCCGAAACAATCCATCCCTTCCATTTGTTTAAAGATTTCTTTAATTAATGCTGCTTTTGTTTCTAATTCTCTTAATATGGTGTTTTTTTCTTCCGTATAGATATTATATGTACTTGAATCTTTTTTTGGCGGTTGCACCATCATATAAACGATAGCTTGCCCAACTGTATTTGAACAAAGACTAACCGTTGCTTGTTTGATTAATAATTCTGATAAATTTACATTTGAATCTTTCATAGTAGGCATATTACGTATTTCCATATACCCTCCTCTATGACCACATTCGCCAGTAAATCCTTTTGAAATACTATGAAGGCTAAATAAAGGAATATCGCGTGATCCTACTGTACTAGCCATTGATACAAATGATCCTCCATATAGATTTTCTTGATATACCTCATCAGCAATAATTGATAAATTATATTTTTCTGCAAAATTAACAACACCATCTATACTATTCTTATTTAGAATTGCCCCTGTAGGATTACCAGGATTAATGATAACAATACATTTAACATTTACTCCTTTTGTTGTAGCATTTTGAAATGCCTCTTCGAGAATATCTGGCGTTAATGCCCAATCTTCTTCCTCAGTGGGGTAATACCCTACTTCAATACCTCCACATCTTTTAACTGTAGCTGAGTATAATGGATATTGAGGTATAGGAATCATTATCCCATCATTTGGTCCTGTGATAAGCAATTCTAATATTCGTCTTACGGCATCACTAGCACCATCAGTAAGAAATATTGAATCTGGATCAGAAACAACATCATTCTTATCTCTTATATCAATAAAGTCAGAAATTGCTTCTCTAATAAACTTAGGACCTTGACTTTCTGTATAAGCACCCATTCCTGTAAGGCTTTTATGAAGAAATTCTTCACTATAATCAATAACATCTGTTGGAATAAGTGAAATTCCATTTTCTTCAAATAAATCGGATTGTTTTTGTGCAAGTTTAGCGAGATTCCGCTCACGTTGAATATTATTGGAAGCTTCTAATAATGCAATAACTTGACGATAAAAAGAAATTGGTTTCTGTTGAAGAGCCTGAGGATTTCCGATATTACAAGCATATATCGTACGCCCTTCTCTTTGCAAATCCATTGCTCTACGTGGTATTGGTCCGCGAACGGCATATTCCATATCAACCAAATTTTGATTGACAGAAATATTATGAGTCATATTGAAACCCTGCTTTTAGAAGCGCTTTTTCCGATTGGAAGATCTATTATCACGACGACCTCCACCAAAACGACCACCACGGCCGCCACGGCCGCCATCGCGATTACGCGGTGGGGGCTCAACATATCCTTCAGGTTTCTCCATTAAAGCTTTACGGCTTAAATCTAGCCTACCTTGATCATCAACTTTAATAAGCTTTACCCGCATTTTATCACCAGATTTACATACATCTTCTACTTTGTCCGTTCTTTTCCAATCCATCTCAGAAATATGTACTAAACCTTCTTTACCAGGAACGATTTCAACAAAAGCACCAAATGTCATCAATCTAGTAACGACCCCATCAAATTCCATACCCACTTCAGGATCAAGAGTAACTGCTTTCACTATCTCTGCTGCTTCATCTAAACGAACTTTATCCACACCAGAAATAGTCACTAAACCATCATCATCCACATTAACATCACATTCAGTATCAGCAATAATCTTCTTAATTGTCTTTCCACCTGGACCAATAAGACCACCTATCTTTTCCGGATTTATACTAAATGAAACAATTTTTGGCGCATAATCGGAAATTTCACTTGGCTCACTCAATGCTTCGTTCATTTTATCAAGTATATGCAATCTACCTACCCTAGCCTGTTCTAAAGCCTCTTCTATCAACTCAAATGAGATACCTTCAATTTTAAGATCAAGCTGTATTGCAGAAATCCCATCTTTTGTACCTGCAACTTTAAAATCCATATCACCTAAATGATCTTCTGCGCCAAGAATATCGCTTAAAACAGCATGACGATCACCATCAAGGATTAACCCCATTGCTATTCCTGCAACATGCTCTTTCAAAGGACATCCTGAATCCATAAGTGCAATGGATCCACCACATACACTTGCCATTGATGACGATCCATTTGATTCCATAATTTCAGATACAATTCGTATTGTATATGGAAAATCATCATAAGTAGGCATAACAGGCTTTAAAGACCTCTCTGCTAGATTTCCGTGACCTACCTCACGTCTACTTGTAAATCCAACTCGGCCAACTTCACCAACACAATATGGAGGGAAATTATAATGTAGATAATAATTCTTTTTATAATCCTCATCCATACTATCAATTATCTGCTCATCCCTTTTACTACCTAAAGTTGTTACAACAAGCGCTTGTGTTTCACCTCTTGTAAATAAAACAGAACCATGCGTCCTAGGTAAAAAAGATGGATCAATAGTAATATCTCTTATATCCGTTGTACTTCTACCATCACTTCTTACACCAGTATCCAAGACCTTATTACGAAAAGCAGTTTTAAATTTATCATCGATAAGCTTTTTAACTTCTTTTTCATTTTCAGGAAACTTCTCCTCTAAAGATTCTAAAGTATCTTGATGCAATTGAGAAGACGCAGAATCTCTTTCAGATTTATCCGCAAGCTGAATAATATCATTAATTTTATCACCAATTGATTTATCTACAGCTGTATTTAGCTTGTCATTAGCTTTATCTTCTGGTATATCTCTTTTCTCTGGGTTTACTTCTTTTGCAATCTCTTCTTGTAGGGCTATAATTTTCTTTATATCCTCATGTGCAAATTTTAGGGCATTCACAAATACATCTTCTGCAATTAAATCTGCCTCCCCTTCAACCATTACAATAGTATCTTTATTGCCAGATACTACTAATTCCATTGAAGATTCCTCCATCTGCAACTTAGTGGGATTCACAACAAAATCTTCATCGACTTTTGCCAATCGAACAGTCGCTATTGGACCATTCCATGGTATATTAGATACCATTAATGCAGCAGAAGCGCCTACTCCAGCAAGTACATCGGAAGGATTTTCTCCATCAGTTGTTAAAACAGTTATAATTACTTGTGTTTCATATTTGAAAGACTTTGGGAATAAAGGCCGTATTGGTCTATCCGTTAAGCGAGAAGTGAGAATTTCTCTTTCAGAAGGTCTAGCTTCACGCTTAAAAAATCCTCCTGGAATTTTTCCTCCAGCATAATGTCTTTCCCTATACTCAACTTGCAATGGGAAAAAATCAATATCTTCACGTATTTCTCTCGCAGCGTTTACTGCTACGATTAATGTAGTTTCTCCATAGGAAACCATTACAGAACCCGCAGCTTGTTTTGCAACTTGACCTGTACTTATTTTTAATGCTTTTCCATTAATTTCTATTTCTTTATTTATCATATTATTTACTTGTTATCCTCTTATATTCAATTCATTTACCACTTTCTCATATTTTTCCAGATCTTTTCTACGTAAATATTTCATTAGTCTTTTTCGTTGGCCAACAAGCATTACTAAACCTCGACGAGAATGGTTATCTTTTTTATTATTGTTAACATGTTCAGTCAATTGTCTGATTCGGCTTGTTAGTAAAGCAATCTGAACAGTCGATGAACCAGTATCCGTATTATTTTCTCCAAATTTGGATACAATATTTTCTTTTTCTTCTT